>Ga0256824_10000905_pt1 | contig 11466 bp, 10 predicted proteins | sample CV67metaG_FD_191570 | JGI IMG/M metagenome (GOLD analysis project Ga0256824, IMG submission 191570) | Hydrothermal vent microbial communities from East Pacific Rise, Pacific Ocean - CV67 | ecosystem: Environmental > Aquatic > Marine > Hydrothermal vents | place: Pacific Ocean: East Pacific Rise...
CTTCACCTTGAAATTCTTGTAGATAGAATGAAAAGAGAATTTAATGTTGAAGCTGATGTTGGAGCTCCACAAGTTTCTTACCGTGAAACAATTAAAGAATCTGTTGATCAAGAATACAAATATGCTAAACAATCTGGTGGACGTGGACAATTTGGTCATGTTTATCTTAAAATTGAACCTCAAGAGCCAGGATTTGGTTATGAGTTTGTTGATGCTGTTAAAGGTGGGGTAATTCCAAAAGAATTTATCAAGCCTGTTGATAAAGGTATTCAAGAAGCTATGGCTAGAGGTATTCAAGCAGGGTATCCTGTTGAAGACGTTAAAGTTACAGTTTATGATGGTTCTTACCATGATGTCGATTCATCTGAAATGGCGTTTAAACTTGCTGCTTCTATGGGATTCAGAGAAGGTTGTAGAAAAGCTAAACCAATTATCTTAGAACCATTAATGAAAGTTGAAGTTGAAGTTCCTGAAGATTACATGGGAGACGTTATTGGTGATGTTGCCAAAAGACGTGGTCAAGTAACAGGAATGGATGACAGAGCAGGGAACAAAATTGTGAATGCTTTTGTACCACTTTCTGAAATGTTCGGTTACTCAACTGACCTACGTTCAATGACTCAAGGTCGTGCAACGTATGCGATGGAGTTTGACCACTATGAAGAAGTGCCACAGAACGTAGCAAAAGAAATCATAGAAAAGAGAAATAGTTAATATTTCTTTGATTTGCACTCATCTTTATGGGATGAGTGCAGTCACTTACCGTGTGTAAGCTCCTTTACTCAAACCCATAAATCTAAGTACAACTCAAAAAAATCTTTAACTCTTTCTACATTTTAGTATTACTCTATTTTAATTTTAAATTAGCATACAATAGTATTTAAAGGCAAACAATAAAAGGATAAAAATGAAATATATCATAGACCTCATAGAAGATGTTCGTGAGCAGATAGGGAACCATGAAGACTATGTAGTGACTGCTGGATTGCTGAAAGCAGATGAAAATGATAGCGCAAAGCTTATCTATGCTGGGGAAGCACCTATAAATTTATCTGTTTTGGATGATGAAGCCAAGCAACTTTGCTTTACAATAGATGCTAGCGAGAAGAGGGTGACTATAGGAGCACTTATTCCCCCTCTTTTGATACTTGATATGGATACGATGATGTATACGCTTAAAATGGATGTGAATGAGGAATATAAAGAGTTGGAGATAGTGGGGTTTGGTAAAAATGATGAGCAGAAGAGATATATCTTATTTATAAAGATATAACACTTCTTTAGAATTTATGAATAAATTGATTCTTTACCAAATTCTACAGTAAGTAGTGCATAAAAGAGAGCTCTATATTTACTTCTATTTGAAGTTCCCATTTTTTCACATACTTTTTGAATGGCTGCATCATATTTGGCATCATCATTAGGTACCTGTATTTTTTGTGATAAAAACTTCTTTTTAACTGTATCAAGTTCAGATTGGTCAGAACATGATACAAGTTCTGTATCTGCATTGTATATAACAGGCCCTAACCCAGTGGTTACTTTCTCAATAAGATTATCAGATAATCCTAATTTTAATTCTTTATTAGCTGCTTTATAAAGTGCTAATTTTTCTTCTTTTGTTGCCATGCTTCTTCCTTTTTAATGAAATTAGTTACATTTGATTATAGCTACAAATTTTACTTAGGTCAAATATTTTGGTTTTTGTGCAAAAAGAATCCAAGTCATATTGAGTTTATTTTTTCTTGAGAAGTGAGCGATTGCTTCGTAAGGAATACGTTGTCTTCTTTTAATTACAGCATAATTTTGAGGATTTATAGCTAAGGCAAAGGCTATATCCTTGTCTAATATTTTTTCTTTTTTCTTTTGGGTAGAAAGTATATTTCTAACTCTGTGCATTACTTTATCAAAATCTATCATTACGCTTGTCCTTAGGTTTATATAGACGTATCATAATATATTTTTAGAAGAAAAGAAGAAAATATGTCATATTGACATACTTTTAGAAAGAAACTTGTTAGTTCATTGTGCTATCAATCTTTATAATGGTGTGCACGTTTCCTCTAGGATTATAATCGGCAATGAGTTTCATAGACTTTGGTTTTAGTTTTGTGAAAAGTGAATCATAGATTTCATTGGCAGAATTTTCATGTGAGATATGTCTTGTCATAAATGAATTAATATAAAGCTTTAAGGCTTTAAGTTCAATAACTTTTTTATCAGGAACATAACTGAGCTTGATAGTTGCAAAATCTGGATAGCCAGAGCGTGGACATAAACACATAAATTCAGGAAGTTCTATATCGATAGTATAGTTTTTCTTATGTTCATTGGGCCAAAAATTCTCTTCGGCATTAATATCAAATTCTTGTATTTCTTTTTCACCATATTTCATTTGTTTCCTTTAGTTGTATCTATTGATTATTTGTTGTTCTGATATGGGTTTATCTATACCAAACCCTTGTAGATAATTTATACCTAATGATTTTAATGTATTTTTTTGATCCTCTTTGTCTACCCATTTAGCAACAGTAAGTATATTTAAATCTTTTGACATGGTAACAAGTGATGAAAGCATTGCTAAATTAGTAGTATCCTTTAGATTTGTGACATAATCTCTATCAAATTGAACCATGTCAAATTTAAAATTCTTCATGTATTCCATAGAGGCATTTGATGAACCAAAATTATCAATACATATACGAATACCCTTATTCCTAAAAGTAGATAAAGTTTTAAAGTAACCACTTAAATCATGGTGTGTTTTACGTTCATAAAGTTGAATAATGAGACGTGATGTATTAATATTTTTACTTTTTATGAGTGCAAAGAATTTCTCTTGAAAATTTTTATTCCTGAGTGAAAATGGTGATAGATTGAATGTAAATGATATTTTATCATCAACTAAAGGCAAAAGGTTAATAATATGCTCTACAAGTGAGAGGTCGTATGATACACCAAGCCCAAGTCTATTGATAATAGGTAAGTAGGTACGTGGTAAAATTTCTTTTTGTCCTTCTGTTATGAGTTTAGAAACAATTTCATAAATTTCTATTTGATTTGTTTGGGTGCTTTGTATGGGTCTAAATCCTAATTTAAAACTTTTACTATTAAGTGCTTGGATAATATCTTGTTCTGTTTTATTTAGTTCTTCAGCATTTTGTATATTTTCTTTTTTGTCAGTTGGAGATGAAAGTAAATCTTTCAGACGACCAAGTATCTGCTCAATATTTTCTTCTGTATCTGTAACTGCTGAAAATATATAATCAACCTCTATGTCATTGAGTACTTTATTTTCTTCTATGAACGTCTCAAAAATCTCTTTTACATTATAGCCTTCTTGATTTAGAGCAATAAGAAACTCTGCTCCAAATCTTCTACCAATTAAAGGTGAGTGTAAACCATACTGGTTTAAAGTAGCATTGAGTTCATGAATAATGGTATACAGTAATAAATCAACTTTTTCTGCACTATAGTTTTCATTAATAGTGTAAAGATTATTGACAACAAGAAGTATAAGTGTTTTTGGCTTGTATGCCTGAAGTTTAGAAACAAAGGCTTTTTCATTAAAACTCTGGGTTGTACTGTCTAGGACAGTTTCTTTTACACTCATTTCTATAAGAAAATAGTTAAAATAAATAGTAATAAAGATGATGCCTGAGATAAGAAAACCATTAATAAGTGTAGGCTGAAATGAACCTTCTTGTACAAATAAGGTATAAAAAACCAAAGAGATAAGAAGTAGTACAGGAATACCTGCACGTAAGGCTAATTTAAAGCGTCGTTCTCTCTCTTCTAACTCAGACAGTAACATTTAAACATCCAAGTGTTTAACATCTTTAGCATGGCTCTCAATGTAGTTTCTTCTTGGTTCTACTTCATCACCCATAAAGAGCACAAAAGTGTCAGATGCTGATTCATCATCACCAATCTTCACTTGCAATAGTCTTCTGTTTTCTGGAGTCATTGTTGTTTCCCAAAGTTGCTCAGGGTTCATCTCTCCTAGCCCTTTGTAGCGTTGAATGTAAGCACCTTTTTTTGCACTTGATTCAACAAGTTCAAAGAGTGCAAGTAAATCTTGATCTTTAAACTCGTCTGTGATATGTTCTTGTATCTTTTGATTGATTTGTATAGCATTGTTATACTGAGGATTGGTAAAAAGTATCTCATCTACAATAAGTTCTTCTAGTCCATCTTTGGTTTGCACAAACATGTGGATGACATCTTCGGTGATGGTTTTGTTTAAGATGTTGTACCCAAGTTCTTTAATATATGTTTCTATGGTATTTGCTAAGGCTTTGTTACTTGTGCCTATGATGTCAGGGTTTTCTATCATGTATCGGATGACTTCAGGTAAAGCAAAACGCTTCTCTATTTCTTTAAGTGTCATACGGTAGTATGCAACCAATTTAAATAAATCTACAAGGTCTGCTTGTCCCATAGTAGTACTCTCGATAGCTGAGATACCATTTTCAATGAGGTAGTCATTGAGTGACTTTTCATCTTTGAGGTAAATCTCATTTTTACCTTTTTTGTAGCGGTAAAGTGGTGGCTGTGCAAGGTAAAGATATCCTTTTTCTATGATAGGTTTTAAGAATCTAAAGAAAAAAGTAAGAAGTAGTGTTTGAATGTGGCTACCATCAACATCGGCATCGGTCATGATGATGACTTTGTGGTAACGAAGTTTATCTTCATTAAACTCTTCCCCAATTCCACAGCCCAGTGCGGTGATCATGTTTTTAATTTCATCTGATTTGAGAATTTTCTCTAAACGTGCTTTTTCAACATTTAAAATCTTACCTTTGAGTGGTAAAATTGCTTGGAATACTCTATCTCTACCTTGTTTAGCAGAACCTCCTGCAGAGTCCCCTTCCACTAGATAAATTTCTGAAAGTGCAGGGTCTTTGCTTTGACAGTCTGCAAGTTTACCAGGTAGCGTACCGATGCTCATAGAATCTTTGCGTTTTACAAGATCTTTTGCGCGTTTGGCAGCATCTCTACCACGTGCAGCTAGAAGTACTTGTGCCATGATAGCTTTGGCTTCTAGAGGATTTTCTTCAAGGTATTTATTGAAGTTTTCCGAAAAGAACTTTTGAACAAGTGGTCTAACATAGCTAGAACCTAGTTTTCCTTTTGTTTGCCCTTCAAATTGTGGTTCAGGGACACGTACGGAAATGATAGCTATAAGCCCTTCCTTACAATCATCACCAGTAATTTTGGTGTTTTTCTCTTTTGCATTGGCATTTTTGGAGATGTAGGAAGCCATAGAACGTGTAAGACCTGCCCTAAATCCTGCTTCATGTGTACCACCATCTGCTGTTTTAATGTTATTTACAAAAGAGAGTGATTTTTCAGAATCAGCGTCACAATACATAATAGCAATGTCTATTTCAATGTCATCTGCTGCTCCTTGGAAAAACTGTGCATGTGAAAGAGGTTCTTTGGTGTTCATGTCTTCTACAAATTGCTTGATACCTCCAGCAAAGTGGAATAGCTCTTTTGTGCCATCACGTTCATCTTTAAAGTCAATAGTAATTTTAGGATTCAAGTAACAAAGTTCCTTGAATCGTTTCATCAAAATTTCTTTTTGGAAGTTGACTGATTCAGTAAAGATAGAATCATCAGGGAAGAACTCTACTTTTGTACCATGTTTGTTGGTTCTGTCTCCTGTAACAAGTATATCTGTAGGGATACCTCCTTTAAAGCTTTGAGTGTGAACTTCTTTGTCTTTAAAAACAGTAAGGTGTAAGTCTTTTGAAAGTGCATTTACAACAGAAACACCAACTCCATGAAGTCCACCAGATACTTTGTAGGTATCTTTATCAAATTTACCACCAGCATGAAGCACTGTAAGTACAACGGTTGCAGCAGAAATTTTTTCGGTAGGATGCTCTGTAACAGGAATACCACGACCATTATCTTCGATAATGGCTGAACCAGCTTTAGTAAGTGTGACTTTAATAGTGTCACAGTACCCAGCCATAGCCTCATCAATAGAGTTATCTACTACTTCGTAAACAAGATGATGAAGACCTTTTGTAGAGGTGTCACCAATATACATACCTGGTCTTTTTCTTACCGCTTCTAGTCCTTTAAGGACTTTAATATTACTAGCACCATATTCTGCCATGAGATACTCCAATTTGTGGTTTATATATGGTATATATTTTAGCTAAAAATAGCTTAGGAAAGAGGACACTTTTTTAAGGAAGAGAAAGGCTTAAAAAGTGAAAGGTGAGGTATATAACTTTATATGTTAAAGTAGCATTCCTGATTGTTGTTTTTTGGTACTTGTAATGTCAATTTTATTTGGGTCTATAAATTGTTTTTTTTCATAAGCAGTAAGAGCATATCGTCCTATCATTGCTGCATTATCTGAACAGTATTCAAGGGGTGCAACATGGAGTGTTTTCTCAAACTCTTGACATAGTTTTTCATAAGCATTTCGTATGTATTTATTGGCAGATGCTCCACCAACAATGGCAAAGTCTTTTATATGTTCTTTAGCAAAGATCTTTTTACTTTTTTGAAGTAGGTGAAGTTTAACTGCTTTTTGGAAAGAGGCTGAAAGGTCTGCTTTGTCTTGATCACTCATGTTTTCTTTACCCCCACAAGCTTCCACTTTAAGGCGTACAGCATTTTTAAGCCCTGAGAGTGAGAAGGCTATAAGTGGTGAGTTACGCAGAGGTATAGGAAGGTCAAAATGATTTTCATCCCCTTTGAGTGCAAGTGCTTCTATAAGTGGACCACCAGGGTAACCTAACCCCATCATCTTGGCACACTTATCAAAGCTTTCTCCTACGGAGTCATCCATCGAGGTAGCTAAAATTTCCATACGTTCAAAACTTTCAACGCGTATTACTTGTGTATGCCCTCCAGAGATGAGAAGTACTAGTAGGGGTAGAGTAGCGTCCTTTTCAATGAATAAAGAGTAAATATGACCTTTTAAATGGTGCACAGGGATAAGGGGAATGTTTTGAAGTACAGCTAAGGTTTTTGCCATAGCGATTCCCTCTAAAAGTGTTACTCCCAGTCCTGGTTGATTGGTGACAGCTACAGCTTTGAGCTTAGCAAAGTAGGTTTTTGTCTCTTTTAGTATCTCTGGCAAGGCTATAGCATGTAGACGAGAGGCCAGTTCTGGAACTACACCACCATAACAAGAGTGTTGTTCTTCTTGAGAGATTTTTTTATGATAGATGATTTTTTTTGTGGCTATTTCTGTGATGGCAATAGAGCTGTCATCGCAACTTGATTCAATGCTTAGTATCATTGGGTCTCCGTAGGGTCGATGTAATCGACCAAAAAATTAATATTTCTTATATCTTGGTCGATTATATCGACCCTACAAGGTATTATCATTTTTTCTCCATTACAAGGTCTTCTATCATATCCCATTTTCCATATCCTGAGTCTGCATTGATATGTCCCGCATTTTGTATGATAGTAAATGTTGCATTATAGTGTGAAGCCATTTTTTGGGTTTCTTCTGTCTTTACCCATGGGTCATTATCTGAAACTATCATATGTATTTCTTTGGCATAGATGTTATTAGGTTTAGTACAAGGAAAGAAAGTCTTAATAGTCTTTTCTTCTGTACTTAGGCTAGGAGGAGAGACCATAAAGAGTCTTTGTACTGTAGGCATCCCATCTTCAAGACAGAGCCAAAACCAAAGGGTATTTGCCAAAGAGTGACAGACCACAGTGTCAGGCTTAAATTCTTTCATGAGTTGTTTGACTTGTTTTATCCATCTTGTTTTAGAAGGGTAGTGACAATTATCTAAAAGAGGAAAAGAGACAGTGCCATAGTTTTTGGCTATCTCTGAGGCTAATTCAGCTTGCCAATGTGGTGCATCTGAACCACCCCAGCCGTGCAAAATAAGGGTTTTCATTTTTTTACCGTAGGTTCGATACAATCGAACCTGATGCATAATTTTATTTTTGTTTGTTCGATTGTATCGAACCTACAATTATTTAGCATATTTTCTTACCTCAGAGTCTATTTGAATAATATCATTTATGTTCTTAGCCCTCACATCTCTAAATTTCTCATACGCATCTAAGATGATGTCTGACATACCAAAAAAGCTACACTGCTCTTTTTGAAACTTCTCAATGGCTACTTCATTGGCCGCATTGATGACTACGCCCAAATGAGGATTATCTAAGATATGCTCTTTGATGTTCCATATAGGGTAGCGTGAGGCTTCTATAGGTAAAAATTCTAATCCCCCAATAGCGAGTAAATCAGTCGGAGGAAGTATTTCTTCTGTGACTTCACCTTGAAGTGCAAAAGCAATGGGAAGCTTCATGTCTACGCCAGCAAAATGTGCGGTAGTAGAGCCATCTTTAAATTCACACAAGGCATGAATGATAGACTTTTTTTCTATAACGGCATCGATGTTAGAAGTATTAAAAAGCCATTTTGCTTCTAAAAGTTCAAAAAGTTTGTTGGTCATGGTAGCTGAGTCTATAGTAATTTTATTTCCCATAGACCAGTTGGGGTGTTTGAGTGCATCTGAGAACGTAGCATCTTTCATCTTCTCTATCTCCCAGTCTCTAAATGCACCACCAGATGCAGTAATATAAAGCTTGGAGATAGGACGTTCATTCATGAGGTACCAAAGTCCAAAGTGTTCAGAATCAATGGGTGTGATGAGAGACATATCTATAAATTCTCCAGCAACCACAAGAGACTCTTTGTTGGCAAGTGCAACACGTTTACCAAGCTTAGTTGCTTTAAGTGTAGGTGCTAGTCCAGCATAACCTACAAGTGCATTAACAATGGTTTGGCTTTGTGACTCTTCAATGAGTGTGAGTATGGCTTTAGAGCCACAACGTACATCATTATGATTTACTTTATGTTTATCTTTTTCGTTTGCAATGACTACTGTTTTAGGCTGATGTGCGGCTATTTGTTGATTGAGCAGTTCAATATTCGACCCTGCCACCATAGCTTCAATGCTAATGTTATACCGTTTAGCAATGATGAGGGTATTGACACCTATGGAGCCTGTGGAACCTAATAAAACAATACTAGACATTAACCATTCCAAAAGTGGCTAGTCAAGTGAGCCTGCTGCTGAAGCAAACACAGTGGTATCGTAGAAAAATGGGATTTGCTCATTTTGCGTTATTTTTATAAAAAAGCTCTAAGTGCAATAACCATCATAGGCGCAGCAAAGAGGTACCCATCAATTCTGTCGAGTATGCCTCCATGACCAGGTAAGATATCTCCCGAATCTTTAACACCAGCTTCACGCTTAAGATAAGACTCAAATAAATCTCCAAAGACAGAAGAGAGCGCGGTTACAAGTGTTACAACCAATGCTATCCAGAATGGTGCAATACTAAGACCTATGTAAGTACCTAAAATCGTTGCAATAATAATACCGCCAAAGACACCTTCAAGTGTTTTGTTTGGGCTAGTATCTGAAAATTTGGTTTTACCTATGGCTTTACCTGTAAAGTAGGCACCTGTATCTGCAAGGGCAACGGTAATGAGTAACCATAACATAGACTGTACTCCAAAGTCTTGGTAAAGGATGAGAAAAAAGAGTATGCCAGATACTGGGTAAAGAAAAGGTAAGAGTAGTCTCTTATCAAAGTTGTGTAAGTAGGCAATGGCTGCTCCAAAAATAATAGCTACCAAAAAGAAAAGGTCATCAGGATTTGGGTAAAAATAAGCAAAAAACCATAGTAGTGCAGCCCAAAAGTATGCAGGTGCTGAAGCGAGTTTAAAGAGTTTCATAGCTTCATAAAAAGCGAACATGTAGATGACACCTAAAAATACCCACATAATAAAGAAGTTGTCTATCCAACCTATAAAGCCAACAAGGACAAGTAGTCCAATACCTGTGATAATACGTTGTTGTAGGGAAGTTAAGTGTTTTAGCATAATGATTTCCTAAAATAAAATTAAAGAAAGTGATTATACCATGCTTTGTGTTAAATCCTTATCTCTACGCCTTCTTTTGTTACTCTTATCGTGTCATATTTGTTGTAAAGTACGTTTGAGCCTTCTTGAACTTTGACAAACTTACGTTTGGTGTAGTCTACTTCATAATCCCCAGGGTTTTTTACCGAGAAGTCTACACAAAGTTTGGCAGCAGCTTCTACGACTGAGTCTGGTAGATTTTGTTTGTCTGTACGAATAATGACATGGCTAGAAGGAACATCTCGTATATGCATCCAAAGGTCATTTGCTTTGGCAATTTCAAGAAGTTTTTGGTTTTCATTGGAGTTACGTCCTACAAGTACTTTATAGCCTTCTATCCAAAAGAGTTCTCCTTCTCTTAGCTTCTCTTTTTTGCGTAAAGACTTGGCACGTTTGGGTACAAGAAGTTCTAGTTCATATGGCGTGTTTGCTTGTTCTAAAGCGTAGTAGATGTTCTCATAAAATGCCATTTTTGAGCTTAAGTTTTCTTGCTCTATATGTACATTTTTAGCCTTAGACTTTGCACGTTTGGAAAGGTTAAAATAGTAGTCAGACATACGATTTACCTTGACATCTTTGGGCAATGCTATGGTTATTCCATTACCTTCAAAGTCATAGGTTTTAAGCTTAGTATCATAAGGTTTTATTTGGTACAAGTTTGCCAAGATGAGGTTACCAGTGTTACTATGCTCTTTAGCATTTTGAGCTAGTTTTTCTTTGTTAGGAAGTTTGTCTAAAAGCTGTTTAAACTTTTTGACTTTTTTAGCCACGGTTGAGAGTTTTTGTTTTTTTATCTCTAAGAGTTTTCTGCTTTGTATATGTTGAAATTTTTCTTCAAGTATACTGTCAATATCTGTAGGGTGTTGTGCCCTCACAACACCATCACTATGGTTCAGATTTTTGGTGTTGTCAGGGGACAACACCCTACGGGGAATAGCAAGCAGTTCCATGCCAGGACGCACCACCCTAAAAGAACTGTCAGCATCTATATGCCGTAAGGCTTCTATGATGACTTCATTGTCATCTAGTAATATGGCATTTGTATTTTTACCTGTAAACTCTAGCTGTAAGTAGACTATCTTGTCTTTATAGCTACTTTTAGGGGCTATGGTAAAACGCAAGATGCGGTCATCATTTGGCACATCTACTGCTATGAGTTTAGAGCCAGAAAGAAGTGAGTGTAGTAGGGTGTCAAAAGGAGCATTATAACCTTGAAGGGGTCTTTGGCTTGCTGCTTTGTAAACGATGCTATGCCCTCGTACCATATTGAAAAAATAGCTCTGAGACTTGTCAAACATGATTTCGATGGTATTGTCTTCAACTCTTCTTGCACGAGAGATGAAGGTAAAGTCGTTCAGACGTTTGGCGATGGCTTTGAGTTCGTAGAGTTTCATGGGTAGAATTCTACCATAAATAATTTTCGCTATAATTCGCGTAATATATAAATGAACTAAGGACAATACAATGTCACAACAAACTATGACAGAAAAGATATTTTCAGAGCACGCAGGTCGTGAAGTAAAAGCTGGAGA
>Ga0256824_10000906_pt1 | contig 11465 bp, 11 predicted proteins | sample CV67metaG_FD_191570 | JGI IMG/M metagenome (GOLD analysis project Ga0256824, IMG submission 191570) | Hydrothermal vent microbial communities from East Pacific Rise, Pacific Ocean - CV67 | ecosystem: Environmental > Aquatic > Marine > Hydrothermal vents | place: Pacific Ocean: East Pacific Rise...
TGAGGGATATAAATTGCAAATTCATCACTTGGTAGTTTGTAAACCGTACCTTTTCTTTTTGAGCAACTTATGTTTATTATATTTGCTACTTTAATGAGAATTTTATCTCCAAACTCATGACCATAAAAGTCATTAATATCTTTAAAATTATCAATATTAAGTAGAGCGAGGTGTCTTGAACCGGAATTTAAAGAATTTTTGAGATCAGTTATGAGCTTTTTTCGATTTGGAAGAGATGTCAACTCATCATGTGTTAACAGTTCATGTAGTTTTTTTGTTTTAGTTTGAATTTCACTCTCTAAGTAGTTATTGAATTTTTTTGACTTTTTCAGGATCATAAAAATTGCTATGAAAAGTAAAATAAATAAAAATATATCATAAAATATAGCTTGAATGAAACTTGAATAAAAGTATTTTTGAATCTCACTTGTAGGAGTTTTTATACTTATAATACCTCTTACTTCACCTACTTTATAGTTGTAAGATTTATCATATTTTTCTCTAATAAACTTTGGTGCACTCTCTTTTGAACCATGACATTTAAGACATTTTTTTTCAATTCTGAGAACTTTTGCATATTGGTAGTATTCTTTATTTTCATTGCTAAAGTACTCCTCTTGATTACTATTTTGGTTAAAGTAGTTTATTGCTTTTAGTTCACCAGCATCAGCACTGTTTTTAGGGTTTCTTGCCCTGTCTGAAACAGTACGAATAGTTATGTTTAAACTGTTGTTTTTTGAAAAAGTTTTTGAGATTGGATGTGAAGAGAATGCTGGAAGTGCTGGTAGAGTTTTTTCTGATAATGGAATAATTTTATTTATAAAAAAAGATTGATAATATGTTCTGTGAGTCATTGCATAAGTACTCAGTACTTTTGACTCTTGTTGTGCAAAAAGATACTCTTGTTTTTTAATTTCATTATAGGAATAGTATATCCGTAAAAGTACTATAATTAAAAAAAGTATAGGAATAATATAGAGTATCTTTTTATTGAATATTTTATACATTAAACATCCTACCTTAAAAGAGTGGAGATTGTCCTTAGATTATTACAATTTTGAAGATAATAAGTGCTTTTTCAGCTTAGAAGAATTTTAATTAGTGTTAAATATTATGATGTGTTTTTTATAGTTTTATGTTTTGTGATGATTTCTACTCAAAGGGTAAAATTCTTCTAGCCTGCCAGTATTTATTTCGCCAGTATGGATTATGTAAAGAGGATACAGTTACCCCATATTTTGTACTCGTGTGTATAAACTTATCTTTTTCTATTAGAATCCCTGTGTGCCTATCTTTGTAAGAGGTTTTGAAAAAAATTAAATCTCCCTCTTTTAAGTGAGTTCGTTTTACATAGTAACCTTTTTTAACCTGTTCTTTTGTTGTTCGAGGAATTCTAATATGAAAAGCATCATAGTAGACATGTTGTATAAATGAGGAACAATCAACACCCTTGAGCGTAGTCCCTCCATACTTGTAAGGTACTTTATACCACTTTTTATACTCTTTATAAAGTGCAGTTGTAACCCAGTTTTTTTGTTTTGGTTTATAGTTTGGTTTAGCTTTGGTTTGTGTTTTTGTAGAGGAGATTACTGAGAGTTTCTTTTGCGGTTTGTAAGCTTTTACACCCCTAGTTGAACAGCCATTAAAAAGAAAAATTAGACTGAGGCTAAAGAGTAAAAGTTTCATAGTTTAGGAGTTTATTTTTATTATTGCATTTGAAAAAATTACTCCATCAACTCCCATACTCGCAAGTTCTTCTATTTCAGATTCTTCTTCTATTTGAACTAGAATCTTTGCATCAAAAAGGTAGTTTTCTGCAATGTTTTGAGCACTTTTTGCATGCTCTTTTGAGACTATTATATATTTTGCACCTAAAGAAGATGCATAAATAAGCTCCTTAGTATTTGAAGTTTTGAGTGCCATTGCAAGTAAGTTTACTCTTGCATGGTTAATGATATCGAGGTTCTCTTCACTAAATTCAAGATATATTGTAGATGATGGAGGTGTGTGTTTAATTGAGTCTATACTCCCAACATGGTAAAAAGATTCGCTCTGTATAAACCTATGTCCAAAGAGTAACATTATGCTTTATCCAGACACTCTGAACAACAGTAGTATTTTGAACCACTTAAAATAGAATCACTTAGCTCCGAGTAGATACCACAAGTTTGGCATTCGACCATATCATTTGATTCTGGTTTTTCACTTTTTGTACTTCTTTTATCTTCTGATTGTGAATTTTTAAGAGGCTTTTTCTTGAAAAATATGAAGTAAACAGTTGCAATAACTGCTAAAACAAGTAGTAATTTTAGTATCATGATTAATTTCCTTTCATAAGTAAATAGTGTCTATTCTTTGTCTGTATGATTTTATGTTCAGGCATACCCTCTACCTCTTCATAAACCTTTTCACCCTTATAAAAAAGAAGCTCTGAATTTTCATCTCTAAAATTTTCGCTCAGTTTTAGAAGCATTTTTGTGTCAGTAACTGCACGAGAAGTTATGATATCAAAAATTTTAGGTTCCATGTTTTCCACTCTTTGTTTTACTACGGTGACATTTTTTAAGTCTAAGTCTGCTTTTATAAACTGTAAAAATGCAGCTCTTTTTTGTAGAGGTTCAACGAGTGTAACCTCTGTGTTTGGTAGTGCTAGTGCCAAAATCATTCCTGGGAAACCAGCCCCCGTACCTATATCCATAAGAGTAGATGTTTTTGGCAAAAAACTAACTGGAAAAACTGCATCATAAATAAACTCATTAAGAGTATTTTCATCTTTTGCACCCGTAATGTTATGGATTTTATTCCATTTAAAAAGATGTTCTTTATATTTTTGTATATTGTAAAAAAAGTTTTCTGGTAAGTCTATATTGTCTTGTATGAGTGTAGCTTTTAAATCCACTAAAATCCTTTATAAAAAGGTATTTTATCTAATTTGTTAGTTATCTTCAACATTGGGAGTAATATTGGTAATTATCTTTACCTCTATCTTTGGCACCATACATTGCAGTATCTGCATGATGTAGTAGATTTTTCTCATCTGTTGCATCTTTTTTATAGATACTAATCCCTATGCTACAGGTGAGAAATATTGAATTTTCTTGAATTATAATAGGTTCTTTAATTCTGTCTATAAGTTTTTGTGCTAAAAATGAAGGTGATTTACAAGAGTTTAACTGCTCTATAATACAGACAAATTCATCACCACCAAAACGAGATATTGTATCTTCATCTCTAAGTACGGATTGAAATCTATTTGCTACTTCACAAAGTACTGTATCTCCTACATTGTGACCAAACGAATCATTAACCTCTTTAAATTTGTCTAAATCTATAAAGAGTATGGCAAAATCTTTTTGGGAGCGATTTGATTTGGCTATAGCTTGTTTGAGCCTATCGTTAAAGAGTGTACGATTTGGTAACTTTGTGAGATTATCATAGTAAGCTTTCTTTAAAAGCTCCTCTTTTTCTTTTAAGAGTTGAGACTGAGCTGCATGTACATCAGTAAGGTTAACATCATATATAGCATAGGAATGTTTACCTTGATACTCAATACTGTGAATAAGTGATTGTACACCATAAGTCGTGCCATCCTTTCTTTTATGTTGTGTGATATTAATCACATTTGGTACACTCTTTGAGATAGCTTTTAGTTTGTTTACAGTTTCAAGCATAAGGGATGGGTTTGTATCATAAACCGTGATCTGCTTAAGCTCTTCTAGTGAGTAGCCTAAGGCATTGATTCCACCTTGGTTTGCATAGAGATATTTGTCACTCTCAAAATCAACTATGTAGAGCTCTATATTTGATTTTGATATAACGTCAGCTAGCTCTTTGTTGTGTTGAATTAAAAGAACCTCTTCAGCTGTTTTAAGTTCAACTTCTTTGAGTAAAAATTGATTTTTTTCTTCTAAAAGTTTCTTTGCCGAAAGTATTCTCTGTTCATAAAGATAGATAAACATAGATGCCATAAATAGAGGCATAATTACATATAAGTATTCTAACATCGTATAGTTTGGTTCTCTGATTTGGCTTAATAGAGCAATAGATAGAGATGAAAATAGGGTTAGATATATACCGACTTTAGGTCCTATAAGATAAAAGGCAGTCATAATTAAAATCATAAACCAACTCGCACCAACTAGGTGCATATTGGTAAGTAAAAAAGAACTAGCAACTAAAATAGCAAAAAATATAATAAGAGGAAAAACAATTTTTTTAGTGTGTGTTTTAGATTTTCGGATGTAAACAATAGCATATATGGAAATAAAAACAAAGAGAAAATTTATAAAGGATTGAAGATAATGCCCTTGATATAGACGTATAGAACTAAGAGGAAAGAGCATGAGTGCGACAATGCTAAGCCCACTATTAAAGAGCAGGTACTCTAGTTTGAGTTCATACTCTATTTTGGAAAAAGTAAAACCACTCTGTAGATAATTTTTTATACTCATAAATGTAAGTATACATTAAAACAATAAAAAATTAAATAAGTGAGTCTATTTTATGAAAATATTTTTTTCATTGCAGCAAAAAATATTTTGAAAAGACCTTTATTGCCGACTAAAGAGTTAATATATGCATCATATGTTGTATTATTACTCTCTAAAAACTCACGAAGGTAGGTTTCACTAGCTTTTATTCCAGAATATTTTTCAAGTTCTGCAAGTTTGGCATAAATAGGTGCTATTGTATCTATAGCATTTTGTGGTGCTGCTTTTCTAAAAGCAGTATGAGAGATGATTTCATTAGTGATAGGATCTACTTTTGGCTCAAAGTCTGTTACAACCCAGTAGTAGCTTCCATCTTTAGCTAGATTTTTAACCACAGCCATGAAATTTTTACCCTCTTTAATTCTGTCCCACATAAGTTTAAATGCAATTTTTGGCATATCTGGGTGTCTTACTATAGAGTGAGGTTGACCAATAAGCTCTTCTTCTGTATATCCCGATATCTCTACGAAGTAATCATTTCCATATTCTATTATACCTTTAGCATCAGTTTTTGAAACTATATATCTTTTAGAACTGAGTTTTATCTCTTTGTTTGTAGGAGTAGGGTGCATCATAAGGTATCCTTTAATAATCGATGGGCCATTATATACTTTATTTATTAAAGTTATGTAATAATAGAGTGATATTTTATGAATAATAGGATTAAACATAATGGACAAGTATGCAACTCTAGAGTCAATCCAAAAAGCGAGAGTGGCTCATGAAACACAAATGAAAAAAATAGAAGCACTCTTAAATGGTGAGAAGGTAGATAATCCAACTGCTGTTGAAAAGACCGAGTGTTTATTTGGCAAGTGGCTTTATGCAAAGGATAGTAACTTAAAGAAGGTTTTAGGAGCTCTGTTTTACTCAAATATTGAAACTATTCATGCGAGATGGCATAGTGAGTATATAAGACTTTTTAATATATTTTTTGCAGGAGAGCAGAAAAAAAGTTTTTTTTCTAAACTTCTTGGTACACCAAAAGTAAATAGCATGGATATAGATAAAGCACAACTCTACTACTCAGAATTAAAAAGTACGACTAAAGAGTTACTAAAAGTTTTAGATGTTTGTGAGAGAAGAATCCAAGCTCTCAATGATTCAAAATTTGTTTAAGATTTTTGGAGTAAGAGTGTCATCTCACTTACTGGAATTGGACGAGAGTAAAAATATCCTTGGATACTATAACACTCATGTTCTAGAAGAAAATCTCTCTGTGCTACTGTCTCTACACCCTCGGCAATAAGTCTCAAGTTTAAACTTTTTCCAAGAGCAATAATCGCTTTTGTTATGGCCATATCATCTTCATCATCAGGAATATCTTGTATAAATGATTGATCGATTTTGAGTTTATCTAATGGAAGTTTTTTAAGATAAGCTAGTGAAGAGTAACCCGTTCCAAAATCATCAATTGCAAGCTCAATACCTATATCACTAATCTCTTGAAGTTTTAAAATTGCAGCATTAGGGTTTTTCATAATCTGCCCTTCAGTCACTTCAAGTTCAAGCCAAGATGGTTTAAACTCTAAAGAGTTCATAATATTAAGAAGAGTAGAGATAAAGTCTTTTTCTTGAAGTTGCTTCATTGCTAAGTTTAGGGCAAGAGTACCTGGATTATATCCATCTCTGTACCATTGAGCGTACTGTTTCATAGCTTCTTTCATAACAAGGCGGTCTATTTCTATGATGAGACCACTCTCTTCTGCAATGGGAATAAATTTTCCAGGAGGTACAAGCCCAATTTGCGGATGTTGCCAACGTACAAGTGCTTCCATCCCTGTAATAGTTTCTGTTCTCGCATCATACTGAGGTTGATAAAAAACAACAAACTGCTCCTCTTTTATAGCAACTCTTAAGCTACTTTCCATGACAACTCTCTCAAAAGCAAGAGCTGTCATATCTGAAGAGTAAAATTGGAAATTATCTCTTCCTTCATCTTTAGCCTTATACATTGCGGTGTCTGCAAATTTTATAAGATTTTCACTACTTTGTGCATCTTCTGGAAACATACTAATACCAATACTCGATGAAACAAAAAGAGTATGAGACTGTACTTGAATAGAATCTTTCATGATTGATATGATTTTTTGAGCTACAGTAGAAGCACTTTGAATATCTTTTACATCTTTGAGAATAATAGTAAACTCATCTCCTCCAAGTCTAGCAAGAGTGTCTTCGACTCGTAAAACACTCTGAAGTCTTAAGGCAGTTTGTTTAAGAACTTCATCCCCTATGTGATGACCTAAAGAGTCATTAATAGTTTTAAACTGATCTAGGTCTATAAAAAGAAGTGCAAATCTCTCTTTATTTCTTGTTGATGATTTTATAATTTCAGAGAGTCTATCTTGAAAGAGTAGTCTGTTTGGTAAGTTTGTAAGCATATCATGATTTGCTTGATGGTTGAGTTTTTTATTTTGTGCATGAAGGAGCTTTTCTGCTTCTACAAGTTCCGTTATATCTGTGTCAAAGATTACAAAGGCTTTTTTACCTTGATAGTTAATTCTATGAATGTAAGCTTGAACATCATAGAGACTACCATTTTTTCGTCTATGTACAGACCTACTTATAAGTTGGTCTGAGTTTGCGACAATATTTTTTTGTTTGATTACTTCATCTATAGTAAGGTTTGGATTGATATCTAAGATTGTCATTGTGAAGAGTTCTTCTTGGGTGTAACCAAGAGTATCACAGGCACCTTTATTTGCATAGAGGTATTTAAGGGTATCGTAGGCAACTATGTAAATTTCATTTGAGGAAAACTCTATAAGTTCTGAAAGTTCATTAGAGTGTTGTTTAATAGATATCTGTTCACTTATATCTTGAGTTGTACCAATAATTTTGTCAGGATGTTTATTCTCATCATATATAACTTGACCACTTACAAGAATAGTAATTATCTCTCCGGAAGCTTTTCTGATTTTACAAGCTGCAGAGGTGACTTGACCTGTTACTATACTTCGCTGAATATTATGTTTGACTCTCTCTATGTCATCTTCATGTACATGTGCTAAAAAAAGTTCTAAAGTGGGTTGAGTTGTCTCTTTATCTAAGCCATAGATTTTATAACTCTGATCTGACCATTTTGATTTGCTTGTCTTGAGGTCGATTTCCCAACTACCAAAATTTGATATAGTCTCTAGTTGCGTAAATATCTCCTCTTTGGCCTTAAGCTTTGTAAGGGCTGTCTGTAGAGTGTCATTGTTAATATCAATTGGCATAAGTAGTTTTCCTAGAGGAGATGTCCCATTTTGTCTTTTTTAACATCAAGGTAATCTTCATTAAATTCATTTGAATCCATTATGATAGGGACTCGCTCAACAATTTCTATATCATTTATAGAGTTGATTTTATCAGGGTTGTTTGTAAGTAGTTTAATCTTATGAATGTTAAAGTGATGGAGTATATAGGTCACCATTTCATAAGTTCTTTCATCTGCTGCAAAGCCAAGTTGATGGTTGGCTTCTATCGTATTTAAACCTTTATCTTGAAGAGCATAAGCATTTATTTTATTTAAAAGACCAATATTGCGTCCCTCTTGTCTAAGATAAATTACCATGCCGTTTGTTTCTTCAGCAAGAGCAAGCGCATACTCTAACTGATCACGACAGTCACACTTAAGACTACCTATTGCATCACCAGTAAGACACTCCGAATGAACCCTAACTATAGGAGTTTCATCAAGGTTCTCTTTGTAGATAACAAGGTGCTCTTTACAACCATCTGCACAGGCTTCTTTAAAGGCTTTTACTTTGAAGTTACCAAAACGCGATGGTAGATTTGCAATTTGAGAAATTTCTATATTCATTATTGTTCGAGGTACCCTTATTTAATCTTTAAAATGCTAATATATTTTTTAGAAAACGATTATAGCAAAAATGATAAAAGAAAAGGTTTAAGAATGTTTCAAAGATTTAGAAGAACACGTTTAAATAAGAATTTACGTGCATTAGTAAGAGAAACAAGTGTGAGTGTAGATGATTTTATATACCCTCTTTTTATTCGCAGTGGTGAGGGAATTAAGACAGAAGTGAAATCTATGCCTGGTGTTTTTCAGATGAGTATTGATGAAGTTTTAAAAGAGTGTGTAGAATTGAAAAAACTTGGTCTTTACTCTATTATTCTTTTTGGTATTCCTGATGTAAAAGACTCAATTGGTTCAGATTCCTTATGTGACCAAGGTATTATCGCTTCATCTATTCGTGCTATTAAAGCAGCACACCCTGATATGTTTGTTGTAACTGATTTATGTTTTTGTGAATATACAGACCATGGACACTGTGGCATTATTGATGAAGAAAAAGAGACTGTAAATAATGATGCAACACTTGAGATTTCAGGACAGCAAGCTCTTATTCATGCAAAAGCGGGAGCTGATATGATTGCACCATCGGGGATGATGGATGGAATTATAGAAGTGCTTCGTAAATCCCTTGATGAAGGTGGGTATGAGAATCTTCCTATTATGGCTTATTCAACTAAATTTGCTTCGGGTTACTATGGACCGTTTCGTGATGTAGCTGAGTCTACTCCATCTTTTGGTGACCGTGCGACCTACCAAATGGACCCAGCAAATAGACGTGAGGCTATAAACGAGTCTATCTCTGATGAGGCTCAAGGTGCAGATATATTAATGGTAAAACCAGCTTTAGCTTATTTGGACATTGTTCGTGAGATTAAAGATAACACCTCTTTACCTATGGCTGTTTATAATGTAAGTGGTGAGTATGCGATGCTTAAAATAGCGGGTATGAATGACTTGATTGATTATGACAGAGTAGTTATGGAGACGATGATTGCGTTTAAACGTGCCGGTGCAGATATAATCATCTCTTACCATGCCAAAGAAGTAGCAAAACTTCTACAAAAATAGTATAATAATAGCTTATTAAATACAGGAAAAATTATGAGACACTTTTTAACACTTAAAGACTTTACTAAAGAAGAGATATTAGAGATTATTGATATCGGCTTAGAGATAAAGAAAAACCTTAAAAACAACGTTTATAATAAAGAGTTAGATATGCAAACTCTTGGAATGATTTTTGAAAAAAGTTCAACAAGAACAAGAGTTAGTTTTGAGACGGGCATGTTTCAACTTGGTGGTCATGCACTCTTTCTTTCAAACCGTGATATTCACTTAGGAAGAGGTGAGCCAGTGGCCGATACTGCTCGTGTAATCTCAAGTATGTGTAGTATGGTTATGATTAGAACATATGAACACTCTATGATAGAGGAGTTTGCTGCTAACTCTAAAGTACCTGTGATTAACGGTCTTACGGACTCTTATCATCCCGTACAACTTCTTGCTGATTATATGACTATGATTGAGTATGGTGTTGAGAAAAACGCGGTTGTTGCTTATGTTGGTGATGGAAATAACATGACAAACTCTTGGTTAATGTTAGCGGGTAAGTTAGGCTTTGAACTACGTATTGCTACTCCTAAAGGTTATGAGGTTGATGGTGATGTTTTAGGTGATGCTCTGGCTATGGCTAAAGAGAGTGGTGGAGTTATTAAAGTGATGAATGACCCAAAAGAAGCGATTCATGGAGCTACAATAGTTACAACAGATACTTGGGCTTCAATGGGACAAGAGGATGAAAAAGAGCAACGCATAAAAGACTTTGATGGTTTTATGGTTGACTCTTTAATGATGTGTTTAGCTAAAAAAGATGCTAAGTTCTTACATTGCCTTCCTGCATATCGTGGACAAGAAGTTTCAGAAGAGATTATGGATTCTCACTCCGAAATTATTTTTAATGAGGCTGAAAATAGACTTCATGCACAAAAAGGTCTTATGGTTTGGCTAGATAAGAGAAGAGAGAGCTAAATTGAAAACTCTTTTTGTTCTACTACTATTCTTTACAGCACTCTTTAGTGCGCAAGTTGTAGAAGTTGAAGAGAGGTTTCAAAAGTCTCAAAATTGTAAGGCTTGTCATCTTCATATTGTAAAAAAATGGGAAAAATCTTGGCACTCAAAGAGTCACTATAATAGTGATGATTACTTGAAGGCTTCGATTAACTATGTAAGTAGAAAAACAAGAAAAAGTCTCAATTCGGTAAAGGTTCAGTGTGCAACCTGTCATAACCCTCGTATCTCTGTGACTAGTACAGATATAGATTATGAGATAGATGCAGTAATGGGATTAGATAATGATTCAAAAGTAAATGCAGCCCTTAAAAGTGATGCAATAGATGAGGGTATAAACTGTGTAGTTTGTCATAATATTGGCAAAATTCATGAGAATGCTCCAGCATCTAAACGCGGTGTTAATCGTATAGAATGGACGAAATCGGGCACAATGTCTGGACCTTATAATGATGCAAAGTCACCTTATCATAGTGTAGAGCATCGTGACTTTATGGATAAAAAATCAGACCAGTTATGTTTTGTTTGTCATGCAAATGATAGAGCAGTGAAAGGTTTTGTTTTTGCAGATATGCAGAGTGAGTATAAGAAAAGTGAAAAAGGGTGTGTTGATTGTCACATGGGACCAAAAGTTATGGGTGTCGCAGCAACACTGAAAATTGACAATGGTAAGGCGAAAAAGAGAAAGATTAGAAGTCATGCTTTTGAAGGGGCTCATATATCCTCCCTTTGGAGAGATGCACTAAAACTATCTCTTAAGCAGAAGGGTAAAAATATAGTTATAACTATGAAAAATCCACAACCACATAATATTCCAAGTGGTTTTGGCTCACGAGAACTTCTTCTTGAACTCTCATATAAAAAAGGTATGAATGTGATTGCTACTAAAATAGTCTCTTTGACAAGACATTATACCTCTAAACGTGGTAAGCCGACTATTCCCCATTTGGCAGTATCTTCTTCTAAGGATGTAAGTGTTCCAGCAAGAGGAAAGAGAAGTATTAAAGTAGTAAAAGTTGATGGTGCTTCAAGTGTTGAGGTGAAACTTTATTATCGTTTAGTAAATGATGAGGTTCGCGGTATTTTAAAACTCAAAGGCGATA
>Ga0256824_10000907_pt1 | contig 11465 bp, 11 predicted proteins | sample CV67metaG_FD_191570 | JGI IMG/M metagenome (GOLD analysis project Ga0256824, IMG submission 191570) | Hydrothermal vent microbial communities from East Pacific Rise, Pacific Ocean - CV67 | ecosystem: Environmental > Aquatic > Marine > Hydrothermal vents | place: Pacific Ocean: East Pacific Rise...
TTTCATCTAAAATTCTTATGAAATTAAAAGAAGATGCAGAATCATACCTTGGAGAGACTGTAACTGACGCTGTTATTACTGTTCCTGCATACTTTAATGATGCACAAAGAAAAGCAACAAAAGAGGCAGGAACAATTGCTGGTCTTAATGTTCTTCGAATTATTAACGAACCAACATCAGCAGCATTGGCATATGGTCTTGATAAAAAAGAGGCTGAACAAATTGTTGTTTACGATTTAGGTGGTGGTACATTTGATGTTACTGTTCTTGAAACAGGCGATAATGTTGTAGAAGTTATGTCAACAGGTGGAGATGCTTTCCTTGGTGGAGATGATTTTGATAACAGAGTTATCGATTATGTAGCTGCTGAATTTAAAGCAGAAACAGGTGTAGATATTAAAGCTGATGTTATGGCACTTCAAAGAGTTAAAGATGCTGCTGAAAATGCAAAAAAAGAGCTTTCATCTTCAACTGAAACTGAAATTAATTTACCATTTATTACAGCTGATGCAACAGGACCAAAACACCTTATTCAAAAAATTACAAGAGCAAAATTTGAATCTTTAATTGATGACTTGGTAGCTTCTACTATTAAAACAATTAAAAATGTACTTGCTGATGCTGATGTTACAACTTCAGAGATTAATGAGATTGTAATGGTTGGTGGTTCAACAAGAGTTCCATTGGTACAAGAAGAGGTTCAGAAATTTTTCGGAAAAGAGCTTAATAAATCTGTAAACCCAGATGAAGTTGTTGCTCTTGGTGCTGCTATTCAAGGTGGTGTTTTAAAAGGTGATGTTAAAGACGTTCTTTTACTAGATGTTACACCACTTTCTCTTGGAATTGAAACTTTAGGTGGAGTTACTACTAAAGTAATCGAAAAAGGAACAACAATTCCTGCTAAAAAGTCTCAAGTATTCTCAACAGCTGAAGACAATCAACCAGCAGTAAGTATTCATGTGCTTCAAGGTGAAAGAGAGTTTTCAAAAGACAACAAATCATTGGGTATGTTTGAACTTAGAGACATTCCAGCTGCACCAAGAGGCGTTCCTCAAATTGAAGTAACTTTTGATATTGATGCGAATGGTATTTTAACCGTTTCAGCACAAGACAAAGGGACTGGAAAATCGCAGGAAATCAAAATCACTGGTTCGTCAGGACTTTCAGATGAAGAGATTGAAAAAATGGTTCAAGATGCTGAAATGAATAAGAGTGAAGATGAAGCTAGAAAACTTTTAGTTGAGACTAGAAATCAAGCAGATGCACTGGTACACCAAACTAAAAAATCATTAAAAGATTTGGGTGAGAACTTTGATGCTAAAGAGAAAGCTGGAATTGAAACATCAATTGCTGATGTTGAAGCTATTCTTAAAGATGATTCAGCAACAAAAGAGAACATCGAGGATAAAGTTAAAATATTAACTGAAAAATCTCATAAACTTGCAGAAGCAGTTTATGCTAAAGAGCAAGGTGGAGACAAAGCAAAACCTGCTAAAAAAGCAGATGATGATGATATTATCGATGCTGAAGTAGAGTAGTAATAGCTCTTTTTAGTTAAACATTAGAGACAAGAATTTTCTTGTCTCTAACCCCTCAATCACTTCCCCTAAATAAATAATCTTATGCTATACTTTAAATCCACCAATATACTTTAATTAAGGAATAAAATAATGAATATGATAGATTGTAATACATTAGATGAAGCACGTAACGAGATAGATAGAGTTGATGAAAAAATTGTAGAATTGGTTGCTTTAAGAAACAATTATATTAAACAGATAGCTCAATTCAAAACAACAGTTGAAGAGGTTAAATCTGAAGAGAGAATTTCTGATGTTATTGCTCGTGTAAGAGCTAAAGCGATAGATTTAGACCTATCACCAAACCTTATAAACGATATGTTTATAAGAATGATTGATGAAATGGTAGAGACTGAAATAGCTGAATTACAAAATACTAAAGTATTTTAATCTTCTCTCTTTTTCTCATTGTCGTCACTTCCACTAACGGCTCGTACTCCTGCTGCTCCAACATCAATAGCTGCACCAGCAACTGCCCCTGCAATTTCAATGGGTGCAGTTATTAAAGTCGTACACCCTCCATTTAATAAAAGTGCAGTCACTATAACCATGATACCTATACCTTGTTTCATATTTTCTCCTTTAACTTTGATATATTTATATTCTATCTAAAATATCTTGAGGTAGAAAATAAGGATAAAGATTTCTATAAGCAGGATTGTCACCTAGAAATTTCCACTCACCACCTTTCTCCTTTATGGCTAACATCTTCTCCTGCTTTTTTATATGAATTTCTCGTCTCTTTTTATCAACATAAATATTTTTTTGACCATACTTCTTAGCCAAAATGCTGTGTAGGGTATTAAGACTGAGTTCTGTATTGTAAAGCGTTGGGTTTATAAATTGAACTTTAATAAGTGATATATATGCAATATTTGTAAAAGTACCATCTGAAAAGGGTGCTATTTTACCTATTTTAGAAATTTTTGTATTGAATGAAGTGATTTTTAAATTTGATGAGTTCGCCATTGTGTAGAGTGAACCTCTAAATAAATATTGACTGGTTGCTGTAAAAAGTTTAGGATAGGTCATGGCAATAATATTCTCTGTGTTCAATGATTGAAGTTGATAGAGGTAACGTTCTAAAGAACTTCTTATTTCGCTTTTAGGAGGATTTGTTGTTGCTACTACTACTTGATGCTCTGTGGGTGTTTCTTTAACAAGCTCTTCTATTTTTAGTGGCTCTTCAGGTAGATTCTTAGTTGAACTACAAGCTGTAAATAAAAACAGAATCAGCGTAAAAAATACGCTTCTCATGGTTTTAGATGACTTTCAATTAATGTTTTTAGAGTGTCAAAATTAGATGCTTGTGCAAAACAAGAACTTGAATTACAGAGTAAAATATTCTCATCTAAAGTTGTTTTAAATAGGACATAAGGATAATCCATTGAACTCCTTTGTGTTATATGTTTTTTTAATAAATTTTCATTTGATTTAATGATTATATCATCTTTTAAGTAGCGTAGTAGCACAGATGCTAATTTAGGTGAAGAGAGTGGTTGACGCATAAGATTATAGGAGTTAAGCTCCAACGTTTTAAAGACAAATTTTTTGTAATTACCATCAACCAGTGAAGAGACACTCATCAATAAAGAGATGGCAGTTGAGAGAGAAGAGGGGTAGTCACTGTCATAACTATCTTCTTCAATTTTAACTTCTCCATTCGAAAACTTCCACTTTCCATGCTCATAAAATTGCTCAATAATGGTGTTGGAAAATTGAGTTGCCATAATTAAATAGGATTCATCAAGTGTTGCTTGATATGCTTCTATAAGTGCTTCTCCTAAATAGGCATAATCTTCTAAAAAGGCTTCTACTTTTAAGGATGTATTGTGATAAAGTTTATGGCTAATATAGGTTTTTTCTAAAAGAGTTTCTAGTGTATCTATAGCAATTTTTTGATATTTTTCATCAACACTACTTGCTTTAAAGAGTGCTGAAACCATCATGGCATTCCATGAGGTTATTACCGTTCTATCAACAGTTATCTCGCCCTTAGTTTCATCTGTTTTTGAGAAAAAGAGTTTTGAATCACCCATTATATTTAACATGAAATCCAATGTTTTTAATGCGACTTCTTTATAAAAACTATTATTACTTAGTTGATACGCTCTAAGATAGAGTTGAATGAGCAAGGCATTGTCATAGGTGGTTTTAACTTTATATGGGTCTAGCCATTTTACATCTTTACAGTAGTTGTAAAACCCACCATTTTCATCATCATAAAGATTCTTTTTAGCCATTGCATTGAGTGAATTTAGGGTAGCATTAAGAATTGATGGCTCTTTTTTTAGTTGATAGGTATCTAAAAGTAACTCTAATGTTGAGCTATTGGGAAATTTAGCTACCTCTCCAAATCCACCTTCTTGTTTATCAATGAGATTGTCTGTATGGCTTATTATGGTATTTAAAATATCTATATGTACTCTTGTAGCTTCTATTTTTTGCTCTTTAGGGTTAATATATTGTAAAACTTCATCACCTTTTTTAACCAGCGTATCATAGTCTGTAATATATTTTTTAGAGATAACACGAAGCAGTTCTTCAAAGCCTAGTTGTTCTTGTTGTGCTTGAGTTGAGATGTATGAACTTGCATAAAAAGGTTCTAAATTTTGAGTCATAAATATAGAGAGTGGGTAAGCACCTACACTTCTATTCATAAGGCTATAGACTTTTTTATAATATTTTGCAATTTCTGGATGTTCTTCTTTGTCTACTTTTATAGCAATGAAACGTTCATTTAAAAGCTCTACTATATTCTCATTTTGAAAAGACTCTTTGGACATAATATCACACCAAGAAGACGAACCATGCCCAATTGAGAGAAAAATAGATTTATTTTGGGTGGTTGCCAAAGTTAGAGCTTCTTCTCCCCAAGGGTACCATTCTACAGGTTGTGTAGAATGTGTTTGTAGATAGGGCGAAATTTCATTTCTTAGGTGATTTGACATATTTAATTTCCTTTTTTTTAACTATTAATTTTTATTATTCATGTTAATCAATAATATTTGATACTTTTGTACAACTTTATTGAGAAATACGACTGTTTCATTGTGAACTATTAATACTTTTATGCTTACATTTGATATAGTACTACACATATTATACACGTGAAGTAGATTATAATTCTTGCAATATAATTATTTTTACATTAAAAAGGGATAAAAGAAGAATGAAGTTATTAAAATTACTTTTACTTGTTACCACACTTTTGAGTGCTGCTCCTTGGCATACCACTAAAAAAGATACCTTTCTTCCTGCACCTGAAGCATTTAAAGTTTCAGCTGTTCAGAATGGAGAAGTTATTCAAACAAAAATTGTCTTAGCTGATAAAATTCATTTAACGGCAGATACTTTGAAGTTTTTTATTGTTAAGCCCGAAAAGATAGAGTTGTCTGTAGTACTTCCTAAAGCTCATGAAGTTGATGGAGATATGCTTTATGAAAAAGAAGTTATTGTTGAGTTTCCTCTCTCGACTGTTAGTTCAAAAGTTGTTGGAGCATTTACCCTTTCTGTTCAATTTTCTGGTTGTGCTGATGCAGGTATCTGTTACAATCCTCAAGAGAGAAATTTTGTTTTAGCAGGAGACCCAAATGCAAAAATAGGTTTCTTTAATAAACTGTCAGCTGCTATCGCTTCTGCTAATCCAAATGCAATTATGGAAATCATTAAAAGTGAAAGTGCATTTTTTGTAGTTTTCCTCTTCTTAATTCTTGGCTTATTGTTGGCTTTGACTCCATGTATCTTTCCTATGATTCCTATCTTGTCGTCTATTATTGTCTCTCAACAAGTAAATGATGAAAAACCAAGTGCCTCTAAAGGTTTCTTTATCTCTTTGGTTTATGTTCTTTCTATGGCAGTAACTTATACTTTAGTTGGTGTTATTTCTGGACTTTTGGGTGCTGATATTCAATCTGCCTTACAAAATCCATGGGTACTAACTGGCTTTGCCGTGATGTTTTTTGCTTTAGCCATCTCTCTTTTTGGTTACTATGAAATGCAACTTCCTGCAAAATGGCAAACTAAAATTAACTCGGTCAGTGACAATGCACAAGGTTCAGGAATTCTTGGAACAGTTATTATGGGCTTCTTGTCAGCCTTTATTATTGGACCATGTGTTGCACCACCATTGGCAGGAGCTGTTATTTTTATTTCTCAAACAGGAGATGCCATTCTTGGAGGTATTGCACTATTTGCCATGAGTATGGGTATGGGGCTTCCACTATTGTTAGTAGGAGCAGGAGCTGGTAAATTTATGCCAAGACCTGGTGGTTGGATGACAACTGTCTCTCAAACATTTGGTGTGGTAATGTTGGCATTAGCCATCTTTATGCTAGGAAAAGTTGTTTACCCTGCGATTACTATGCTTTTATGGTCTATTCTCTTTATGGGAACAGCTCTTTATATGGGTGTATTTGATACTTCATCTACACGCCAAGGCATGAAAAAATTGGTTCAACTTTTTGCTTTTGTATCTCTTATTTATGGAGCTTCTCTTTTTGTCGGTCTTTTAAGTGGCTCAACTTCAATGTTGCATCCTTTTAAAGCATTTACTTCTGGAAAAATGGCAACATCCCTTGCCTCTTCTGGCTCTCATATAGCAAAAAATGGTTATAGTGTGGAGAAACTTCAAAAAGAGATAGAATCATCAGATAAATTGATTCTTGTTGATTTCCGTAAAAAGTCATGTGCATCGTGTGATGAGTTAGAAGCATTTACTTTTCCAGATCCTGCTGTAAAAGAGGAGTTGAAAAGATTTACTTTTATTACTATTGATGTAACTGACAATACAGATGAGGAGAAAGCATTAATGAAAAAATACAGTGCTTTTGGAACACCAAGTATTATATTTTTTGATAAAAACAATACATTACTTCCAAGCAAAATGCTTTCAGGCTTCGTTAAAGCAAAAGCATTTACTAAACATTTAAAGACTATTAATTGAATTTAACCATCGCTATTGGAGAACTCAACACACTTCGTGTTGAGCGAGATACAGACTATGGGCTCTATTTAAGAGCTGAAAATTTTGAAGAAGTTCTTCTTCCCAACATTTACGTGATGGAAGCAGATATGCCTATCGGTGCAGAGATAGAGGTTTTTATCTATACTGACTCTGAAGACAGACCTGTTGCTACCACAAAATACCCCTATGCAAAACTTGGTGAATTTGGCTACTTTACGGTTGTTGATTATCAACAATTTGGTGCTTTTGTAAATTGGGGCTTACCTAAAGATTTATTTGTTCCTCTTTCTCAACAAAAATGTCATTTTCATATTGGTTCAAAATATATTTTACGGGTCTGTTTAGATGCTGAAACAGGACGGCTTTATGGAACACATAAAATAGGGAAATGGCTCTCTAAAGATACTAAAGATTTAGAAGAGAATCAAAAAGTGAATGCCTTGGTTCTTTCTAAAACGCCACTTGGATATAAATTAATTATAGAAAACCTTTATGAAGGAATGCTTTTTTCAAATGAAATTTTTGAAGAACTTAAAGTTGGAGATCGAAAAGAAGTTTATATTAAAAAAATTCGTAAAGATGGTAAATTAGATTTAATCTTACAACCTGTTGGTAAAAAAGCTACAGCAGATGTTTTTGAGTTAAAAGTATTAGAAATCTTAAAAGAACATAATGGCTCTATTGGATTGAATTCAAAAAGTGAGGCAGAGGAAATTGTGAAAACTTTTGGATTGAGTAAAAAGAGTTTTAAACGAACTTTAACTTCACTGATTGAGAAGAAAAACATAGAACTCTTTGATAAAGGTATCAAGCTTATATAACCACTTTTTAGTTATACTTTTCCCATATTAATTAACAAGGATACACAATGGATTTAACAGAATTATTAAAAATGGGTGCAAGTATGATACAGGGGAACAGCGACGATGCAACAACAGGTCTTGATACAGGTTCTATTTCAGATGCTTTAGGAAAGCTTCTTGGTGGTGGACCTGATGGAGGACTTGATTTAGGTTCATTGATGTCTGGTTTATCTGAGAGTGGATTAAGTGGTATTGTTGGTTCTTGGTTAGGAAGTGGTGAAAATGAGTCTATCTCTATGGACTCTATTTCAGATCTTTTAGGTGCAGATAAAGTTTCTGAGTTTGCATCATCTCTAGGTTTAAGTGAAGAGAGTGCTAAAGGTGCATTGGCTGATGCTCTTCCAAATGTTGTGGATAAAGCAACTTCAGGAGAAGGGTCAATTATTGATGATATGTTGGCTCAAGTTGGTGGTGCTGAAGGTGCTATGGGTATGTTAGGAAAGATGTTTAAATAATCTTTGTCTCTATTGGTCGGCTAAAGAAGTCGACCTTATACTCTAAATATGTTTAAAATTTTCTCTCTTCTTCTCTTTCCTCTTCTTCTTTTATCTACAAACATAAAAGTAGCTTCCTATAATGTAGAAAATCTTTTTGACATGGTTTATGATGGTCATGAGTATAAAGCATATATCCCCAACCAACACGAGTGGAATAAGAAAAATTTTCAAAAGAAGCTTTTAAATATTTCAGAAGTTATTTGTGATTTAAATGCAGATATTATAGGGCTTCAAGAGATAGAAAATAAAAATGTTTTAAAACAGTTACAAAAATCATTAAAAAAAGTTGGTTGTTGTTACAAATATTTAGCCATTACCCATAAGAAAAAATCAGCCATTCAAGTAGCCATTCTTTCACGTTTTCCCATTCAGAAATCTTATGAAGTTGTGGTTAAAAGAAGCTTGAAATATCGTAATATTTTAGAAGTAAAATATATGTTTGAGGGGAATCCTCTATATATTTATGTTAACCATTGGACTTCTAAACGCTCCAAAGAGAGCAAACGAATAAGTTCGGCTAAAGCATTAAAAGAGAGGTTGCTTCTTCTTCCTAAAGGGAGTGAATATATTCTGCTTGGAGATTTCAATTCAGATTATGATGAGTATCTACATATAGAAAATAAACACAATGATACCCATGGTAAAACAGGTATGAATCATATTTTAAAAACCATTAATAATAAGGGGAATTTTTTTCGTACATTTAGTCTAAAAAAAGAGTATTTTAGCCATTATAATTTATGGTTAGAGTTAGAAAATTATAAGCGTTGGAGTCATAATTTTTATGGAAAAAAACAAGCATTAGATGCAATTATTATACCTTCAACCCTTTTTGATGGGAAAGGCATTGATTATGTAGATAACTCTTTTCGTGTTATGAAAAAAAACTATCTTTTTCATAAAAAAGGGTATATTTTTCGTTGGGAGTATAAAAAAAAGAGGCACAAAGGGAGAGGTTATTCCGATCATCTTCCCCTTATGGCTACTTTCTCTACAACTCAAAAATTTCAAAAAGAGAAAATTCATAAAATGGAAGGCTTAATTGATTGGCTTTATAGAGAAAAATTAAAATTTCCTCTTTTTTTAAAAAAGATAAAAGTAATTGTTATCGAAAAGAATAAAGTGATTGTTTCACAAAAAAAATCTAAAAAAAAGATAGCTATTTATGGAACAAAAGATGCTCTATCTTTAGGAAAAGAGTATGACCTTATGGTTTATAAGCGAAAACTTTATAAAGGTGAGTACGAAATTATTGATTTTGAAATAGAAAAAAGATATGATTCTTTTTAGTTAAACTAACACAGAAAAAGGAATAAAAATGCAAGAATATTATTTGGAAATAAAGGCTTTCCATATTATGGCAGTACTCTCATGGATGGCAATGCTTTTCTATATGCCACGGCTTTTTGTCTATCATCAAGAGCATCAAGATAAAAAAGATTTTACGGATGTGATTAAGATTCAAGAGAGTAAAATTTATAAGGTTATAGGTGCTCCTGCTATGTGGTTAACCATTATTAGTGGAGGAACATTAATTTATATCAATCCATCCCTCTTAAATCAAGATTGGATGTTGGCAAAACTTTTTGTGCTTCTACTGATGATTGTTTATTCATTCTCATTGGAGTATTTTAGAAAAGTATTAGAATCAGACCGATGCACAAAGAATGGACAGTTTTTTAGAGCCTACAATGAAGTGCCAACGCTCTTTTCTATATTGATAGTAGTATTTGTAATTACTAAGTCTATACCACTCTATTTTTCCATATTCATTACACTCTTTTTTGGATTTATTATTTATAAGATTTTAACTAAAAAGGTTTAGGATAGGTTTGTTATAATTCGTTATATCTATTCTAAGGAAGCATTATGGCTTTACCAATAATAAGTATCCCCGAGATACCATTACCCTCTAACATTACAGATTTTATAAGTACCTATTTAGGTGCTTATCTAGTACATTTTATTGTAGCAATACCCGTTATTATTCTCTTATTAGAACTCTATAATCTTGGTACAAAACGTCGATCTATCTCTCTTTTTTCACTTTTTATGTTAATGATGTTAGTTCTATTCATAGTCGCATTTTATCTTAATGGTTCTTCTGAACTTCTAACCATTTATTTGGTTTATGCTTCACTATCATTATTGGTATTTAAACTCCTCTTTATGGCACTAAGAAAAACCATTGGTAGAGTTATTTTTGCCATTATGATTGGTGGGTTTGCTTTTGTGACATTATTACAAGTAAATAAAGGTGGGCTTTTTGCTCAAAAGGAAGTGGTTGTTGAAGTTCCAGTTGTTGACACCAAACTTAATGATGCATTAAGAGCTAACTTAAAGACGCTACAAGAGAAATATGACGCACTTGTAGAAGAGAGTGAAAAAGCTGTAGTAATACCAGTTGTTACTACAGCTGTACCTGTTCCTGTTTCAACACCAGTCCCAACACCAACGATTGAAGTGGTTGAAAAACCTACTGTTCAAGATAATAATACAACCAATTAATTTTTAGGATGTAGAGGGTTTCGAAACTCCTCTACATTGACTTTTTTCTCTTTTCTTACATATTTATTAACTTTTTTAAACTTTATTAAGTAAATATTTTATTTTATACATTACTATTCTCTTAAATTATTTAAAGGAATAAAAATGAAAATTTATCTATCGCTATTTATCTTAATTTTATTACTCTTTACAGGTTGTGATAAGAAACCAAAACCTCCTATTGTAGAAAACAATCAAACCGTTATTGAAGAGGTAAATGAAACGAAAGTAGTTGTAGCTGTAGAAATAGAAGAACAGCCTATAATAGAGGAAGAGATTGTTGAAGAAGAGCCAAAGCTTGGTATTTATGATTGGAGAGCAAATGATGAGCTAATTACTCAAGCTCCTGCCTCTAAAATTGTGGTGATTAAGTCAAAAAGGGTCTTGGTTCTTTTTGATGAAAATGAGAACGTTTTAAGTCGTCACCGAATCTCTTTGGGTAAAAATAGCGTTGGAACAAAATTAAAGCAGGGTGATTATAAAACTCCTGAAGGTACATATCGTGTGATAGATATGAGAAAAGACAAGGTCTATTATAAAGAGATTCTTATCTCTTATCCGAATCAAGAGGATAAAGATCGTTCCAAAGGGTTAGGTTTTAGAACAGGTGGTGGAATAACCATTCATGCACAACCAAACTGGAATTGGGATGGGCATGGAAATGACTTTACGCTTGGACAAGATTGGACAGAAGGGTGTATGGCTCTAACCAATGAAGGAATGGACAATCTTTTCACAATGATAAAGTTAGGTACGCCCATCGAAATACGAGAGTAGTTTAAAAAAAACTACTCTATGAACCAAGACTCTTTATTGTGGAAGTCAACTTCTTTTGATGTTCTCTTGATGGAATAAAAAGAGCGTACTTCATCAATATCTAATAAAATAACTGCTAAATTAAAAATAAAATTTTGCTCTGAAAAAGTTTCATCAAGATGATATTCAAAAGAGAGTTCATATACATTTTCTTGTTGAAAATTTTTTATAATAGGCTCTATCGTACTTTTCTCTT
>Ga0256824_10000909_pt1 | contig 11441 bp, 13 predicted proteins | sample CV67metaG_FD_191570 | JGI IMG/M metagenome (GOLD analysis project Ga0256824, IMG submission 191570) | Hydrothermal vent microbial communities from East Pacific Rise, Pacific Ocean - CV67 | ecosystem: Environmental > Aquatic > Marine > Hydrothermal vents | place: Pacific Ocean: East Pacific Rise...
TCCTCCTAAATATAGGTAGCATTGTTTTTTTTGAATTTCAAGGCATCTTAAATTTACAAATAAGTTAGTGTTGTCTTTGGAGGTTGATCCTAAAAAACCTGTATAGAATTTCCTATTATGTTTTTCTATTGTTTCAATATGTAATTTAGCATCAATTTTTGGTAAACCACATGTTGCAGGTGTTGGATGAAGTGCTTTTATTAAGGTTGATAAATTGGTGTTGATTAGACCTTTAAATTTTGTTCTTAAATGAAAGACATGTCCAGCCTTGATCGTTTCAGATTCAGACTGTGTAAAACTAATTGAGTTCTGTTTTAATGTATTTGAAATATAATCGGTTACAATCTGTTGTTCTTCTAACTCCTTATTTCCCCATTCAATGTTTTCGGATTTTTTAGTACCAGCGATTGAAACTGTTTTAAAGTTGTTTTTTTTTCGAGTTAGTAATATTTCTGGAGTAGAGCCTATCCAAGAGCCCATTCCCTCTATGCTAATTAAATAGTTAAATGTATTTTTGTAATTTGTATTTAAAACATTAAATAATTCAATTGGATCAAAGTCATTTTTTATTTTTTTTAATCTTGATAAAATAACTTTGTCAAGTTTACTTTGATTTAAAAAAATAATTAATTCATTACAGTTTTTTATATACTCATCTTGTTTAATACAGAAGTTATTATCGGTATTAAAATAAATTTCAAAATCACTTAAATTACACGACTTTAAGTTAGTTATTAAGTAGTTTTCTTCACTATTAAATGTATTGAATATAAAGCTGTTAGAATCAGTGATTGTGTTTAATTCACTATAGGTTAAGGCTGTCCCTTTTTGAATTGTGATGGTATCAGAGTTTGGTGATTTATAAGCTACATATCCTTTCATTAATTACGATTTTGGAATATCTTTAATTAAGACTGTTAATCTACCAGTAGAAACTAATTTTCCATCTTCATTTGTAATGTCTGCAGACCAAATATGAGTCGTTCTTCCTTTGTGAATACATGTGGCTTTACAATACACAAATCCTGTTTTTACCCCTCTAATATGATTTGTATTTATCTCTAAACCTACAATGAATTGCTTGTCTAAGTCGACTATCAAAGCAGAACCTATTGACCCCAAACTTTCAATAAAAGCAGCACTTGCTCCTCCATGTAATAAGCCCATTGGTTGATGTGTTCTGTGGTCAACTGGCATTTTACCAGATACAGAATTCTCACAATAATTAGTAATTTCAATACCTAAATGTGACATTAAAGTATTTTGATTAAACTTATTTATATCTTTTAAATTCATACTAATTTATTTAGGAGCAATTTTATATAGCCATAATCCAATACACGCAAAAACAATATTTGGCAACCATACTGCTGCTAATGGAGAAAATCCAACGTTAAGAGCAGCAACGGTTGTCATTTTCATTGAGAAAATGTATAAAACGCAAATACTTAATCCAATTGCAATATTAATTCCTAATCCACCTCTTGATTTTTTACTAGATACAGAAACCCCAATTAACGTTAAAATGTAAATTGCAAATGGTGCTGCAAACCTATTATATTTCTCTATTAAATAGCGTGGAATTCTATCTGAGTTACGTAAGCGTTCTTTTTTTATAAAAGCATTTAATTCTTTGAAATTCATTGCTTCAATTACGTTGTCTCTATAGATTAAATCAGTTAGACTAAAATTAAAACTGGTGTCCACATTGTTGCCAATATAAAACAAGTCATCTCTTTCGCCGAAAACTCTTACATTGAAATTTGAAATATTCCATGCGTTTGTTGTGCTGTCTCCTTTTGCTTTATATGCCTTTAAAATGGATTCTAATTTTTCGCCTTCCCATGTCTCAATGGCTAAGTTAGTAATGGTTTGATTTTCTATGTCGTAGCTTCCAAATGAAACCATAACGCCAGGATTAACTTGTTTTTTTCCTGAAGTATTTGCAAAGTTAGTTCTCCAATATTTTTCTTCAAAATCTAATCGTGCTTTATTAGATGAGGGTAATACAAAGTTATACATCAATATTGTTAGCACAACTAATACTGTTGCAGAGAAGAAATAAGGTCTTAAGAACCTATTGAAACTTGTACCTGAACTTAATATAGGTACAATCTCAGTGTTTTGAGCCATTTTAGAGGTAAACCAAATTACGGAAATAAAATTGAGCATATAGATAAACTGAAAACCATAATAAATAATAAAGTTTGAATAGTAAATCAGAAGTATTTCTGACAAAGGTGCATCTCTTTCTATGAATTCAGGAAGTTTTTCAGAGACGTCAAATACCATACTTATTGACATAAGTAGAACGAATATAAAAAAGAATGTTCCTAAAAACTTCTTAATAATATATTTATCAATTTTGGTAAATAACATAGTTACAAAAATAGCTTAATTTATGAATTGTGTTATAGTAATTTAATTTTTTACTAGTGTAACGTAACTTTATACAAAATCTTGCATTTCTTTATATAATAAATTTACAGGTAATCCCATTACATTAAAATAGGTGCCTTCAATTTTTTCAATCCCAACATAACCTATCCATTCTTGGATACCATAAGATCCTGCTTTGTCAAATGGTTTATAATTTTGAATGTAAAAATTAATTTCATTCTCACTTAGTGGTTTGAACCAAACTTTTGTTGTGTCGCTAAATGTAATCGTTTTTTGAATTGACTTTAAGCAAACTCCAGTAATTACTTGATGTGATTTTCCTGAAAGTTTAGTTAACATTTCAAATGCAGCTTGTTCGTCTTTAGGTTTTCCTAACACTTCATTATTACAAAGTACAATAGTGTCTGATGTGATAACAATATCATCTACTGTTAATTCATTTGTAAATGCATCAGCCTTTTTCTCTGCTAAAAACTGGGCAACTTTAAGTTGGTCAATTTTATCTGAAAATGTTTCGTCAACTTCTTTAGTTCTTGTTTCGAATTTTATTCCTAACCCTTCTAATAGTTCTTTTCTACGTGGAGATTTAGAGCCTAAAATAATTGTTTTATGTTTTAATAATTCAGAAAGCATAAGAGTAATTGAGTTTAACTAACGACTACACCAAGAGCAAAGCCAATGATGATAGATATTAGTTTCATGAAATTAATTTTGTGGGCCTCACTTGATTCGAATATAATTGTAGTTGAAATGTGTAAGAACATACCAATTGCAATCGCCATAATCCAATTGATGTCTACATTGAAATTTTGTGTTAGGTAATTACCAAAAATGAGACCAATTGGAGCCATAAGACCAAAAACACTAAGGTAAATCCAAGATTTAATGTTTGAAAGTCCACTAGCCTTAAACACAACTATTAAGGCTACAGCTACAGGTATTTTATGTAAGAAAACGCCCCAAAATAAGTTTACTTCTCCATGACTATGACCAGCGTGCTCTAAAGGTATCGCTTCAATAAATGCGTGAATCGAAAGAGACATAAATAAAACCAAAGGAAACGTTTTTCCAATGGAATGAGTGTGGGTGTGGCCGTGTTCAACTCCTTTTGAAAAATATTCAAGAATAATTTGTAATAAGAAACCACCTAAAATATAAAAACCAGCTGAATTACCAATGTTGCTATAAGTTTCAGGTAGAATGTGGGTGAAAATGATGGTAAGTAAATATCCACCACTAAATGAAAGTAGCAGTTTTAAGTTGGACTGTTTCTTAAATAATTCAACTAGTATTCCTCCAAGAATAACAGAACTAAATATTATGAAAACTTGTGTTACTAAACTCACGTTTTATTTTTTTGCAAAAATTATTAATCTATTTGATTTTTCAACATCAAAGTTACCTAAATTATAATCACCAGCAACTTTGTAAATTGAAAAATTAGTTTCTTTTAAATAATTCTCAAAGTCTGTTAATTGCAAGGCTTGTACTTTTTCTTGAAAACTAAAATCTTGTTCGTCATCTGAAAATGAAATTGTTTTTATAATAAATCCATTTTCAATTTTTCTATTTATCGTAAAGGTGATGTTATCAATTATTTTTACTTCATCTAATACTAAGTTAGATACAACTTTATGAGCATTCATAAAATCAATTACCAAAACCCCATCTTTAGTAGTATATGAATCAATTGAATTTAACATTTTTACAGTATCAGACTCTTCTTCAAAATAGCCAATGCTTGTGAATAAATTAAAAACATAATCAAACGATTTGTCTTTAATTTGTTCTCGCATGTCGTGTACAAAAAAGTTTAAGGTTTTTGTTTTATATTTATTAGCATGTTCGATACTTTCTTTTGATAAATCAACTCCTGTTGTTGTGTAGCCTAATTTGTTTAAAAAGATAGAATGACGACCTTTACCACAAGCTAAATCTAATATTGACTTAGACGTATTTATTTTTAAGTCAGCTGTAAGATTTGTTATGAAATTCTCTGCTTCTGAATAATCTCTATTCTTGTAAAGAATATGATAGTATTTTGTATCAAACCACGAATCAAACCAATTTTTCATTTTTTAGGAACAAAAATAATAACCTTTTCGATAATAAAGGATTTAAATTAGTTGAATTTTGATTTGTTCTTTTGATTATTAAGAAATAATTTTATATTTGTATTAAATTAAAATAGAACTTGAACAGTATTTACGACATATTTAAAAAATTGGACGAAAGAAATATACTTCTTTCATTTAAAGGTATGGTGACATCTGACCTTTTGACTACAATTTTATCTATCATGGAATCAAAAATGGAATCCTATGAAGAAAAGCCAAAAGTTAAAAAGAAAGTGTTTAATGTATTGGTTGAGTGTCTTCAAAATTTATATCATCATATAGATAAAGATGCTGATGAGAAAGTTTCAACACAAGATAATTCAGCTTTGTTAATGATTTCTAAAAGTGAAAATGATTATAAAATCATGACTGGGAATTATATGGAAAGTAAGAATGTTGAAAATTTAAAAGAGAAACTGGAACTTGTTAATAGTATGAATAAGCTTGAGCTAAAAACTTATTATAAAGAGATATTAAGTAATGGGACTAGATCAAATAAAGGGACTGCTGGATTAGGAATGATTGATATTGCTAGAAAATCAGGTCAGAAACTAGAATTTAATTTTGAAAGAGTAGATAATGGATTAACCTTTTTTAGTTTAATAGTAAAGGTTGCAGAATAAAAGAATATGGAAAAATTAATATTAGAAGGATCGGCAAAAACACCTACAGTTAACTTTGATGGTGAGAATGGTGTAATGGAATTAAGAGGAAGATCTATTCCTGAAAACTCTATAGATTTTTATAAGCCATTAAATGAATGGATTGAAAATTACGGTAATTCACCAAAACCAAATACGGTTGTTGATATTAAATTAGAATATTTTAATACGTCTTCATCTAAATGTATTTTAGATTTATTTAAACAATTAGAAAAATTAAATTCTAAGGGTACCGTGGTTAATGTTAACTGGTACTTTGAGGAAGATGATGAAGATATGGAAGAAGCAGGAGAAGATTATGATGCAATAATTGACTTGCCTTTTAAAATGATTGAGGTTGAAGAAATCTAAGAGTTCAGTATTTAAGAAAATAATCGGGATAACTGGTGGAATAGGGTCGGGTAAAACATTTGTTTGCCAAATTCTTGAGTCTATGGGTTATCCCGTTTTTTATTCTGATAAAGAGGCTAAGTTTATATTAGTCAATGATTTGAAAGTTAAAGACCAAATTGTAGAGTTATTTGGTTCCGAATCATACTTGGATAATAAGATGCTTAATCGAGTGTTTTTAGCATCTAAAATATTTAATGATAAATCGTTATTGACCAAAATGAATTCCATTGTTCATCCGGCTGTTAAAACTTATTTTAATGACTGGGTAGCTAAACAAAAATCAGAGATTGTATTTAATGAAGCTGCTATTATTTTTGAAATTGGAAATGATAAGAATTATGATGCCGTTGTTTTAATTAAAGGATCAAAAGAAATAAAAATAAAACGTATTCAAAAACGTGATAATTCATCTATTATAGACATTGAAAAGCGAATGAATACGCAATGGTCTGACGAACGAAAGTCAAAACTAGCTGATTATTGTATTGATAATAATGACAATATTATGTTATTACCTCAGATTGTTAATGTAATAAGTAGTTTATAAGTGTAACTCAACTTGATTTTAATACTGTAAAATTGAGTGTTTCGTAATTAAAAATTACATTTATTCCAAAAGTAAAGTGTGGGGTCAATTTGAATACGTAAATTTGTACTCAATTAAAAGATATTAAAATGATAAAGCACGAACTTAAAGATAATCAATTACATATTTCTATCGAGAACAAAGATTTTTCATACCGAATTCCACAGAATAAATTAGAAGATTTAATTGATTGGAAAGTAGGGAAAGATATGTCAAATAAGATAGTTATAAAAAATGTGTCAAAGTGGGCAACTAAATTGTTTACAAAAAACATTACGACAATGGATGATGTTAAACAATTTAAAGGAATTATTCAACAGTATTGCCCTGATAATACTATTAATTGGGATGAAACTGTTAAAGCTCTAAACATTCAAAGTCATTATACTAACTTGGTGTTAGATTTAAAAAAAGAAAATCACTCTGAAGCTTCAATAATTGCTAAATTAAAGAAGAGATACGATCTTGAATAATTTTGGGTTGATTACAAATTAATATCTTTTAAATTTTCAATTCTATTTCTGTCTAAAAAGGCATCAATAGTTTCAAAATGTTCGATAACGCGTTTGTCTTTAAATTCAAATACTTTTTGAGATAAACCTTTTAAGAAATCCCTGTCATGAGAGACTAGAATTAGTGTGCCGTCAAAATCCATTAATGCTTGTTTTAATACATCTTTTGATTTTAAATCTAAGTGATTGGTCGGTTCATCAAGTATTAATAAATTAACAGGTTCTAGTAATAACTTAACCATTGCTAAACGTGTTTTTTCTCCACCAGACAACATGCTGACTTTTTTGTCATTGTCGTCTCCTCCAAACATAAAACGACCTAAAATATTTTTAATTTGAGTTCTAATTTCTCCCTTGGCTACTTCATCAACGGTTTGAAAAACCGTTAAGTCTGGGTTTAATAAAGCGGCTTGGTTTTGAGCAAAGTACCCCACTTTTACATTGTGGCCTAAGCTACATTGACCTTCAAAATCTATTTCTCCTAGAATAGCTTTAATCATAGTAGATTTTCCTTCCCCATTTCGACCAACAAAGCTTACTTTTTCTCCTCTGCTAATCGACATGTTTGCATTTTGAAACACAACATGATTGTCATACTTTTTGGTTAAATCAAGTGCCGTTATAGGGTAATCACCTGAACGAATAGATGCTGGGAATTTCAATTTCAATGAAGAATTATCTACTTCATCAATTTCAATTATTTTTAGTTTATCAAGCATTCTTTCACGTGATGTTACTTGATTTGTTTTTGAGTAAGTTCCTTTAAAACGTTCAATGAATAGCATATTGTCTGCAATGAATTTTTGTTGCTCTTTGTATGCTTTTATTTGATGCGAACGTCTTTCTTCTCTTAACTGTAAGTAGTGAGTGTAGTTGGCTTTGTAATCAAATATTCTACCCATTGATACTTCAATGGTTCTATTGGTAATATTGTCAATAAAAGCACGATCATGAGAAATAACAAGAACAGCTTTTGCTTTATTTACTAAAAAGTCCTCTAACCAACCTACAGATTCAATGTCAATGTGATTAGTAGGTTCATCCAATAAAATTAAGTCAGGTTTTTTGAGTAAAATTTTTGCTAATTCAATTCTCATTCGCCACCCTCCACTAAATTCACTTGTTAAACGCGTAAAATCTTCACGTTTAAAACCTAAACCTTGTAATGCTTTCTCTATTTCTGCATCATAATTAATGTCTTCAATCGCATAATAGGTTTCACCTAAATCAGTTACTTTTTCTATAATTTTCATATAGGCATCCGACTCATAATCAGTTCTAGTTTCTAGTTCGTTATTTAATGAATTTATTTCGTTTTTCATATCAAAAATATGTTGAAACGCTTTAGCTGCTTCTTCAAAAACGGTACACTTATCATCCGTTAATAAATGTTGGGGTAGATAAGCAATTACAGAGTCACTAGGAAAGCGAACGCTACCTCTTGTTGGTTTAGAAACACCAGCAATAATTTTCATTAGGGTTGACTTTCCTGCTCCATTTTTCCCCATTAATGCAATTTTGTCATTTTCGTTTATCACAAAAGATACGTCACTAAATAGAGTTTCACCACTAAAATCTACACCAATATTGTCAACTGAAATCATAATTATATTTTTGAAATTACAAACATAATAAATGATGATTGATAATGTGGCCTTGAATTTAAATATTATCTTAGTTCCTATGAAAACAATGACGTGTACACAATTAAGAGGAGCGTGTAAAAAGTAATTTACAACCAATACATATAATGAAGTGGCTCAAGTAAGTAAAGTGCATGGTACAGAAATGTTTCAAGCTAAAGACTAAGGGCATTTAATACTATTGCAGAGATGGGTGAGTTAATGAAACGTGAAGGTGCTTTTGAAAATTGGTTTGTAGACAAAAGTGCTGAATTTGATAGTATATAATAAAATTTAGATGAAACGATTTTTCAAAGTACTCAAAAAAATTAGTCTAACTGTTATAGGGTTACTCGTACTTTATAGTATTGCTGTTTTTGTGTTACCGTTAATTACAATTGACAAGGAGGAAAACTCAGCCAATGATATTGAAGTGTTTATTATAACAAATGGTGTCCATACTGACCTTGTTGTACCAGTTATAAGTGAATATTACGATTGGGTAAAAGATATTGAGTATGCTGGTGTGGCTGATTCAACATACAGCTATTTAGCTATGGGTTGGGGGGATAAAGGGTTTTATTTAGAAACACCAACTTGGGCAGAGCTTAAAACATCTGTAGCTGTAAAAGCAGCTTTAGGATTGAGTACAACTGCAATGCATTGTACATTTTATAAAACAATGACCGTTAGTGAAACGTGTAAATCAATGTGGATGAGTAAAGAACAGTATGAGCGTTTAATCAATTATATAAAGGGGTCATTAGTGATGTCTATAAATAATAAGTTTTTACGAGTAGATACTAAAGTAAGATATGGTAATTCAGATGTGTTTTATGAAGCAAATGGAAGTTATGGTTTGTTTAAAACATGTAACAGTTGGGCAAACAAAGGTTTGAAAGAAAGTGGTCAAAAATGTTGTTGTTGGACTGCTTTAGACTGGGGGATATTTTCAAAGTATGAATAAATCTAGTCTTTATTGGCTGATTTATTATTTAGAAAAGAAAGCATAAAAACAGAAACAAAATTCTTTGGTCTTAACTTTTTTTTTACTTCCAGATTACATTATTCCAAAAGTTGGTTTTAGCCATATTCAAGTCAACTTTTTCTGTTATTCCATTGATGGTACCTTGTTCTGAAAATTGCCAAGCAATTACATTGTCTTGCTCACATACTTTACAAACGTCTCCATAGTTTGCAATCCAAAATAATTCTTTTTCCAAGGTTGTGCCTTTAAAATAGTCTTTATAAAAAGACGAGTAAGTATAGATTAAAGGACGAATCTTTATTTTGTTTTCGGTTTCATCTAGAAATAATTGCACTGCATTAACTAATTCTTTTTTTGTTAGATTTCCAATTTCTTCCACATCTAAAGCCGGTTTTAAACTTGTTTTTTTAAAACTGTTAATGAAATGGCTAACTTGTTTTTTAACGTCTTTATTTGGAGAAAAATAATGATATACGCCAACTTTTACAGGTTTTGAATTAAGTATTTTTCTATTACGTTTATACTTTCTGTCTTTATGGTTGGTACCTTGTGTTACTTTTAAATAGACAAACTGAATACTGTCTGCTTTAATTTTCATTTTTTCTACTTCATCCCAATTAATTTTCCCTTGATGATGAGATATGTCAATGCCTAATAATTTATATTGACTAGGAATTGTAACTCCAAAACTAGAGTAAAAAATGTGTGTGCTTTTTTGTTGTTTAAAGGTGATAAACACAATGAACCCGACAAGAAATACACTTATGATTAATAAACCCCATTTTTTCATAACTGTAAATATAATGCTTAGTTCTTTTCTAAAGGCATATTTGAAAAAAAATAGGGAACTTAAAAGATAGAATGAAATGTAATGTTATTGACAAAATTTATCTATTGTGAGGAAATACACTTTACTAAATTGAAATATGTAGTACTTTTACATTATGGGAAATACGCACACTGATGTTCAAAATTATTACGGAAATCAATTACAAACTACTGATGATTTACAAACAAATGCCTGTTGTACTTTAACGGCACCACCAAAACATATATTAGATGCTTTAAATTTGGTGGCTGATGAAGTTCAAGCTAAGTATTACGGATGTGGTTTAACTATTCCGTCTGCAATTGAAGGGTTAAGAATTTTGGACTTAGGTTCAGGTTCAGGACGTGACTGTTATATTGCATCAAAATTAGTAGGTGAACATGGTTATGTGGTTGGTGTAGATATGACTGATGAACAATTAAATGTAGCGCAGGACTATATAGAGTACCATACTGAAAAGTTTGGCTATAAAAAGGCAAACGTTGAGTTTATTAAAGGTAATATTGAAGCGTTAGGAGAGCTTAATTTAGAAAAAGAATCGTTTGATATTATCATTTCTAATTGTGTGATTAACTTAGCTACCGACAAACAAAAGGTTTTACAAGATGCGTTTGACTTATTAAAACCTGGTGGTGAAATGTATTTTTCTGATGTCTATTCGGATAGAAGAATTCCAATGAAATTACAAAAGGATAAAGTATTGTGGGGAGAGTGCTTAAGTGGTGCGTTGTATTGGAATGATTTTTTAAGTTATGCAACCAAAGCTGGATTTACTGACCCAAGAGTAATGGAAGATAAGCCAATTACAATTGATAATAAAGAATTAGAGGAAACAGTAGGGGACATTAAATTTTATTCGGTTACTTATAGACTTTGGAAGATTGATGGTTTAGAAAAAGACTGTGAAGATTATGGACAAGCTGTAGCGTATAAAGGAGGTATTCCTGAAAGCGATTTCGGGTTAGAATTAGACAATCACCATTATTTTGCCAAGGGTAAAATTGAAAGTGTGTGTGGTAATTCTTATAATATGTTACACAAGACTAGATTTAAACAATATTTTGATTTTTATGGTTCTTTTGATACTCATTTTGGAATATTTGAAGGGTGTGGCGGTAATGCTCCTTTTAGTGAAAGTACTAGCGCAGAAGATTGTGGGTGTTAACGGTTAGTTTTTGTATTTCAGGTTTATTATCTGAATTTAGTGAAAAAAGATTTTATTCGTTTTTAACAGTTGAAAATAATTCGTTATTTTAAAATGATTCTTATGCCCTAATGTTAAAGATTTATTATTGTTATATTTGTTAAAGAGATAATTCGAATATATGTAAT
>Ga0256824_10000910_pt1 | contig 11433 bp, 10 predicted proteins | sample CV67metaG_FD_191570 | JGI IMG/M metagenome (GOLD analysis project Ga0256824, IMG submission 191570) | Hydrothermal vent microbial communities from East Pacific Rise, Pacific Ocean - CV67 | ecosystem: Environmental > Aquatic > Marine > Hydrothermal vents | place: Pacific Ocean: East Pacific Rise...
CTTCAAACTATTATGGATGAGATAGCCTCATCATATGAAGATATACGTAAAGACCCAGAATTTCTTAATGAACTTGCAGACCTCTATCAACACTATGTAGGTCGTCCTACTCCTATTTTCCATGCGAAACATCTTTCAGAAAAATATGGTGCAGAGATTTACATGAAAAGAGAAGACCTTACCCACACAGGAGCACACAAGATAAACCACTGTCTAGGTGAAGCACTCCTTGCGAAAAAAATGGGTAAGAAAAAACTCATCGCAGAAACGGGTGCAGGACAACATGGTGTTGCACTTGCTACTGCTGCAGCGTTGTTAGGGTTAGAGTGTGAGATACACATGGGTGAAGTAGACATAGAAAAAGAGTACCCAAATGTGGTACGTATGCATATACTAGGTGCTAAAGTTGTCCCTGCTACACATGGTAGAAAAACACTCAAAGAGGCTGTAGACTCTGCCTTTGGAGCTTACCTTGCAGACCCTGTGACGCAGTTCTTTGCCATCGGTTCAGTCGTAGGTCCTCATCCTTTTCCTAAAATGGTAAGAGATTTTCAGTCCATTGTAGGGGTAGAGGCGAAAGAGCAGTTCCAACAAATGACAGGAAAGCTCCCTGACAATCTCATAGCTTGTATAGGAGGAGGTTCAAATGCCCTTGGTCTCTTTACTGCCTTTATGGATGATGAAAACGTAGCTATGCATGGTGTAGAACCTGCAGGACGTAACTTAGAAGTCATAGGTGAGCATGCGGCTACCATGACTAAAGGCTCACCAGGCGTTATGCATGGCTTTAAGTCATACATGCTCCAAGACAAAGAGGGTGAACCTGCTGAAGTTCATTCCATTGCTTCAGGGCTTGACTACCCATCTGTAGGACCTCAACATGCCTACCTTAAAGACTTAGGGCGTGTAAACTATGCTTCCATCACAGATGATGAAGCTATAGATGCATTTTTTGAGCTTTCACGTGAAGAGGGTATCATCCCTGCTATTGAGTCTGCACATGCTGTAGCCTATGCACTCAAACTTGCTAAAGAGCCAAATATTGGAAGCATACTCATTAACCTCTCAGGTCGTGGCGACAAAGATATAGACTTTGTAGTAGAAAACTATGGTGAAGCATATGGGATTAAAAAGTAACCATGCAAAATAAAAAATGGCGTTTAGATTTTAGAGTATGGCACTGGGTACATGCTACGGTAATATTAGGGCTTCTTGGTACTGTATTTTTACGTAAAACTTTTTTGTCATGGAGAGCAAACTCTGAACTTCTCACTCAAAAACTCTCAGAGATTGATTTAGCTGTCACCGAAGCACAAGCCAAAGTTTTAGCTAAAGCTATAAGAGCTCCTATGTGGGAGTGGCATATCATTTTAGGCTATGCACTGGCTGCTTTGGTTGTGTGGCGTATTATCCTCTTTTTCACAGAGAGTGGTAAACAAAACTACAAAAACCTCTCCTCTGAGACACTCCATAAAAAGATGGTTAAACTAGGCTACATTGGCATCTATACTATCATCCTTTTTATGAGCATCTCTGGTTTGATCATACACTTTTATGAAGAGCTTGGACTTTTAAAAGATACTGCACACGATATCAAAGAGATACATGAACTTGTCTTCAATGCCATACTCATCTTTGTACCTTTACACATTATAGGTGTAATAATCGCTGAGAATAGAGATGAACAAGACATAATCTCCGATATGATAAACGGAGGAAGCAAACCTTGATGTGATTTCTGATATATAGTAGTAAAACTATATTTCGGAAAACCTATGACAACTTTAGAACAACTAGAAACAAAACACGACTTTACTTACCCTGCACTCTACAAAACCCTCTTTGAAGCCAACAAACTTAACTGGATGGGGAACTTTGAAGAGCCTCTAGAAAAAGGCAAAACATGGGCTGATGATGTCTACCCTACACTGAAAGAGAACACACCCCTTTTACTACATTCTGGAGGGTCAGACTTTGAACTGCTTACACCAAACGCTGTACTCAATTTCAACTTTCCCGAAGTATGGGACACAGAAGAACACCACTTCATCCCTTTTGCAAAAACAGCTGAGGGTAATACCTATGCTTTTTACAAAAATGTAGAAGTAGCTGGAGAGCACCCCATCGTCCTCATCTGGGAAGATGACGAAGCAGAGTATGTAGCCAAAAACTTCGAAGACTTCATCTTTAGAAAAATGCTAGAAGCTGCGGACGACATAGACAAAGATGATCTCTATGCAGACTACGGTAAAGATACCCCTATGGAACTCTACAGAACAGACCTCAAAGCAGACCTAGAAGCTATACGTCCTTACTTGAATGATACTTACATCTCTGTGCTAGAAGAAGCATACAACGGTGAAGTACTTGAAACACTTATCGCCTATGGGTTTGTGGGTGCTAAGCCTATGAAAGAAGTACTTAAAGAGATGTTATATTTTGAGTTGATGGGTGAGGTATTTGATCATGAGGTATAATAATATGTCAATTTGCAATATTTTTGATATGTTTTTAAAAGTTGGATTATAATTCGTATGCAGTTTAACTTTGTTGTTTTTCAAACAACAGCCGCAAACTGCTGTTTGATATTCGCTAGTTAAATCTTAACTGCGAAAGGGTGTGAGTATTATGGATGTACTAATCCTCGTACTAACAATTATTGTAGCTATCTTAAGATACTACAATAGTTAAAATCACCAAGAGGGAGCTTATGCTCTCTCTTCAAACATTATTTTATCATAAAAACTTTATTTTGTAAATATAAAAATCCGTAGGGTGGGATTGCCATCCCACCACGTAAGGCAATCAGCATACAATCACACCCTCCCCGTAAGGGCTAAAAAACCTGTAGGTCGGGGTAAGGATACCCCGACCTACACCCTCATGCAATTTAATATTAATCTGATAAAGGTTCAACAGCTGGAGCTGTTGAACAAGTTAAAATTTAGGCTCAACAATCTTCCATTTTTCTTTAATTTCACCTGCTATTTTTGAATATCCTGCATTAGATAATCGTACACTTGCAGAATACGTAGATAATTTAGGTTCGAATAAGGCACATGTATGTAATCTTGAATCTATATGTTCACACCATTCATAACTGTAATCACTTTTTTTCGTTGGTTCACCATACTTTGATATAGCCATTTTTCTTACCTTCTGAATATTTTCATTAATACCCTTAATTGAATATACTATATCTTCTGCTCTTAATGAAGATTTTTTATTTTCTTCTTCAGGAATTAAACAAAATTCTACTCTCAAATTAAATTGTTGACCTTTACTTTTTGTATACTGAATATCACTTATATATTTTTCTTTTTCACCTTTTTTTCTCTCACCATATCTAGTGTCAACATATAATTCACTTTCAGTAGGATGATAGGTATCTATTATGATTTTTTTTACTTCATCTGGTGTCATACCTAATTTAATTCCAGCGATATCAAACTTCATAACATCAATACTTTTTGCATTTAGAGATATATTACAAATAAGAAAAAATCCAAAAAAGAGACTTTTAACATATAAATTTGTGTTTACTTTCTTATTTAAATTCATTATGATGCACCCATCCCTTCATTTCTGTTAATATTAAATCAATACTCTTACTTATCTCTTTAGTTGTTTTATCTTTATAGTATTGAAAAGATTTTGTTTTACTTATATCATCCACAAAAGCAACAACATTTACTGGCTTTGCTGTATAGCTGACACGTGACATTGTTAATGGTCCCATACTTTGAGGTTTCGTATAATTTGTAATCGAAACAATTTCATAATTTGCTAAACAAAATTCAGCTTGCTTGTAACTTCGGCGTTGGTCTTTTGGAATTACTTTATAAATTTCTTTACCTTTTTGCGTTAATACAATTTTTTTACCATCGACCATGTTAACTTTATATGGATCTCCCAAAGCATTTGTTTGACCAATTTTATCTGCATTTTCATCAAAATGTGCATCTGACAATTTAATTAAGCCCAGTTTTTCTAAATCTAAGTACTTTTGTTCTACCGAACCTATAGAATTTTTTCTTACATTCATTGGTAATTCTGCATCTAAATCTATGCTTATACAATTCCTCCCATAATAATCATTGAGTACTCTTTTAAAATTTTCTGGACTAGCTGTTTTATCAATTTTAGCTTCTTTTTCAACAGTCTTTTCTATTTTTTTATTTTGATTAGCATCACTACATCCACTCAATAAACCTATTATCAATAGACTTAATCCAATATTTTTCATTCTTTTCCCTCGAAAATTAAATTTACCTAAATATTTAGGTGCCAAGATTCTACTTACTTACCATGAAAAAAAGCTTAATCACAACGCATAAATAAGCATCTTACTATGATGTATCACCAAAGCCGTAGTACTCTGTTCAGTAAAGAAAGAAATATATATACACTCATTGAACTCTACAGAACAGACCTAGAAGCTATTCGTCCTTACCTAAAAGACGAGTATATCTCTATACTAGAAGAGGCATACAACGGTGAAGTACTTGAAACACTTATCGCTTATGGGTTTATGGGTACTAAGCCTATGAAAGAAGTACTTAAAGAGATGTTAGATTTTGAGTTGATGGGTGAGGTATTTGATCACGAAAGTTAGTCTATATCTTCATTTCCTATTTAAGGTTAATAAGTAATATAATATTTTATTAATGTTAAAATATTATAAAAGGAAATAAGATGGAAACACAATCAAGAGGATTTTTGGGAACAAGTTTTAAATGGATGTTTATAGCCTTCAATATTTTTATGGCTATTATGATGTATTTGGGTATGAGTAGTACTGAAGAGAGTAGCTACATCGTTAAACTAGCTGCCAATATGGGCATGGGAATGCTTGGTGGTATGTGGGTAATGGGTGACATCGTACTGGGTGCATTTACGTACTTAACAAGAGTGAAAGACTAAAAATATCGTTCCATCCTCTTTTGTGCTGGGATGAATAAAAACCCGTAGGTCGGGGTGCCCTCACCCCGACAATAATTTGCATATAAAATAATTCAACACACATAATACAAATTGAGTACATGGAAAACTAAATATACTCGTAAAATTAATATATTTTAATTATTTGTAGTCCGATAAAAGTTTAATTGATAGCATTTACAAACCAATTAAAAATGAAAAAAATCAGAATTCATTAATTTATAAATTAACCATCCACCCAAACTATATAAAAATGCATATATTATAATCATTTTAAAAATCTTTCTCATTTCAAATCCTCTTAATTTATCCTACACTGCATAATAAGTAGCCTTCGAGTGATGCACCACCAAAGCAGTAGTACTCTGCTCAGGGTGTATCTGGAAGGTCTCACTTAGCTCTATTCCAAACTCTTCAGGCTTTAACAAGTCAAATATTAAACGGCTCTGCTCTAAGTCTGGACAGGCAGGGTACCCAAACGAGTACCTTGCACCATGGTAACGGTTCATACGTACATCACGTAAAGAGTGTCCCTCTTTTTCTGCTATGTTTAGGTCTAAGCGTATTTGCTTATGGGCTACTTCTGCTAGGGCTTCTGCAAGTTCTACAGAGAAGCCGTGAACCATGTTGTACTCTAGGTATTTACCTGCATCGTAAAGCTCTTTTTCATACGCTGCGAACTTCGACCCAGCAGACACACAGGTAATAGGCAAGATGTCATGTCTGTCATGGTGGAAAAAGTCACTTAGTGCACGGTGAGGTTTTCTACCTTGTCTTGGGAAAGAGAAAGTCCCCACTGCATTACCTATGACATTGCTAAGAGGTTCTCTGTTTGCATTTGCATCGACATTCCAACCTTGACTCTCATCGAACACATAGAGTTCTTGGTCGTTACTTCTTACAGGGTAATACCCATAAATGATGGTGGGTTCAAAAAGTCCCTTATCTACAAACTCTTTCTTAAGACGTTCGTACGCTGGGTAAACCGTTTTGTCTAAGAGTTTTTGGTACTCCTCTTTGGTCATACCTTTAGACTTGTAACCCCAGTGAAACTTGATGACCGTACGTTGGTTTACCCATGAGAAAACCATATCTAAGTCTAAGTCCTCTTTTTGAAGCACTCTACGTCCCCAAAATGGAGGTGTCGGTACAGCTTGAGACTCTGGCATTTGTAGTTCAGCAAAAGGTGGGATGACCACTTTCTTTTTCACCTTCTTCTCACGCTCCATCATATCACCAGCCATACGTGTGTCTAGTCCTACAGCGTTGTCTTCATTATACTTCTCTATGCGACTCATCGCGATAACCCCATCAAAAGCATCTCTACAGTAAAAGATAGGCCCTTTGTAAATGGGACGACAAAAGTCATCAACAAAGCTACGTGTAAGGGCAGCTCCACCTAAAAGTACAGGAATAGTCATACCCATCTCTGCCATGGCTTCAAGGTTGTCTTTCATCACGGCTGTAGACTTCACGAGAAGCCCTGACATACCTATGGCTTGGATGGACTGCCGTTCAACCACATCTAGGTACTCTTGTAGGTCTGTTTTGATTCCTACATTGACTACCTTATAACCATTGTTAGAGAGTATAATGTCTACTAGATTTTTACCCACATCATGCACATCTCCACGTACTGTACCTATCACTAGCGTAGTGTCCGTGTCTTTCTCTTGCTTGGTAAGGTATGGGTTTAAGTAGTCCACCGTTGTTTTCATAGTCTCTGCTGACTGAAGTACAAACGGCAACTGCATTTGCCCTGAGCCAAAGAGTTCTCCTACGACTTTCATAGCGTCTATGAGTATCTCATTTACGATAGTGTCTGGGTTTATGACTTGGCGTGCCTCTTCAACTAGAGGTATCATACGCTCTTTGTCCCCATCTAGGAGTAGTTTGGCTATCTTCTCTTCGTGAGACATTGCTTCGTATGCTTCATCTGCACCTTCATCTTCTATGACAGCATCAGCAAAGTGGTCTATGAACTTAAAGAGTGACTGGTCATCTGGAGCAAAAAGCAACTCTTCACAGATAGCTTTGTCTTCATCACTCATTTTAGCAAGAGGAATAATATGTTTCACATTAATAATCACCGTCGTAAGCCCAACTTGTAAACAGTGGTGTAAAAAGACAGAGTTTAGGTAACGTCTTGCATTAACATCTAGTCCGAAAGAGATGTTAGAGAGTCCAAGTGTAGAGCCTACTTCAGGGTGTCTTATGTGCAATTCTTTAATAGCTTCAAGCGTCTGAATGGCTGCATCTCGATACTCTAAATCACCAGAACCCACAGTAAAAGTAAGTGTGTCAAATATCAGGTTTCTAGGGTCTATACCGTGACCGTTTACCGCCATGTCATACATACGTTCTGCTTGTGCTACTTTGTCATCTTTGGTTTTTGCCATACCTACTTCATCTATAGTCAGACAAACCAGTGCCGTACCAAACTTCTTAGCCAATTTACAAATGGCATGGAACTTCTCTTCACCATCTTCAAGGTTTACCGAGTTTATAATAGGCTTTCCACCTATACATTTCAGTCCCTCTTCCATCGTGTTCACACGTGTAGCATCTGGCATGAGTGGCAAAGGTATCTTTTGGTTATACAGCTCCATAATGGCTCTCATATCTACAGCCCCATCACGCCCTGCGAACTCAACATTGACATCGAGACAGTGTGCACCATCACGTACTTGTGCTTGCCCTACAGTAAGCGTACCCTCATAATCACTTGCGATAATAAGCTCTCTAAAGGCTTTAGAGCCCGTAGAGTTTGAACGCTCACCTATAAGTAAAGGTGCAGGCTCTTGGAAAAGTTCCGTCGTATTAAAGAGTGACGCGATGCTTGGCTCCACAGACCCACTAGGTGCTTTAGGCTTCATGTTTCCTACTGCTTTTTTGAGTGCTTGTATGTGCTGAGGGGTTGTCCCACAACAGCCACCTAAAAAACTCACGCCATCAAAAGCTGTAAACTCTAACTGTTTGTCGGTAAATTCATCTGGTCCCATAGGATAGTACGTATACCCTCCACGGTTTTGTGGCAGTCCTGCGTTTGCATGGACTGAGATAGGTATATTACACAGCTCAGAAAGTGTTTTTAAGTGCTTTTTGACTTGGTCTGGCCCCGTACCACAGTTGAACCCAAGGGAGAGTATGTCAAAAGGCTCTAGTATGGTTACGATAGTCTGTGCATCTGTACCTATAAGCATAGAGCCACTTAGCTCTATGGTTACCGATACCATAATAGGAAGTTTCACTCCTCTGCTCTCATTGGCAGCTTCACAAGCATGTAGGGCTGCTTTGATTTGTAGTGGGTCTTGACAAGTCTCTAGTAAGAAAATGTCACAACCCCCATCTATGAGACCCTCAGCACATATTTTGTACCCTTCAAACATTTCATCATAGTGTATGTGTCCAAGGCTTGGAAGCTTCGTTCCTGGCCCAATAGAGCCTAATACAAATTTAGGTTGCTCTGCTGTACCGTACTCATCACATATCTCTTTAACAAGTACTGCACCTTTTTTAGAGAGCTCATAGGCACGTTCTCCCATGTCATATTCATCAAGTACCCAAGGCATGGTTCCAAAGGTATTTGTCTTAATGAGATCAGCTCCAGCCATGGCATAACGCATGTGTATACGCTTAAGAAGTTCAGGTGCAGTATCTATAAGAAGTTCATTACACCCCTCTTGGTCTTGACCCTTATTACATATCCATGCAACTGCCGGTACCTCTAAGTCTTGTATCTGTGTACCCATAGCCCCATCGATGACTAAGATACGCTCTTGTAAAAGTGATTTTATTGTTTCTGTAATAGACAAAAAATGCCCCTTATAATCTAATATCGTATTGTAGCCAACTTGCTATGAAAAACTCTGATATGTTAACAGTAATTTATACGTTGCTAAGTATAAAATCGGTATTATTATGAAAATTTTATAATATTTGAAAAGCTAAACTTATCGTGAGGTAAGGACAGAAAGCTACGTGGAACTCTTGCAGTTAGCCCGGCTACCAACAATGATAAAGATTCAGTCTATATTCATTATTTCATATATATTACACACTAGAAGCGTATGATTACTATAGCTATGTACATTATAGTTGTAGGCATTTAGAAAGAATATTTTTCTTAAAAATGCCCTTATATCGTTTCTGAAATTACTTTATACTTGAGTAATTGAAAATTTAAAAGGAAAAAAGATGAGTCAAGTTATTAAAAATATTATCACCAATAACATTATTACAAAACCTAAGCCTATAGATGAAGAAGTAGCATTTGATGGCGGGGTAATGATTACAGAAACCGATAGAGCAGGGATTATTACCTATGCAAACCGTAAATTTAGAAACTTAACTGGCTATACAAAAGAAGAACTCATTGGTTCACCACATAATATTAATAGACATCCAGATATGCCAAAAGCTGCTTTTAAAGGTATGTGGGAGACTATCAAAGGTGGTAACTATTGGGAAGGTTTTGTTAAAAATATGACCAATGAAGGGAAGTACTATCTTGTTGTTGTATGGATTAAACCTAAATTAGATGAAAATGGTGAGATTATAGGATATATAGCAGGAAGAAAAATACCCGATGAAGCTCATATGCAAAAGGCATTGGCTCAATATAAGATGATGAAACTTGAAGAGTAAAAAGAGTTTATAAACTCTTTTTAGCTTCTTGTAATGCTGCAATCACTGCATCAATATTTGCTTTGGGAATATGTACTTTCCAATCTGGCTCAGTTGCATTAGCTTGCAAAGAGATACCAATACTTGCTACAGACTCACTTTTAGGGCCATAAGGCTCTGTCACTGTTGTGATAGAGATTTTTCCATCTTTTGTACCGCTTAATGTCATTTCGTCTATATTTGTAACTTGTCCACTCATGTGAAACTCCTTAAAATTGATTATAAATGATTATAGCCAAAAAGGTTAACGCTTCTTAACCAGTCGCATAAGTACTGCTTGCATTTTTCTCCATGCTCTTATCTCTATGGCTGGGAAACCTGCATACATTTTACCACCTTCAAGTGATTTAGTTACGCCACCTTTACCGGCTATCGTTGTAAACGCACCTACTTCTAAGTGTCCTGCAGTAGCACTTTGACCACCCATCACTACATTACGTCCAAGTGTGGTAGAACCTGCAAGTCCCACTTGTGCTGCGAGTAAAGTATGTTCACCTAAATCACAGTTATGTGCTACTTGTATAAGGTTGTCTAATTTTGTACCTTTGCGTATAGTCGTTGTACCAAACACCGCTCGGTCAATAGTACAATTTGCCCCTATTTCTACACTCTCTTCTATCACTACATTTCCATTTTGATAGATTTTGATATGCTCACCTTGTTTCGTGTGTGCAAATCCATACCCATCACAGCCTATCACTGTACCAGAATGAATAATACAATGCTCACCCATCTGTGTACCATGATAGAGTGTGACGTTTGGATAGAGTAAAGTGTTAGAACCAACTGTCACATTGTCACCAACATATACCCCTGCCATTACAGTTACATTATCACCAAGTGTGACATTGTTTCCAAAACGTACACGCTTGTCTATGTCACAGTTCTCACCCAAGTTTGGATGTCCACCTTTAGTCACTATCTTATGTGCAAAAAACTTTGAAGCATACGCTAGGTTCAAATAAGCTTCATCGGTAATAAGGGCTATGGTAGTTTCTGGTAGTAAACTTGCATGTTTTTCACCTATAAAAACTGCTGCTGCTTTGGTTTGGGAGAGTTGTGAGGCATATTTTGTATCGGTAAAAAAAGAGAGCTGTGTAGCACTTGCTTCACTTAGTGTATGAATACCATCTATATCGATGTCATTGCCTGTAAAATCAATACTAAGGTTTTCTAAAATTTGAGAGAGTTTGTAGGTCATAATTGTCCTTATGTAGGGTGTTGTACCCCTACAACACCAAGATAAAATATAAACGGCGTTGTGAGACACAACACACTACGACATTAATTATCGTTCAATAGCCACTACACCACCACGTACAATCTCACAAGGATTATAACGCTGTGCTGCTTCAACAAAATGTTTTACACGTTTTGGCTCATCTGCAACCATAACAATAATCATCTCTTTGCCTACATTGACCACACCACCATTATAAGCAGCAGAGAGTACTGAAATGTCTGCGAGGTTTTCTGCTATTGGGAACTTTGCCAATACCATCTCTTTTTCTACCATCTCTTCATGTTCTATCACCTTATATACAGGGATGAGTTTATGAAGTTGCTTAGTGATCTGTTCCATCACTTTTGGACTACCTTTGGTTGCAATCGTAATATGAGACATATCTGAGTCAGGAATAGGTGCAACAGTTAAAGACTCAATATTGTAGCCACGTCCAGCAAAAAGTGCTGTTACACGCGCAAGTACAGAACTTTCATTGAGAACAATTACAGAGATAACACGTCTTTCATTTATTCTATTTTCCATAATTATGCATCTCCTTTTGTGGTTTGGGGTAACATCAT
>Ga0256824_10000911_pt1 | contig 11426 bp, 9 predicted proteins | sample CV67metaG_FD_191570 | JGI IMG/M metagenome (GOLD analysis project Ga0256824, IMG submission 191570) | Hydrothermal vent microbial communities from East Pacific Rise, Pacific Ocean - CV67 | ecosystem: Environmental > Aquatic > Marine > Hydrothermal vents | place: Pacific Ocean: East Pacific Rise...
CATAGGAGAAATTTCCTGGGCTAAAGCTTGCATTTCATCACTTGTATTTGCACTATTCAAATTAAAAAAAACAGATGATATTTTACCAATCAAACTACCACTTCTTTCTAAAGTTTCAAACGTATTTGAAAAATTAGCTTTTTCAGTATTATTTTTTAATGATTCAATTTCTTGTTTTGCTTCTTTTATAGCAAATTCCAAGGCAGGTATATAATGTTCTAATTGTATTTTATCAAAAGGAATGGCTTGAAAAGGTGCTGTAAATTGTTCTAAAAATGGATTGTTCATTGTAAAGGAATCTGTTAAAAATTAATTTTTTTATAAAATTAATAAGAATTTAATAAAAAAACATTTATTTAGCTTATTTTAACATAACAAAATTAAAGAAATAAAGAGTTAAAGAAACTATATAGGTATTAGATAATAACAAAAGAAAACACTATATTTGTTTGCATAAAATTAAGAACAATGACATTAATAAAATCCATTTCAGGAATCAGAGGAACAATAGGAGGTAGAGTAGGCGAAGGTTTAACACCTTTAGATGCAGTTAAGTTTGCTACATCTTATGCTATTTGGGTAAAGAATAGATCTAAAAAATCTAATCCAAAAGTAGTGGTAGGTCGTGATGCACGTTTATCTGGAGAAATGATTTCTAATTTGGTTATTTCATCTTTAATAGGAATGGGTGTAGATGTTGTTAATTTAAACTTATCAACTACACCTACTGTTGAAATTGCTGTTCCTTTGGAAAAAGCGGATGGTGGAATTATTCTAACAGCAAGTCATAATCCAAAACAATGGAATGCATTGAAGCTGTTAAATGAAAAGGGAGAGTTTTTATCTGGTGCAGATGGAGAAGAAATTTTAGCCACAGCAGAACGTGAAGATTTTGATTATGTTGAGATTGATGAAATAGGAACCTTAACAAATGATGAGACTTATTTACAAAAACATATTGATGCGGTATTACATCTAAAATTGGTAGATACTGAAATAATTAGACGAAAAAACTTAAAAGTTGTTGTTGATGGTGTAAACTCAACAGGAGGAATTTTTATTCCAGCCTTATTACATGCTTTAGGTGTAAAAGATGTAATAGAGTTATATTGTGATCCAACGGGTCATTTTCCTCACAATCCTGAACCATTACCTGAAAATTTAACAGCTATTTCTGAAAAAATTAAAGAAACAGGAGCAGACTTAGGTATTGTTGTAGACCCAGATGTTGATAGATTGGCTTTTGTGTGTAATGACGGTTCTATGTTTGGAGAGGAATATACATTAGTTGCTATTTCTGATTTTGTATTACAAAATACACCAGGGAATACAGTGTCAAACTTATCTTCTACAATTTCATTAAGAGAAGTAACGGAGAAGTATGAAGGATGTAAGTATGAAGCAGCAGCAGTTGGAGAAGTGAATGTTGTGGCAAAAATGAAAGCAACCAATGCAATTATTGGTGGTGAAGGTAATGGAGGGATTATTTATCCAGAATCTCATTATGGAAGAGATGCTTTAGTTGGGACAGCATTGTTTTTAACACAGTTAGCTCAGTCAGGATTGACTTCATTAGAATTAAGGGAAACGTATCCAAGTTATTTTATCTCAAAAAATAAAATTCAGCTAGAAGTAGGAATGGATGTAGATGGTATTTTAAAAGATATTGCTAATCAATATAGTTCACAAGAAGTTGATACGACAGATGGTGTTAAGATTTATTTTGGAAGTGAATGGGTTCATTTAAGAAAATCAAATACAGAGCCTATTATTAGAATTTATTCAGAATCAGAATCAGAACAAAAAGCAAATGACTTAGCGTTTGAGATTATGGATAAAATTAAAGCTTTAGCATAGGCTTATTGTCAATAATCTAAAAATTATTTAATGAAAATAGCACTAATTGAAATTGGAGGTTCGCATGATGAATGTTTATATTCTCAAGTGAAAATACTTAAATCTGTTAAAAATGTCCATTTAACTTTAATTTGTGATGAGTCTTTAAGAGAAAATGTAAAATACTATGACTCTGTGGATGAAAATATTTTTATACAAATAACTAAAAAAGGGTTTAGACAATGGCGTGACCTTTATGAATTATGGAAATTGTGTAAAAAAGAAAAATTTGATAAAATTATTTTTAATACAGCTCAAGGAAAAATAATATCAAAATTTTTAATGTTTCCGTTTAGTAAACGAGTGGATTTTTATGGAACTCTTCATAATGTAAGTAAATTAGGTTCAAGTGGGACTCAAAGAAGAATATCTAAAAAAGTTAAACATTATTTCATTTTAAATGAATATTTAGAAAATGGTTTAATGAAAAATAATACAAAAAATAATTCATTTTCTGTATTTCATCCAGTGTTTTTCCCAAACTACCCTAAATTGAAAATAGATAAAAAAGAGAATGAGATATGGATTTGTATACCAGGTCAAGTAGAGTTGAAAAGAAGAGATTATGGTGCTTTATTTGAATCTATTAAAGCGTATGGAATAAATATAAATATAAAGTTTTTACTTTTAGGAAAGTACGGTCATAAACATGGTGATGGTGATTTTATAAAAAAACACATCCAAAAGCTTTCAATTGAAAATCAATTTATGACATGGGAAGGTTTTATACCCGTTAGTACGTTTAATTCAATGATAAAAATGAGTGATTATATATTGCCTTTAATACATAATAAAGATAGCTCAGGTGAGTTGTATCAAAATCAAATAAGTGGAGCTTTTAACATTGCAGTAGGACATAAAAAAGAAATAATAGTAGAGACTGCGTTGAGTGAAATACTCAGAGATTATAGCCCTGTTGTTTATGAAAAGCAGTCTTTAATGAAAACGATAAACAATCTAACTTCTATTGATGTGGATGATTTATTTACTGATGAAAAATGGTCATTTGATTATCAAAAAAAATCATTTTTAAAGGCTTTAAATATTACCTATTAAATCCGTGTAGGTAATGAAAGGGGATTGTTTGACTTCTTAGATATTTATTATCAACTTATGAAAGTGTATAAGTATTATTTAGAACTGATAAAGATAAGTTAAAATTTACTTTTTTTGTAGTGATAGACTATGATGGAGTATATACCAAATATAACATTCGATTTTTTAGGCATTACTTTAATAGTATTTGTAGGTATAGTTACTTTTCAGATACTTTATTTAGTTGTTTTTCAATTAAGACTTTTGTGTCATAAGCCAAAAGATTTAATTAAGTCGGACTTACCGAGTGTAAGTGTTATTATTTGTGCAAGAAATGAAGAGGATAATCTATTTAATAACCTTCCACTTGTATTACAACAAAAATATCCTAATTTTGAAGTTATTGTAGTTAATGATCAGTCTCAAGATGGTTCTATGCACATTATTAAGGCATATAAAAAAGATTATCCGTTTATAAAATACATAGAGCTTGAAAAAAATAAACACAGACAATTTGGTAAAAAATTACCCTTAACAGTTGGGATTAATGGTGCTTCAAATGAACTGATTGTTGTAACAGATGCTGATTGTAAACCAGAATCAAAATATTGGTTGCAACAACTTGCAAAAAACTATCAAGGAGATAAAGAAATAATTTTAGGTTATAGCCCTTATGAGAAATCAAAAGGATTTTTAAATAAAATAATAAGATTTGATACATCTGTAATAGCTATTACTTATATGAGTTTTGCTAAAACAGCATTAGCGTATATGGGAGTGGGTAGAAATATGGCATATTCAAAAGCTAAATTTTTAGGTGTTGATGGATTTAAAAAACATTATCATATTGCATCAGGAGATGATGATTTATTTATTAAAGATGCAGGGAATGTAAAAAACGTTGCAATAGAAATGAATAGGGATAGTTTTGTGTATACAACACCCGAAAAATCTTGGGCTAAATGGATTGATCAAAAGCAAAGGCATTTTACAACATCATCAGAATATAAAATGATTACTAAACTTTTTTTAGGTGCATTACCTTTTAGTTTATTAGTAATGTATACGTCTTTATTTATTTTACTATTTAATAGTGAATGGGTTTATTTTGTTGGCGTAATTTTTACTATTAGGTTAATATTATATTGGATAATCAATGGATTATTATTTAAAAAATTGGAAATGAAAGATTTAATTTGGTGGTTTCCACTATTTGAAGTTTTTCATACTATTATTATTCCATTCATATTTTATTCAAATTCACGAACACAACGTAAAAAATGGTAGCAGGAGATAATTTATCAGACAAAGGAAAAAGAGATTTAGTATTGGTTGAACGTGCTTTAAATGGTGACCAATCAGCTTATGCTAAGTTAATGGAGATGTATAGAGAATCAATCTATTTCATGATGCTTAAAATGGTTCGTAAAGAGGATGATGCAGATGATTTAACAATTGAAGCGTTTGGTAAAGCATTTAATCGCTTACATCAATATTCGCCATCTTATGCGTTTAGTACATGGTTGTTTAAAATAGCTTCAAATAATTGTATTGATTTTATACGTAAAAAAAGAATAAAAGTAACTTCAATGGATTCTGCTTACACGAATAGTAATGGAGAAAATGTGTCTATTGATGTTGAAAGTACAGAGAGAGATCCTGAGGAAGTGGCTATTCATTTAGAGAAAGTAAAAACAATGCGTGAAGTTGTAAAAACGCTAAAACCAAGATACCGTGACTTAATCGAAAAGCGTTATTTTCAAGAGCTAACGTATGAAGAAATAGCTAAAGAAATGGATTTACCTTTAGGTACTGTTAAAGCTCAATTATTTAGAGCAAGAGCTTTTTTAGCTGAATTAATGAAAAGAACTAAGGATAGTATTTAGTTTATTTGTCCCAAAACAGGGTTTAAAACCTTGCACTTTTAATGCAGTACTTTAGTAACACAAAAACATATTTTAATAAATATAAAACACAAGACTTGATACAACGAACACATTAGTTTACTCAATAATTGTTGTGATAATACGTAAACCTGTAAGCGTCTGTAAGACCTGATAGCGTTAAAGTATGTAAAAAAAGGTAAATATTATATTAGATGTTGAACCAAATCTACATTATACTTAAGTAATTTTAGTCCTATTTTCACAAACTCCTGCATTTTTAGAGTAGGGTCGTTTAGTTGGTGTAATTTAAGCGTACATATTTTAATTCAATACTATTTGGTTATCTATTTAAAAAAAGTGACCCAATCCAAAAGAAAATCCTCCGTGATTAATGTCAGTAAGATTAACAGAATAATCAATCCTAAAAATAGCTTTGTAAAAGAATTTTGAATGTAATCTGAATCCTATTCCCGAAAAGTAATTCATTTCTGTAGAATTAAATAGTGTCCCAATTTTTTCACCTGCCTGGCGTAACGATCCAACGTCTGTGAAAATTGCAGATTGAATTGTAAAATATTTTTTATTTAAAATAGTATATCTGTACTCAATGTTTAAAATATTTTCAGCTGTTCCTCTGCTTACTCTATTTCCGATTCCCCTTATGTTTAAAAATCCATCTAGAACAAATGGAGAAAAAGGACTGTCATTGTTTGTAGCAATTCCAAATTTATAGTTCACAGCAAAATTCCCTCCATTATGAAAGTTTTTAAAATATTTAATTTGAGTGTTAAGTTTAAAAAAACTTGCCATAGGGTAATCTTTCGTTTGAATAGTTTCAGTGTATAGTTTTATTTTTAAGCCATCAAAAAATTCATAGTGTTGATTAACGTAATTAAACGTAATACTTGACTTAATTTGGTATTTAAAAAAATCAAATGACTTCATAGGTAACTCCAAAGCATCATCTATTTGTTCATATTTTTCATACATCAACATACCTCCAAAATCAACATTTATTTTTGAATTTAGCCAGTATTTTCCTATGGCAGAGACTGCATAATTATCAAAATTAAAATCAGAAGTTACATTCTCAAAGTATAAGGGTTCTATTGTTGAATATTTTGAAAGACTTACTTCATGTCCGGTTTTACCATTTTTATGTCTAGGAGTTTTTTGATAAAAACTTAAAGAATGTCTATCGTAAAATTGATAAATAAAACCAATTGTATTTCTTCTACCACGCCAATTTAAATTGTTAAGACCTGCTTGTAGTTTTAATTGTGAATTAAAACCTTCTATTGCAAGAATAGGATAAATGTATTTAGCCTCTTTAATAATAAAAATAATATCGTAGCCTTTTTGTAATTCGTTAAAACTGTATTTGCTATTTACACTAAAAAACAGATTTAAATTTTTTAAAACTTGTTCATCTTCCTTAATAATTAGGGTGTCAAATTCAGCACCAGATTTACATTTTATTATTTGATTTAAAAAGTCTTCTTTTGTTTTTGTTAACCCCTCATACTTTACAGAGTTTATAACATCAGCTTTTAATGTGAATGAGTTTGCTGTAAATACAACAAGAATAAGAAGAAGTTTTAAAAAATAATTAGTCAGCATAAGTTACAAAGGTATTTAAAATACTATTTGGTGATGTATTTTAAGCCAATATTAAATGTGCTTCCTAATCCTGAGTTTTTCCCTCTCCAAAAGTCAGTATATAATAATTCAATTCCAAAGTGGCTATTTAATTGGTATTTAAATCCTAAACCAGACGCAGTATAATTTGATGGAATAACCCAATCAGTTTGAATAGATGGGTTTATTTTATTGGTAAACCTTGGTACGTGCTGAGCCATAGCGTAAATTGTGATTTTATTTGTTGGAAAATAACTAAAGAAAGCACTCATAGGCATATCTAACATATCAATATGTGTTTCATAAATTCCAAATCTAAATAGCATGTCAAATTCTGTAAATAATTGAAATTTACCAAATGATTTTGTATAGAAAAATTGATTCCACCAAGTAATTCGCTCCCAATCCGCCCAAAATAAGTCATTGTTTCCTTCTGCTGCTTTTACAGTTGGGCCTTGAATTGTAGATTGAATTGTAAAGTTTGATACATCTTTAAAAGGTTGAACTTTTAGTTTTAAGCCTATTGATGGTATTCCAAAACGAGAAGAATCCGTATTGGTATATAAAAACGCACTAGAAATACCTTTTACTGATTGATCTACAGAGCGACCTGAAGATTTGATACTAATGTCTATGCCAATGTTTATACGTTTACTTTTACTTACGCCATAAATAATTTGAATTAAGTGTGTATTAAAGGTTTGTCTGTCTCCAATTGTTGTTAGACCTAACCAATTTGATTTTGTTTGAGTGTAGAGCGTGTTAAACAATGTAAAGTCGAATTGTTTTTTTCTAAGTAAACTTCCTGCATTAAAAGATTGCCCACCAACTGATTCTGTATTATTTGTTTTAAATTCGGGTAAATGAATTCTTTGAGAATCAACGTTTCCTTTGTTAATGAAACTATTATGATTTAAAATCCAATTGTATTTAGAGTACTTTATTTTATAATCCAGATTAAATTTTTCTGTTTTATAGGTATTGATAAAAGAAATGACTGCTTTATTATTTTTACCAAAATCAGAACTGTACCATTTGAAAATTTCAGATAAATATATTGATTTTTCTGTGTCCTCTTGGGTAATAAACTCCTTATTATTTAAAGCTATTTTAGTTTGATTTTCTAATTGATTTTCTAATTGGTTTGGTGTGTACGCAAAATTGGTTATCGGAGGACAGCCATTGGCCCCACATACTAAAACAAAATGTAATCTAGGATCATTGTAAACTTTTCTTAGAAAGTCATTTTCAATTGAGTTAATTGAAATTAATTTACCATTAATTATCGTGTTTTTATTCTCAAAAAAACCAGGCACATCCATTGGAGAAGAAATAGGGTAGGCTGATACAATTTCGCTAATCACAGATAAATTGTATACATTGATTAAATATGCTTTTTCAATACTTTTAGGATAAGACTTTGTAGCTATAAAGTCAACTAATGAACTTAATTCTAATTGTCCTTTAGATTTAATGGCTTCATAATCAACTTTACCGTTTTGAACGTAAGTTGTGAAAAATAAATTAGCATCTTTAAAAAACGATTCGTTTAACTGTGAATAGCTTGTCTGTGAAACAAATATTAAACTAATTACTAATGTCGTTAAATTTTTCATAATACGTATTGTAGTTTTATTTTCATTTTCTTTGACTGTTTAAAATCAAAGGTTAAGTCATTAAATTGGGGCATTGAAAATATGGGTTTTACATTGTTTGAAAAGCCATATCCTTCATGTGGAATACCTAACCAACGGTCTAAATCTTCATTATTATTTTCATCATCAATTAAGGTGATTACATAATTGTCTTTACAAGGTAAGTTTGAAATTCTTGCGGTTAACACACCGTTATTAACTTTAGATTTACTGACTTTGTAATGTTTAAATGGGTTATAAGGGTATTGGTCTTCATATTGGTAAACAAATATATAAATATAACCGTCAGAATTTCTAATATTTGATAAACTAATATCAAGTGTTCCCGTTTTGTTAGCTATTGATTTTGTCTTTTGAATGGACATAAATGTAAAGCATAACAGGAGAAGGAATATTGATTTTATCATAACAGAACACAAATGTATTACAATTTTAGTCTGAAAATAAGTGACTTTGGTTACTTCTTAGTTTTTGTCGCTTTCTTGACATGGAAAACTGAATTTAAGAACACAAATCCATATCCAAATATTAAAAAGAGTAGTAATGGCATTATTCCAAAGTCATTATACTTAATGGCAACTATAAATGTATAAATAAAGTAGAGAAGTAATCCACCTTCAATATAGGTTAAAGGTGTGATTTTTTTAACTAAATATTTATTTGTATTCCAATTATCAGAATCATCATTAATGTTAAATTTTGGTGTTCTTATAAATGGTGATTTTTTACCAATATATCCTTCAAAAACAGCAATAGAATTGTGTAAAGACAATCCCATTGATACAGCTAAAAAGCCAAAGAATCTACTAAAGAATAATAGAATATTACCTTTTGATGTTTGCTTGAATGACGTCCAATAAAAAAAAGCTAAAATTAGCCAAGATGACATAAAAAAACCAGATAATTTTAGTAGGTAATCATATTCTGTAAATTCAGATTTAATATAAATTAAGGGTAAACTTATAATTGACATTAAAAAAATGAATATAAAAATTGAACTATTCATTAAATGAAAAATGGCATGAATTTTTGTTGATAGAGGAGTCGTTTTTGATTTTAAAACTCGTTTTAAGTTTTTAGATGTACATTCTGCTGCTCCCTTTGTCCAACGAAACTGTTGTGCTTTTAAAGCGTTTATTTCTACAGGTAATTCTGATGGTGAAACAACATCTTCTAAATATAAAAATTTCCACCCTTTTAATTGTGCTCTATAACTTAAATCTAAATCTTCTGTTAAGGTGTCAGATTCCCAACCACCTGCATCAGTAATACATGACTTTCTCCAAACACCTGCTGTTCCATTAAAGTTTATAAAGTGATCATTAAGTCCTCTTCCGACTTGTTCTACACTAAAGTGAGCATTTAAACCAAAGGCTTGTAAGCATGTTAGGTAAGAATACGTTGAATTTGTAAATCCCCATTTTGATTGAACTACGCCAATTTTAGAAGTATTAAAATGAGGAATAGTTTTACGTAAAAAATCTTTTTCAGGTACAAAGTCAGCATCAAAAATAGCTATAAATTCTCCTTTACAAAATTCGGTTCCATACTTTAAAGCTCCAGCTTTATACCCATTTCTATTTTCTCGTTGAATGTGATGAATATCAAATCCTAAGTTTTTATAAAAATCAACTTTTTTTCTAATAATGTCAACTGTTTCATCACTTGAATCATCTAAAATTTGAATTTCTAATTTGTCTTTTGGATAATCAAACTCACACACTTTTTCAATTAAACGTTCAATAACGTACAACTCATTATACACCGGTAATTGAATTGTAACAATTGGTAAATCAGTTAGTGAAGGTGTTTGTAGAGGTTTATTTTTTTTAGATTTTATATAATTAATTACTAAATTGAGCTGAATTAAACTATAACTAAAAATAAAAGCCATTGAAAAAGCGAATAATACTAAAACTGAAATACTAAGAATTTGAATTATATTCATTTGATAAAGTATAGCTTAAACAATTAAATGCTTTTTTAAAATAGTTTCTAAATTTGTTGGCAAACTTATGGTTTCTTTTTGAATAAAATCATAGCATACTAAAATAGATTCTCCAATTGTCTTAGTGATTACATTTTCACCTTTTTTAACTTGAATTTTATAGGTTAACGTAAAACTTTTATTGCCAATGTGTGAACAATCAATTTCAACTACACATGTATCTGTTAAAAATAGGGGGATTTTATATTCAACTGTATTTTTAAGTAATATAATACCTTGCTTAGACCAGTTCCAATTGGGTAATTCTTGATTTAAAAAGTTCATTCGTGCCACTTCAAAGTATTGTAAATATACTGCGTTGTTTACATGTTGAAGCATGTCACAATCCGAAAAACGTATTTGTATAGGTGTTGCTATCATGATTTGTCAAACTTTGAATACTCAGAATTATTTGAAATAAATTCGGGTACTATTGTTTTCATCTTACTTACAATGTCATCATTGTTTTGAGATTCAAACATATCGGTTAATTCATTAATATCTCTTAAAACAACATCAAAGTCGTATTGTCTAACCTTAGCTTTTAATATTTGAGGATGGTGAGTAGGCATTGTGTTTTCTTCATTTGCCAATAATTCCTCATATAATTTTTCGCCAGGTCTTAAACCTGTTACTTTTATTTGTATGTCTTTATCCAATTCTAAACCACTTAGTCGAATCATTTTTACAGCAAGATCATATATTTTAACACTTTCTCCCATGTCAAAAACAAATATTTCTCCACCTTCACCCATTAATCCTGCTTCTAAAACCAATTGACAAGCTTCAGGAATAGTCATGAAAAAACGAGTAATTTTTTTATCGGTAACAGTTAATGGACCACCTGCTTCTATTTGTCTTTTAAATAAAGGAATAACAGATCCGTTACTTCCTAATACATTACCAAAACGTGTAGTAATAAATTTAGTAGTTGTGTTTTTATTAATAGATTGAGCATAAATTTCGGCAATACGTTTAGAGCAACCCATTACATTTGTTGGATTTACAGCTTTATCTGTTGAAACCTGTACAAATTTATCAACTTTAAATTTAACTGCTAAATCTATCAAGTTTTTTGAACCTTTGATATTAGTTAAAATGGCTTCAGACGGATTATTTTCCATTAATGGAACATGCTTATAGGCTGCTGCATGAAAAATTATTTGAGGTGAATAGGTTTCAAATAAATTTTCTAATCTTTTATAATTTCTAATGTCACCAACAACTGTTTCTGTTAAATGAAGCTTATCCTTTTCTTTTAACTCCATTTGTAGGTCATAAATAGGAGATTCAGCTTGATCTAACATTATAATTTTAGCAGGAGAATAG
>Ga0256824_10000912_pt1 | contig 11424 bp, 11 predicted proteins | sample CV67metaG_FD_191570 | JGI IMG/M metagenome (GOLD analysis project Ga0256824, IMG submission 191570) | Hydrothermal vent microbial communities from East Pacific Rise, Pacific Ocean - CV67 | ecosystem: Environmental > Aquatic > Marine > Hydrothermal vents | place: Pacific Ocean: East Pacific Rise...
ACGCCATTTCTCAAAGTTTCATAAATTGAGACCCCTTACAGGTAAGTTGAGTTCAGGAACAAGGATTGAAATTGCTACTGCAACAAGAGTTGAATGGGTTGGTTTATCAGGGTTAACGTATGGGGATACTAAAAGTATATTAAGTGAGGCCGTAGATAGCCATACTTATTGGAATGAAATAGACCAACAGAACAGACATTTGGACTATCTCGATCTTCGAGCTTCCATGAGAGGGGTTATTCTTGACCAAGAAGTTTTTACTAGAAAGGTACGAAATTTTGCTGACATAACAAATTCAAATATTATTTTACCTTGGACAAACCAAAAAGTAGCAGAGTATTTCTCTTCACTCCCCGAAAAATATCTCTTTGATAGAAAAGGGTTGAAAAACAAGTTGATTTTACGAAAAATGTTAAAAGAAAAAATAGGTTTAGACAGTGATAAACTGGGAAAAATGGCTTATGGATTTAACTTTTATACAATTTTAATGATGATGAAAAAAGATGTTGATCATGAAATTCTCTCTTGTAAGTTGTGGAATGAAAAAGGGATAAAGAAAGTATTAAACCGTTTATATAAAAAAATAGAGTCAAAGCATAAATCAACTGAACGGGTAAAAGCACTTGTCCAAAGACTCTACTTAATTAGTGCTTGGTACAATAAAAATAGATATGTTTAAAAGGTTCTCTTAAGAGAGTTCTTTTTCTATTTAGTCAATTTAATCCTTTATTATATAACATTATTAAACAAAATAACACACAATAAAATAAACAAAAAAGAGTATAATAGTCTGTGTTAAATAAATATATAAGGACTTAAAATGAATTTAAAACAAATTTTTATAGTGTGTACATTGTTTATCAATTTACATGCAGCAGATACAAACCCTACAACTTTAGAGATGAGTAAAGGAGTCTATAATACAGAAGAGAATATCGTTCTAACTTTTTCTAATATGCTTGGTGATTCAGATGATTGGATTGCTATTTATGAGGAAGGTAGTTCAACCGCATGGGAAAATGTGCTAAGGTGGGACTGGACAGAAGGTGTTACAGATGGTAATTTTACTTTTGATGCCTTAGAGGAGGGTGCATATGAAGCACGAGCTTTTTTTGAGGACTCTTATACACTTGAAGCACGTGCTACATTTACAGTTACAAACCCTGAATTAGCCGTAGAGCTTACTTCTTCTAAAGAGAACTATTTAACTACGGAAGAGATTGTTATCAACTTTAAAAATATGTTAGGTCACAGTGAAGATTGGATTGCCATTTATCCTCAAGAGAGCTCTACTATTTGGCAAAATGTTATAGAGTGGAAATTTACACAAGGTGATACAGATGGTTCTTTGACATTTGATCCCTTAGAAATAGGTAACTATGAAGCAAGAGCATTTTTTGAAAACTCATTTAACCTTGAAAATAGTATTGCTTTTGTTGTTGAAGATGTTAATCCTCAACCAACTGTAGTTCTTCGTACCAGTAAAACAAAATATCTTGTTGATGAAAATATTTCAGTAGATTTTGAAAATATGCTGGGTGATAATGAAGATTGGATTGCTATTTATCCTAAAGAGAGTAGTACTGCTTGGAAAAATGTTATAGAGTGGAAATTTACAGGAGGTTTGATAGATGGAAATATAACCTTTTCACCATTACCTATAGGAGTGTATGAAGCAAGAAGCTTTTTTGATAACTCATTTAAACTTGAACAGAGTAAAGCTTTTGAAGTTATTGAAACACCTGCTTTTACACTATATGAAGATGCTGAAAATAATCTTTCTAGTGAGTGGATTCACTTTTCTGGAAACTATGCTCCCCTTAGAGTAGAAGGTGGATTTAACAGTACGGGTAGTTTAGCACTTACCACAGAGTGGACAAACAATGGAACATTAAATTTAGCAGAATACTTTTTACCACTTCATAACACTACGCAAAAAATTTTAGAGATGGATGTTGGTGGTGTTGCAAACTATCTTTTACCCAATAAGTTAGCAGGGCATGAGGGATATATGTCTCATTTTGCTATTGGGGTTATTATTCATACAACAGATGGAAAGCGTAAAATGCTTTGGGACTCATTTTTAAATCATGGAAATGTAGAGGCTTATCGAACGGATAATGGAAATGGTAATGTTTGGTTATATTACCCCTCTCCTGTAGAGCATGTAAGAGGCTTTTTAAATGTAGATGTTAATCAATGGGATCATTTTAGAGTAGATATTGAGTCTGAGTTAAAAAAACTTGAACCAGACAATGAAGTAACCAGTATAGATTTTTTACTATTAACAGGAGGTTTTTTAGATAACATTAAACTCTCTACTAAATAAAAGAGAGAACCCAATAGTGATATTGGGTTCAGAGTTTTACTATTTTAATAGACAAAAAGTAAAACATATACCCATAATCCTGTAAAGCCTGTTAAGAATATTCCTATAAAAGTATAAATCCCTAATTTTTTATGTGAGGCTGAAAACTGACCTGGTAATTTATAATTTTTACTATCTTTTCGTGCTGTAATTAAAATTTTTACCCACATAACCAAAGAGACAACAGCAATAAAAATATGAAAAATAAGCACCCAAAGAGCGTAAGTATGAGAAGTATGACTCTCTTTCATAAACGCATCAAATCCACCACCCAATCGAACACCATATTCAAAATATCCTACAACAATGACAGAAATTATAAAAATAATAGTTTGGCTTAATGCATGTGCTTTATACGATTTTACCCTTGCCATGGCAATAGCACCTAAAACTAAAAGAGGTAAAAGAGCTACTATAATAGTAATAAAATCCATAAAAAAAGGTGCTCTTGTTCCTAAAAAACCTGATTGAAACATATAATCCATAATTTTTCCTAATATTCAAAATTTTTGATTTTGAATATAGCAGGATATTCTTAAGATTTATTTTATTAAGCTGGAATACGTAATCTTTGACCCACAAATATCTCATTAGGGTTTTTTAATACTTCTGGGTTTGCTGTAAATATTTTAGAGTAGGCATCTCTGTTTCCATAGGCTTTTTTAGCAATCTTAGAGAGGGTATCCCCTTCTTGGACAATAATAACCCTCATCTCATTAGAACGAACTTTAATTTCTTTTTGTATGGCAATCTCATAACTTGATAGATGATTGTTACTTTGGTCTATAATAGAGCCTAATTGTTCTCTTAACGCTACTTCTCTATTTTTACTTTTTTCTTCTATTTTAGTTGAAACAATAATTTTATTATAGTGATTACTCTCTTTTAAACTTTTTCTATTTTTATTACTCTTTTCTGCTAATGTGAGTTGTTCTTCTAAGGAAACTTTTTTTGTATTTTTCATTTGGGAGATAATTATCTCAACAATAAGAGCAATATCCTTTTGACTTATATCGTCACTATCTCTTGGACTGGACTCTTGAAATTGAATGCTTTTTGGAAGTATAGTTTGGGATAAGAGTACTTTTTTTGGCTCTTCTTCCTTTGAAATCGTGACTTGTCTATTTAATGGTAGAGAAACTTTGGCTTCATTTGTTGATATAGTATTAATAAAGTAAAGAGCTAAAATACCGAATCCACCAAGAATTACCATGGTTAATCCAATTTTGATTATTTTATTTAAGAACGGTTCATCACGATAGTTCTCTATCTCTTCCATCTCTTGTTTATAGGCATTATAGTAATCGTTATTATTTTTATGTGAATTATAGTACATCTCTCTTCCTTTAGTTTTGAGTATATTTTATTGGATTAGTCTCTTCTTGAATCTTTCTAACAACTTTTTTGATAATACATTTTATTTCAGCATTATCAATAGGCTTAATTTTTTTTGCTTTTAAATTGTCTATAACACTATTGGTAATGGCTGTAGTAAATTCTAAATGAGAAATTTGACTTATTCTCTCTATTGAATTTTCATTTTGGTTCTGTATGAGTATCTGTTTAGAAATTATAATGGGTGTGTTGTATTCTTGATATTTTTTCAATGAGAAAGCACCCATTATAAAAATACTTAGAACAAAGAGAATAAAAAAAAGCCCATCTCTTAATTTTTGATAGGAATTGAGCTGTCTCTTATTTTTGTGAATATAGAGTTTATAAGTATTAAATCGTTGAGTGTGGTGAGTTTGATATTTAAAATCGTACATATAAAGCTCCTTGTCATATAATATAACCTAAAATATTAAATATAATTAAAGTTTAACATAATTTAACTTAAAATAGATTTTAACAATAAAGATTGGAGTTTTTTTTTGTTGGAATGGGCTTATTCACGATTGGAACACATTGTGCCGTTATACTCTTGCCATGAGAGTCATTAATATTCTCCTCAATATTTTCCGATTGACTCTCATAGACGGTTTCATATTTTATATAAGTATCACTCTCCCATCCCTACATAGCTAGGAACAATATGGAACGGTCAAGTAAAAAAGAAGATGTTATAGAAAAAAGACTATTTCCCTCCCCATCCATGCATTTTTCGAGCAATAAAAATATCATAATTCTCAAATAAATTTTTTTCAATATTAATTGCAGTAAAGAGATACTCTTCAAATAATATAACCCATTTATCATTATACTCTTGATTGTTCTTCTCTAAAAAAAGAATTATCTCTCCAGCACTTTTTATATGCGAATAGATATTTTTTGCAAATGTTTCTCTATAATCATCTGGAACAGTTGCAGTTACAAACAATAGATCATACTGTAGGGCAGGGGAGGCATAACGTCTCTGTTTCCAATTGATTCGTCTAACAAGAGAAATATCATTCATGGTATAGTTTTTATTAACGTTTTGATACAACTCATCATTTAAAGTATGTAGCTGATATTCATATCCACGTTCAACAGAAAGGTCATTTAATACCTCAATAAACTCTTCTCCCCCATCAGAAAAATGTGCAATTCTAAGTCTTGGGTGTTCGGAGATAATTTCTAAAAGTTGTTTGATTTCATTTGATTTTAGTTTTTTCATAATTCTACTTTAGCTAAAAGTTTCTAAAGTTATTATTGTATAATCATTTTTAGTTTTAAAGTCTATATAAAACGTATACAATAGTAAGTATAGATGTTACACTGTTGATTCAAATAAGGAAAAAACTAAATGAATAGAAAAAAAATATATAACCCACAATCACAAGAAAAAACTTCTGATAGAAAAATTTTTGGAGGAGATCCAACAGGGATCTTTGAACTTAACGATATTAAATATCAGTGGGCATATAATTTATGGGAAGTGATGTTAAACAATACATGGTTTCCTAAAGAGGTTGACATGACCCCAGATGTTGGAGATTATAAACGTCTAACCGATGCAGAAAAAACAGCATACGATAAAGTTTTGGCTCAATTGATATTTATGGATTCATTACAAACAAATAATTTGATTGACAATGTAAACCCTTTTATTACTGCACCAGAAGTAAATCTAATTCTCGTGAGACAAGCATTTGAAGAGGCTTTACATGCACAAAGTTATGCTGTAATGGTTGACACTATCTCTCAAAATTCTGATGAAATTTATCAACTTTGGCGTAATGACATGATGTTGAAAACAAAAAATGATGCCATTGCAAAGATTTACCAAGAGCTTAGTGTCAATCCAAGTGATGTCAATATTGTTAAGGCAATGTTTGCCAATCAAATACTTGAAGGTATCTATTTCTATTCTGGATTTACCTATTTATATACTTTAGCACGTTCAGGAAAAATGTTGGGAAGTGCCCAAATGATTCGTTTTATTCAACGTGATGAAGTGACTCATTTGGTTCTATTTCAAAACATGATTAAAACTGTAAAACGAGAGCATCCCGAAATTTTTACAAAAGAGTTTAATGATGAAATTTATGAGATGTTTAGAGAAGCTGTTTTGCTTGAATCTTCTTGGGGAAAATATATAACTCAAGGTCAAATTTTAGGATTAACTGATAATATTATTGAACAATATATTCAGTATTTAGCAGATGAACGGCTTAAAGCAGTAGGGATGAAAAAAATCTATAATGTGGAACATCCTATTAAATGGGTTGATAATTTTGGAAAATTTAATGACCAAAAAACAAACTTTTTTGAAGGTAATGTAACCAACTACTCAAAAGGTAGTTTAGACTTAGATGATTTTTAATTTCTATGTCTACAACATCTTTAAAATGCAACCTTTTGGTTGCAACCCTTCAACTTAAAACAGCCTCTACTTATGAAAAAAACCTTTCTACTCTTATCTCTATAGTTAACAATAGCAGGGCAGATTTAATTCTAGCTCCTGAACTTGCTTTAACCAATTTTGATTATGAACATTTTGAAGAGGTTGCTATTTTTTATAAAGTTGCATTGAGTCAACTTTTAACGTTAATTTCTGATAAGATTTTAGTGTTGACATTAACAAAAAAAGAGAATAACAATTTTTATAATCAAGCTGTAGTTATTCATAATCATCAAATTATTTATAGACAAAATAAATACAAACTTTTTACATTAGGGGATGAGTTAAAATATTTTACAGCAGGAGAAGAGGAATCAGTTTTACCTTTTACTGTTAATGGTATTACCTATGGTCTCTTAATCTGTTTTGAGCTACGTTTTAAAGCATTATGGAAAAGGTTAGAAGGGGTAGATGTGGTATTGATACCTGCCCGTTGGGGGAAAACACGAAAAAAGCATTTAGAGACACTCTCTCAGGCTTTGGCAATTATGAATCAAAGTTTTGTCATTGTAAGTAATTCAGCTGATGATGACATGGCAAGGTCTTCTTCTATTATCTCTCCATGGGGAGAGATAATTTTAAATGACACTTTAGAGGTTCTTGAAGAAAAAATTCACTTAAAAGAGGTTAAAAAAGTTCGTCGTATGATTAGAATGAAGTAATCGTTACTCTGATTGAATGTATATCTCTTCTAGTTCATTCTCTTCATCCTCTTTTGTTAAAAATTTCATATATTCACGTGCTTTATCGTAACGGTTTTGAGAGAAGTAAATTTGAATAATATTTTTATAATTATTTTGAGTAATACGATGCTCTTCGCCAAAAATCCTTTTATTGGTCTTTAATGCTTCATGATAGTGCTGAAGGGACTTTTCATATTCCCCCAGTGTTTCATGAAGAACAGCTAAATTATTATAGCTAATAGCAAGGTCTATATCTTCTCTTTTAATAATATTTTTTTTTATTGTAATACTTTTATTGGTGACATTAAGGGCTTTTTGTATCTCACCATTTTGGGCATAAATTGCTCCTAAGTTATTATAGCTTTCGGCTGTTTTACTGTTTTCCATGCCCAATTTTTGTTTTCTAATTGATAGAGCTTTTTCAATATAGAGTAGGGCTTTTTTAGTATCACCTTCTTGTTTGTAAATTAATCCAATATTATTGTAGCTGGTTGCAGTATTTAAATCATTCGTTCCTAAAATCTCTTCTTTTATTTTTAGAGATTGAAGAAAAAAATCCATGGCTTTTTTATATTTTGAAGCTTGATAGGCATCAATTCCTTGATTGTTTAAAATATTTGCTTCTTGTAACTGTTTATTTTTATAAATTTTATCAACAGAAGTTTCAACACAACTACGGGGGTTAAGTGTTTTAGAACAACCTATTAATAAGAGAGAGAAAAGTATAGCATGGAAAGTTTTCAAAAAGTATCCTCGGAAATTGGGTTTATTGGCTTACATTATGACATAGGATTGATGAGTTTAGGTATTTTTTGATGAAGATTCTATTTAAAAATAAATTTCATGGTCATATCTAACAGATAATCTATAATTGATTCATTAATGTTTTGATAAATATTCTATCTAATTATTTTTTCATCTATCTTGTTAACTTTTTTTAATCCCATTTTGGATAAAATTCTTTTTAATTAATAGGATTAGTGTGGTAACGTATTGACAAAAACAGATAGAAGACAATTACAGATGGTTGAAGAGATAGATACCTTGTTTAAGCTCAATACCAATGTAAAAGAAGCATTTTGTGAGGTCAATAGAGAAGAGTTTGTACCCAAAGGCTTTGGACGTATGGCGTTTAAACTTGATGCTCTTCCCATGCAACAAAACCAATGGATTTCTTCACCGTTAACAGTTGCTAAAATGACTCAATATCTGGAGTTAGATGGTGTAGATTCTGTTTTGGAAGTGGGTTGTGGAAGTGGCTATCAAGCTGCAATCTTATCTAAGCTTTGTCGTCGTATTTTTACCATTGAACGGATAGACTCTCTCCTTAAGGAGGCAAAAGAACGTTTTCGTTCAGAAAAAATTAATAATATTTTTACCCGTTTTGATGATGGTCAACGGGGTTGGAAAGAGTATTCTCCCTATGAGCGTATACTTTTTTCTGCAACAACGAGTAAAATTCCTAAGATTTTATTTGAACAGTTGGCAGAAGATGGAATTTTATTAGCACCTATAGAAGAGAATAATTTACAGATTATTACCCGTTATAGTAAAAAAAATGGAAAAATAACTTCAGAAGAGATTGAACCTTGTCTCTTTGTACCTATTCTTAATGGTAGAATTAAATAATATATTAACTAAAAAAAATTTTTTTTAATATTTTTTAATCTTACTTATATGAATAATATTATAAAATATTGAATGTTTTAAAGTAATTAAGGGGCATTTGTGAAGAAGAAGATACTTGTTGTTTTTGGCACACGACCAGAAGCTATAAAAATGGCACCATTGGTGAAATATTTTGAAAAAGAGTCAAATTATTTTGAATTAAAAGTTTGTGTAACAGCACAACATAGAGAGATGTTAGATCAGGTATTAGAACTTTTTGATATAGAACCTGATTATGATTTAAATATTATGAAAGCAGGACAAGATCTCTATGATGTAACTACAAATGTTCTCTTAGGTATGAGAAATGTTTTAAGTCAATTTAAACCAGATGTTGTTTTTGTTCATGGAGATACATCTACAACATCTTCAACTGCATTGGCAGCCTTTTATCAACAAATTAAAGTAGCACATGTAGAAGCAGGTCTTAGAACAGGAGATATTTATTCTCCGTGGCCAGAAGAGGCGAATCGTCAGATAACAGGTGTTCTTTCTAATTATCATTTTGCTCCAACTGTAACAAGTGAGGCAAATTTACTTCGAGAAAATAAAGACCCTAAATCAATTATTGTAACAGGTAATACCGTAATTGATGCACTCTATCTTGCTTTAGAAAAAATTAAAAATAACGACTCTTTAAAAGAAAAAATTATCAACTCTATAGAAGATGAAATTGATAGTGAATCTTTCAATTTGGAGGATTCAAAATTTATTTTAGTTACAGGTCATCGACGTGAAAATCATGGACAAGGTTTTATTAATATTTGTACAGCATTAAAAGAGATAGCATTGACTAATCCTGATATTACTATTATTTATCCTGTTCATCTTAATCCAAATGTTCAAAAACCTGTTAAAAGTTTACTCTCTAATGTTAATAATATTTATCTGATTAATCCCATGCAGTATGAAGCATTTATCTATTTAATGGATAAATCTTATTTTATTATCACCGATAGTGGAGGGGTACAAGAAGAAGCTCCCTCTTTAGGTAAGCCTGTTTTGGTTATGCGTGACACCACAGAGAGACCAGAAGCACTTGAAGCTGGAACAGTTAAATTGGTTGGAACGGATAGCACTTTAATTATTAAAGAGGCTCAAGAACTTTTAGACAATCAAGATGCATACAACCTAATGTCAAAAGCCCATAACCCTTATGGTGATGGAAAAGCGTGTCAAAAAATAGTTAATTTTTTTATAAATAAAGGTAGAGAGTAGATGAAAAAAATATGTGTAATAGGATTAGGATATATTGGGTTACCAACAGCAGCATTACTAGCAAACAAAGGTTATGATGTTCATGGTGTAGATGTGGTTAAAAGTACAGTAGATACTATTAATAGAGGAGAGATTCATATTGTAGAACCTGAATTGGATACCTTTGTACAAGCAGCAGTAAAGAGTGAAAAATTAAAAGCAACGCTTGTTCCTGTTGATGCCGATGTTTTTATTATTGCTGTACCTACTCCTTTTCATGAAGGATTTATCCCCAATATTGATTATGTTGTCTCTGCAACTAGAGCAATAGCTCCTTATGTAAAAGAAGGGAATATTGTTATATTGGAGTCTACTTCTCCTGTTGGAACAACAGATAAAGTAGAAGAAGTTCTAAGAGAAGAGGGGGTTGATACCTCTAATCTTTACATTGCACATTGTCCTGAACGTGTTCTTCCTGGTCAAATTATGCGTGAGTTGGTTGAAAATGATAGAATTGTAGGAGGAACAACTCCTAAAGCTACTGAAAAAACGGTAGAGTTTTATAAAACATTTGTAGATGGAGAAGTTCTTTCAACGGATGCAAAAACAGCAGAGATGGCAAAACTAACAGAAAACTCTTTTCGAGATACAAACATTGCTTTTGCTAATGAACTTTCTATTTTATGTGATAAGTTTGGAATAGATGTATGGGAACTGATTGCTCTTACCAATCGACATCCAAGAGTAAATGTACTCCAACCTGGAGCAGGGGTAGGAGGACACTGTATAGCCGTTGATCCATGGTTTATTGTTCATGCAGGTGGAGATGATGCCAAAATTATAAGAACAGCCAGAGAAGTCAACACCTATAAAACAGAGTGGGCAATTGAGAAGATTAAAAATGAAGCATTGCAGTTTGAACAAAAGCATGGACGAAAAGCAAAAGTAGCTTGTATGGGCTTGGCATTTAAACCTAATATTGATGATTTAAGAGAATCTCCAGCACTCTATATTACACGACGATTGAGAGCAGATAATTTAGATGTATTGGCTGTTGAACCTAATATTCAAACGTTTTCAGAATTTGATATTGTTGATTATCAAGAAGCTATAAATCAAGCAGATGTGGTTACTTTCTTAGTAGGTCATAAAGAGTTTATTGGATTAGAAGTTCGAACCAATCTGGACTTTTGTGGGGTTTTAAAACAATGAGTCAAATATTAAATTTAATAGGTCGAGAGAAAGAACTTTTTACAGAAGATATAAAAAATTATAATCAATCGTTAAAAGAGATTATATCTTCATCTACTTTTTTGGTCATAGGTGGAGCAGGTTCAATTGGTCAAGCTGTAACCAAAGAGATATTTAAGAGAAACCCACAAAAACTTCATGTTGTAGACATAAGTGAGAACAACATGGTTGAATTGGTACGAGATATACGAAGTTCTTTTGGGTATATCGATGGTGATTTTCAAACCTTTGCTCTTGATGTTGGCTCTTTAGAGTATGATGCTTTTATAAAAAATGATGGTCAGTATGACTATATTTTAAATTTGTCAGCACTCAAACATGTACGAAGTGAAAAAGATCCTTTTACATTGATGAGAATGATTGATGTGAATGTTTTTAATACCGATAAAACACTTCAACAAGCCATTGACAATGGAACGAAAAAATATTTT
>Ga0256824_10000913_pt1 | contig 11418 bp, 12 predicted proteins | sample CV67metaG_FD_191570 | JGI IMG/M metagenome (GOLD analysis project Ga0256824, IMG submission 191570) | Hydrothermal vent microbial communities from East Pacific Rise, Pacific Ocean - CV67 | ecosystem: Environmental > Aquatic > Marine > Hydrothermal vents | place: Pacific Ocean: East Pacific Rise...
AAATTTAACAAATGGTGGTCAGCTTATTTTAATGCAGGAATGTCTTATATTGATAACCAAGCAGATTATGGTGTTAATGGAAGTGTAGATGTTCAATTGTTTACCTATATGATTTATGGACAAAATACGTTTAAGTTATTTAAGGGGATTAAAGCAGACATTTCGGGGTATTATTCTGGACCAGGGGTTTGGGGTGGAACTTTTGTGTATGACGCAAATTGGTCTTTATCTGCAGGTTTACAAAAATCATTTTTAAAGAATAAACTTAAAGTAAGTTTAAAAGCTAATAACATTTTTAACCGAATAGGTTGGGAAGGTACTTCAACGTTTAACAATTTAGTGTCTTACGGAAATGGTAGGTGGGATTCGAGATATGTAAGTTTAAGTTTAAATTACAATTTTGGAAATCAAAAGCTAAAAGCCAGTAAACGTAAATCAGGATTAGAGAGTGAAGGGAAAAGGGTTAAGTAACTTATTTAGCGACTGAATTAGATTAATATCATATTTAATTTAACAAAGATAGATATATTAAATACCTTTGTGAAAACAGGTTTAAAAGTATGAAAAAAATATTAGCCAATATCGTTTTGTTTGTTTCGGGATGGAAATCGAGTTATAATACAGATTTTGATAAAGATAGATGTGTGATGCTTGCTGCACCACATACTTCAAATTGGGATTTTTTATTTGCAATGGCAATTTTTTGGAAACATGATGTAAAAGTTAAATTTTTTATAAAAGACGGCTTTACAAAAGGAATTCATGGAGGTTTCTTTAGGTGGATGGGAGCTATCGGTGTAGATAGAACTAAAAAAAATAATTTAGTTGATTATGCAATTGATTTATTTAATGAAAACGAAAAATTAGTAATGCTTATTCCTGCTGAAGGAACAAGAAAGCGAGTTGATAAATGGAAAAAAGGATTTTATCATATAGCTAAAGGTGCAAATGTATCTGTAGCATTAGGATACTTAGACTATAAGAAAAAAATAGCAGGAGTAGATAAAATAATCAAATTAAAAGGCAATTTTGAAGTTGATATGAAAATTATTGAAGATTTTTATAAAACAAAAAATGCTAAATTTCCAGAGTTGTATAATCAAAGTATATATTAATCAAATTTTCTTATGAAAAATACAATTTATATCGTTTTATATTTTTTAATTTCAATTCCAACATTATTTTTAATACTATTGCAATTTTTGGATATAATTTATTCACCTTTTATTGAATCAGAAGAAGGTAAGGTATTATCATCTGCTGGTACAAATAATGCTTTAATCTCGTTAATAGTTTCAGTGGGACTATCTGTTTTGCTATTGTTGGTTTTAAGAAAATGGTTTAAAAAGTAATTTTATAATTCACTGCCATCAAAAGCAAAAGGTAATAAGTATTGACACTTGTTAACCACTAAAAAATTATTGTTATTTCCTATCATAATTAAACGAATTGATTTTTCTTGATTATTTTCTGCTTCTAGAAGTGCTTGTCTACACATACCACAAGGTGTAATAGGTTGGTTTAGTTCTCCAATAGATTTTTGAGCATAAACAGCAATTGTTGTTATTATAGATTTTGGATAATTGGACATACAATAACTCAAAACGTTACGTTCAGCACAAATGCCTACAGGATATGATGCGTTTTCAACATTTGTAGCTGACAAAATCATATCATCTGATAATAAAATACCAGAACTTACATTAAACTTAGAATAAGGGGCATAAGCATTTTTAGCTTTAGCCATAGTTTCTTTTATTAATAACTGTTCTTGTTTCGAAAAATCATTAATATCAGAAGATCTAAAGTACTCAAATTGATGTGTTTCTTTTTGTTTGTTCATAAATCAGTTAAATCTCTACCTAATATGTATATGGAATTTTAAAAAAAAAGTTACATTTGTATGGCATGCAAAAACAAATGTTTAACGAATTAGAAATAGTAAAAAAATTTGAAGGTACAAGTTTGTCCGAGATGGATGAAGTAAAACTGATGAATAGGACTGATACTAAATTTGTTATTAAAAGAGCACTCTTTAATGAATTTTTGCCATTGCTTAAAAATCATTACAAATGTTTAGAGATTTTAGGGAATAGAATCAATTCTTATGAAACGTTATATTACGATCATCCAAATTTTCAATTTTTTCTTGACCATCATAATGGTAAAGGAAATAGATTTAAAGTAAGAATAAGAAATTATGTTGAAAGTAAATTATATTTTTTAGAAATTAAAAACAAATACAAAGGACGTACCTTAAAGAAACGTATTAAAGTTGATGATTTTGAATTAGAATTAAAAGAAAAATCAAAAGGATTTATAAATGATGTAATCGGACAACAAACTGATTTAGAAGCTAAACTTTGGAATTCTTTTGGAAGAATAACATTAGTTAATAATGTAGAAAAAGAAAGATTAACTTTAGATTTGAATTTAACTTTTGAATGGAAAGATAATAAAGTGGTTTATGATCATTTGGTTATTGCTGAATTAAAACAAGAAAATGTGAATAGAAATAGTGTTTTCTACTCATTAATGAAACAAAATGGAATTGGTCCATATAGTATAAGTAAATATTGTGTAGGTGCTGTGTCTTTAAACCCTACACTAAAATACAATAACTTTAAAGATAAATTATTACTAATAGATAAATTAAGATAACTATGTTAAACTCATTATTAATTTTAGCTGCAAATGTAGCACCAGTCGTTTCGGAATATCCAACTTTTTTAGGTGTCGATATTATGGATGATGATTTTTTTAAATTATTGTTTAGATTTGGATTAAACCTTATTGTTTTAACAGCGGTTATCCGTTATGTGTATTATGCTAAAACGCCAAGACGTAACTATGTATTCACATTTTACATGATATCAATAATATCATTTGTTTTGGTTTTTGCATTAAAATCAATGGATATTGATACAGGAATGGGCTTAGGCTTATTTGCGATTTTTGGTATTATAAGATACCGTACAAACCCATTAAGAGTTAGAGAAATGACTTATTTGTTTATCTCAATTGGTTTGTCAGTTGTTAATGGTTTATCAGGAAAGCAAATTAGTTATGCTGAATTACTATTTATAAATGTTGTAGTTGTAGCTATTGTATATATCATGGATACTAAAGTTTTGGTGAATTTAGAAACATCTAAGACAATCATTTATGAAAAAATTGAAAACATTAAACCTCAAAATGCATCAGTTTTAAAAGCTGATTTAGAAGAAAGAACGGGCTTAACAATTAATAGAGTTAGTATTGGAAAGGTTGACTTTTTAAAGGATGTTGCAGAAATTAAAATCTTTTATAATGAAACTGAGTCTGTTACAGAATTATTAGAAAATGATTAAAAGATTAGTTTTAATACTTTGTATTGGTTTTGTTCATTTATCAATAGCACAAAGTTATGATTTAAATAATCAATGGTATACTATTGGTCCTAATGAACTACCCTCTCCAAATTCAAAAGCATCAGCAAAAGGAATTGGACCTATTGAATTTATTAGAACAACCCCTCTTAACAAAGGATTACTGTTGGCCGGTTCCCTTAATGGAGGTTTATTTTATAGTTCAAATGGTGGTGAGTTGTGGTTAAATTCTGGTTCTGACAACTGGACATATTCAACCTCTACTTGGGCAGATTTTTTTCCAACAAATGAAAATATTTGGATAGCCTGTTCTCATGAAAAAACAAGTAAATCAGGTAAGGGACAAATAGGAATGTATGGAGGAATTCATAGAACAACAGACAGAGGTGTTACTTGGAAAAGAATTGCAGACCATAAAAGTTTTGAAAATAAAAGGAACCTTGTAATTTATAAAACCGTTTTTGACCCAAACAATCCTCAAAAAATGTATGTAATTACAACAAAAGGGGTTTACTTTACAAACAATTGTTTGGCTGAAAATGTAAAATGGTTTAAAGATAAAATTTCGACTTCTCAAACATATGATATGATTTTTGTTGGTGAAAGAAAATTTATTTCAACAAAGCAAAACAACCTGTGGGTATTGAGTGTAAATGATAAAAATTCAAAAGCGTTTAATGATTTAATTCCAAGTGAAATCAATAAGTACACCTTTGCTAAAGGTACTCACGAGTTATATTTATTAATAGATTATAAAAAAGGAGCAGATAAAATTTACCGTTATAATTATTTTGATGATAAATTTATTCAAATTAGTGGAAGTCAAAGAGTAATATTTGGGTCAGGAAGAGTTTTTGAAGTAAATCCACATAATAAAAATGAGATTTATGTAGGTGTTAGCATAAGGTTGAGAAGATGGAATATAAAAGAAAATAAATTTGAAAATTTAGGCTCTGATTATCACGTAGATGTAGAATATGTGACCTTTGATCCATTTGACGAAAATATAATTTATATGGCAAATCATGGAGGAGTTTATATATCTTATGATAAAGGTAAATCATGGGCAAGTAAGAGTAAAGGACTTGGTGTTGCTGAGGTGTTAGGAATGTCTGTAGGTAAGCAAGACCCTAATCAAGTGGTAATTGGCACTTATCATGACGGTAGTTCTGTTTATGCAGACTGGGATAAGAGTGGACGCTATTATTGGAAAAACGTAAATGGAGGAGATGCATTAATTCCTTTTATAAATCCTAAAAATAGTGCTGAGGTGTATACTTCAAATCAATACAATGGTGGTGGTATTTATTATTCTAACGATACAGCCAAAACGGTCAGTAATATTCATTCAAAAAACAGACTAAAAACAGCAGGTTGGAAAATGGCAGCAAGTTTACACCCAACGCAATCTAATGTTTTATTTTTTAACTCTAAATACAGTTCTGGGGAGTCTAAAGGAAATTCAGATATTTATAGAACAAGCAATGCATCAAAAAAAAATAATGCAATTCAAATTTCAAATTTCAAAATTTCTCATCAATTAGAAGATTACAGTATTTATGGTTTGTTTACCTCAAAATACCATCCAGATATATTATTAGCTTATGTGATAAATTACTATAAAGATGAAAATGGTAAAGGAAAAACAGCACATAAACTGTATAGAACTTTTAAAAGTTTGGATTCAACTGATTTAATAATTAACAGTTGGCATGAATTAGAATTACCAAGAAAAACTTGGATAGCTGACATTGAAGTTGATAAAAAGAACAGAAATAAATTATATGTATCTTCTGTATTTGGAGCTGAATATAATAGTGAATACCCAAGTGAAACAGGTATGATTCATTACGCAAAATATAGAAGAAGAAATAATAAGATAAAACGAAACTCTGATATATCTTACCCTATTTTAAAGGAAAGAGCAGGTAAGTACAGTAGTATTTTTAGTGATGATGAAGATAAAATTATGTTTATTGGTACAACTAGTGGGGTTTATATGCGTGAAGCTTCATTTTTTGGATGGAAAAATTGGAAAAAAGTAGGGTTTGGTTTACCGCATTGTATGATTTATGGATTAGACTATAATGAAAAAGAACAAATTCTAACCGTAGGGTTAAAGGGAAGAGGTGTCTGGAAAATATCGATAGAAAGTGCAGAGTAGTTACTTTTTATAAAAAATGAATTATAATAGAAATTAAACAAAATGACAAATACAGAATTAGTAATACAATTAGCAAAATATAGTATTCCATCAATCGTTTTATTCGGATCCGTTTATTATTTAACTAACAGGTGGTTTGAAATTCAATCACAAAAAAATAAATTAAAAGCAACTGAATTAGCAAAAAAAGTAAATAGTGAAAATGGCTTAAAAAAACATTTTTTTCCTTTACAAGTTGATGCAGCACAACGATTAGTTTTATTTTTAGAACGAATAGCACCAAACAATATGGTGATGCGTTTACATAACCCAGGTTTACCAGCAAGAGCTTTTCAACAAAAATTATTAGATAATATTAGGAGTGAATTTGACCATAATTTAGCACAACAAATTTTTGTAAGTTCTGAAGCTTGGGCAAGAGTTGTAAACAGTAAAGAAGAAATTGTGAAAGTTATTAATATGGCAGCAACAAAATTAGAGTCAACTGCTTTAGCTGGTCATTTAAGTCAAGGTATTTTTGAAATCACAGCACAATTACAGCATCAACCAACTGACTTGACTATTGAGTTTATTAAAAATGAAATTAGAACTGAATTAAAGTAGTTTTTAGAATAGCTCATATAAATGAATTTATATTTTAACAAACAAAAAATAACAGGAGATAAGTTTGAAAATGAAAAAACTATCAGAAAAATAATTCTGAAGCGTCATATGATTATAGATTTTCAAAACTCTGAATTTGATGAGTATAAAGGGAACGAAAACAGTAAATTTATTGGTGTTGAAAATACAGGGGTAATCCAAGTATTAAGAATTAGAGGACGACTATTCAAAGTCTTTCCTAAAGTAGTTGTAAATTTAGATATTAAAAATGGTTTAGAATCATTGAAATATAGATTAAGTTTTATTTCAACTATTGTCATGATTTTTTTAGCTTGTGTTTTAATAATGGGCATTATTAGTTATTTTACATCACAAGTATTTCCTCTTGATTTAGAAGTGTTTTTAGGAGCTTTTGTCATTTATTCAATTTGTATTTATGTAGAATTCTATTTTACTAAAATTGAATTAAAAACCCATTTATCGTTTAATAGGGAGAGTTGATAACTATACAGAATACATCTTATTTTGACAGATTTATTAGAGAATTAAATAGTTGTTGAGTTAATAACGTATTGTAATAATACGAGTTTAAACAAAAATAACTCATAAAAAACGCCAATAACTAAAAGCTATTGGCGTTTTAAATTTTATTAAAAGTATTGTGATTTATACAATCATCATTACTGGATTTTCTAAATAAGCTTTTAAAGTTTGTAAAAACTCAGATCCAGTAGCACCATCTACAACTCTATGGTCACATGATAAGCTTAGTTTCATAACATTTCCTGGTACAATTTCGCCATTCTTAACAACTGGAGTTTGTTTAATTCCTCCAACAGATAAAATACAACCATTTGGTGGGTTTACAATAGAAGTAAAGTCTTCAATACCAAACATACCTAAGTTAGAGATAGCAAAAGTTCCACCTTGCATATCTTCTGGCATTAATTTTTTTGTTTTAGCTTTAATAACCATTTCTTTAACTTCTGCACCAATTTGAGCAAAACCTTTAGAATCTGCAAATTTAATTACAGGAACAACTAAACCATCTGGCACAGCAACAGCAACACCAATGTGAATGTGATTATTATATCTAATTGTATTGTCAATATAATCTACATTAATTTTAGGATGTTTTCTTAACGCATTTGCAACAGCTTTAACAACCATGTCGTTAAATGAAATTTTCACATCTCCTTTAGCATTAATTGTTTTACGAGCAGCAATGGCGTTGTCCATATCAATTTCCATTTTTAAATAGAAATGAGGAGCGCTATACTTACTTGCTGCTAATGTTCTTGCTATTGCTTTACGCATTTGAGAGAAAGGTTCTTCCGTATATGATTCTACACCTACAGGTGCAGAAAATACAGGTGCAGAATTTGAAGCAGGAACATAATTATCAATGTCTCTTTTTACAATCCTTCCATTATCTCCAGAACCTTTAACCATTGAAAGGTTAATGTTTCTTTCTTCAGCCATTTTTTTAGCTAAAGGAGATACAAATAGTCTTGAACCATCTGTATTTTCAACTGTAACCGTTTCAGTAATTAAAGGTTTAGTGGTTTCAACTACAGGAGTTGGAGTAGCTGCTTTTGTAGCAACAACTTCTTCTTTTACTTCAGGAGTAGGTACGTCAGCTAAAATAGCTTTAATATCTTCACCCTTTTCACCAATAACAGCTAAGATTGAATTAACAGGAGCACCAGCTCCTTTTTCAACACCAATGTGTAATAAAATCCCATCATAAAATGATTCAAATTCCATTGTTGCTTTATCAGTTTCAATGTCAGCTAATAAATCACCTTCACTAATTGTATCACCAACTTTTTTGTGCCATTCTGCAACAACACCTTCAATCATTGTATCTGACAACTTAGGCATTCTAACTATTTCAGCCATAATATTTTATTTATATTTAATAATTGTAATCTTTTTTATTCATTTAACAGATATCTATCTCTGTTAAGCATTCCACCCAAAACTAATTTTCTAAAATCTTTGTTTTGAATATTGTTAGATTTTTCAAAAATCTTAAAGGACAAGGCTTTCGATTGTTTTTTGTTTGGGAGTTTACGAAAGTAAATGACTAAACAAAAAACTGAGAATAACGCAGTAATTTAAGAAGTTTTGGATAAATCAATCTAAGAATTCTTTAACGTAAGGATAATCTTTTTGCATATAAACATCTTTAAACAACTCTTCCTTTTCAGGATATGGAGAATCTTCAGCAAACTTAACTGCATCCATAACTCTTTCCTTAGTTGCTTTATCAAATTTGTCTAATTCTTCTTGAGACATCCATTTGTTTTCTAAAATCACATCAATACAATGTTTAATAGGGTCTCTTTCCATCCATTCAGCAACTTCTGCTTTAGTTCTGTATTTTTGAGGGTCAGACATTGAATGTCCTTTATATCTATATGTTCTAATATCTAATAATGTTGGACCATCACCACGTCTTGCTCTTGCAGCAGACTCTTCAATTGCTTCATGCACTGACTCAGGACTCATCCCATCAACAACAATAGAAGGCATTTCGTAAGAATCACCCATCTTAGACATATCGGTAACTGTAGATGTTCTTTCAACAGAAGTACCCATAGCATAGTTATTATTTTCAATAATAAATACAACTGGTAACTTCCACAGCATAGCCATGTTAAATGTTTCATGTAGAGCACCTTGTCTTGAAGCACCATCTCCAAACGAACAAAATGTAACATTATCTGTTCCTTTATATTGTTCTGCAAAAGCAATACCAGCACCCATTGGAATTTGAGCTCCAACAATACCGTGACCACCTAAAAATCCTTTTTCAACATCAACAAAGTGCATTGAACCACCTTTTCCTTTTGAACAGCCTGTAATTTTACCGTATAATTCGGCCATTAAAATTTTAGGATCAGAACCTAATGCTAATGGATGACCATGATCTCTGTAAGCTGTAATGTGTTTATCTCCTTTTTTACAAGCAGTAACAGTTCCAGCAGCAACAGCTTCTTGACCTATATATACATGTAAAAAACCACCAAATTGTTGTTGGATATAAAGTTGAGAAATTTTCTCTTCAAAACGTCTAATTAAAAGCATGTCTTCATACCATTTGATATAAGTTTCTTTAGAAAACTTTGATGCTTTAGATTTACGTTTACTTTTTGCAGGCGCTTTTGTAGTAGCCATAGTATTAGTGTTAATGTTTCAATTGACAAATATAAATCATATTTTGAAAATAGTTAGCATTATATTTAATAAAAATTATTAGTCTAAAATTGGACTCTTAAAAAACATTTTTTTTTGGTTTATAATTGTTTGTGTATTAGAGTGTAATAGGGATCGTTGGATTTACATAAATGTTAATGAATTGTTATTTTTTTGAATTAGCCTTTAATTATAGTATTTTTGCAAACTCAAAAACAAACACATGAAACAATTTATAGCAATTTTAGCTTTAGTATTGTCACTTAATAATACAATTGCCCAAAATATTTATATACCAATTGATACTATAGAAACAACATCAGGTACAGTTTTACTCTATCCAGATAGGTCATGGGAGTATATAAGTGAAATTACCTTTGATGGTGTATTAAACCCTAAATTACATAATATTGTAACTAAAGATAGTAGTTATTTATATAAATCCTTTTGGAAGAACAATGTAGTTATTACGTGTAATTCAAATGAAGTAAAAGCAATGAAAGATACCCTTTGGATGTGTGTTTTAGATTCTTTACATAATAATTATTCTATTCCAGTAAACGGAGTTGTAACTTCACGATTTGGTATAAGACATGGACGTAATCATAATGGGATTGATTTAGATTTAGAAACAGGAGATACTGTTTATGCAGCTTTTGATGGTAAAATTAGATACTCTCAAATGCACAGTGGTGGGTTTGGAAAATTAGTTATTGTAAGACATTATAATGGTTTAGAAACTTATTACGCACATTTATCAAAATTAATGGTAGCTCCAAATCAATATGTAAAAGCAGGACAAGCTATTGGTTTAGGTGGAAATACAGGACGTTCAACAGGTTCTCACTTACATTTTGAAGTTCGTTTTTATGATCAGCCAATTAATCCAGAATTGATTTTTGATTTTAAAAAGAAGTTAGTTAAAGATGAAAATCTATTTGTACATAAAGCAATATTCTCAAACGCAAAATCAAAATCAGGACATAGTTCATCAACGTATTCAAAAGGAGATAAAAAATACCACAGAGTTAGAAGCGGTGACACATTAGGTGCTATTGCAAGACGTCACCACACATCAGTTTCAAGGTTATGTAAATTAAATGGCATTCGTCCAACAACAATTTTACATATTGGTAAATCTATAAGGGTAAGGTAGTTTTTTAGTTTTGGAGTCTTAATAATAGCTATTAACCAAATTAAAATTACCCATTTAAATCGTAAAATATAATTAGTATACAATAGGTGTAAACTAAGGTGTCTTATTTGTTTAAAGGGAGAATGAGGTTACGTTGAGTATTGTTGAAATGAGGGAATAGCTAATTACATATACGCTTAGCATTTGACAAATAAACAAAAGATTGATTAAGATTTACACTAACCAAGTGAAAAACACTCCTTAAATGAATAATGTTTTATGCTTATCCGTTTGTTTCCTGTAAGCCCTAAAATACAAATGATTAAGTTATAACTTAATACAATTCAATTGAGGTGTTTTAAGAATAACCAATTCATCTTATTTTTTCAATAATCTCATTAAATCATTTTCCAAACCATTCACCTTAATTTCAAACATTAAATGCATGTATTTGCCTAATTTTCCATCAGGAAAACCTTTTTGGTGATACCAAACCAGATAGTGTTCGGGTAGTAAAAGTAAAGCTTTGCCTTTATGTGCTCCAAAAGGCATTCTGTAATTAACAGCTTCTACTAATTCACGTCTATTTTCTTCTTGACTTTGCATAAAGCAAAAGTATAAATAATATCTTCTAACAACACTACGTTAATTAGTTTTTAAAATGAATTATAAACCTAAACCTTAAAAAGAGTATTTTTGAGTTTTCAATACAACACATGCAAGACACATACAAACATAAAGGAATGCGCAAGAATTTAATCAATGAATTGCGTGATAAAGGAATTACTGATGAAAAAGTTTTAGACGCATTTGATAAAGTACCAAGGCATTTTTTTTTAGATAAAATTTTTGAAAAACAGGCTTATTCTAACACAGCGTTTAGAATTGGTGCAGAGCAGACTATTTCGCATCCATTTACAGTAACGTTTCAAACACAAATGTTAGAG
>Ga0256824_10000914_pt1 | contig 11416 bp, 6 predicted proteins | sample CV67metaG_FD_191570 | JGI IMG/M metagenome (GOLD analysis project Ga0256824, IMG submission 191570) | Hydrothermal vent microbial communities from East Pacific Rise, Pacific Ocean - CV67 | ecosystem: Environmental > Aquatic > Marine > Hydrothermal vents | place: Pacific Ocean: East Pacific Rise...
TTTTTAATGTTACCAGCTTGCGATACTGTTCCATCCACAGGGCTAATGAGTCCCACACCAAGCGGGCGCGCACTGGCTTTTAACTTGCGGGTGAAAAAATCATTAAAACTGTGATAATCTTTTATGTTTTCACGCACCGCCTCAGACAAATCAACCTGATACGATTTCACAAACCAAGCAATAAAATTATTCTTAATCCAAGTATTTTCAATGCGTGCAAAACGGAACATTAACTTTGAAAGCAAATGCTGTGGTAATAAATATTGTAGCCAAGTCATCATAATTTTGATTGAATGAAGGTAAGTGCGTCATCAAACTGCACTTCGATTTTATCTGGTTCACTTCTCGCCTTGTATTCCACATTGCCATTATCAGCATGTGTATCACTCAGCACCAGACGATGAGGAATGCCTAAAAGTTCGCTATCCGCAAACATAATACCAGCCCGTTCTTTTCTATCGTCAAGCAAAACTTCAATACCCGCAGTCAAACATTGCTGATACAACTCATCTGCCAAAGCTCTAACACGGGTAGATTTGTTATAATTAATCGGCACAATAACCAGTTGAAAAGGGGCGATACTGGCAGGAAAAACAATGCCTTTATCGTCATAATTTTGCTCAATTGCCGCTGCCACAATACGGCTTACACCAATACCATAACAACCCATTGTTACCGTTACCGCTTTACCAGATTCGCCAATAACATTGGCATTCATCGCCTTAGAATATTTATCACCTAACTGGAAAATATGCCCAACTTCGATGCCTCGTTTAATCACCAATTTACCTTTGCCATCAGGAGCATCATCACCTGCAACAGCATTGCGTAAATCGGCTGTTTCAAATTCAATATCTCCCCAATTGGCACCCGTTAAATGATAATCCCACTCGTTGGCACCACAAACAAAATCACACATAACTTCGGCAGTATAATCTACGACCAAATCAAGGCTTAATGCATTAACGCCAATAAACCCTTGCTTTAAATCTAAGCGCTTAATTTCATCATCTGTGGCAAATTCAAACTCGCCCCATAAGTTTTGCACCTTGATTTCATTCAGTTCGTGGTCGCCACGAAGTGCCAAGGCTTTATAACCGTTGGTGGTTTTAATGATTAAAGTCTTAATGCAATTTAATGGTTTGATATTTAAAAACTCAGCAACCTCTTCAATGCTGGTTTTTTTCTTAGTCAAGACTTTTTCCTCTACCGCCTTAGGAGTGCAAACACGCACTTGCTTAGAGAAAGCCACTTTTTCAATATTGGCAGCATATTCTGATTCATCTGAAAAACAAATCGCATCTTCACCACTGTCTGCCAACACATGAAATTCAATGGAATTTTCACCACCAATACTGCCACTGTCGGCTAATACTGGACGATAATCTAAACCAAGGCGTTCAAAAATTGCACAATAAGTGGCATGCATTTTGTCAAATTCTACTTGCAAACTGTCTGCGTCTAAATGAAAAGAATAAGCATCTTTCATAATAAATTCACGCGAACGCATCACTCCAAAACGAGGGCGAATTTCATCACGAAACTTAGTTTGAATCTGATAAAAATTTATCGGCAACTGCTTATAACTACGCAAATATTGCGCCGCCAAATGCGTAACCACTTCTTCATGTGTTGGCCCTAGGCAAAATTCACGCTGATGCCTATCGCTAAAACGCAATAATTCTGCCCCATATTGATCCCAGCGGCCCGATTCTTGCCACAATTCTGCTGGTTGCGCCACAGGCATCAATATTTCTTGTGCACCTGCGTTGTTCATTTCTTCACGGATGATTTTTTCTACTTTTTGCAAGACTCTTAGCCCTGCTGGCAAATAGGAATACAAACCTGATGCCAATTTAGAAATGAGCCCTGCACGAATCATCAACTGATGTGAAATGATTTGTGCATCATTTGGTGCTTCTTTTTGTGTTGGGATGAGAATTTGACTGGTTTTCATTATATAATAGTGAAATTTAAAACAAACAATTTTACCTATGCTTGATTTCGCCATGCCTAATTTTCAAACTCTTTTAATTTATATTGTCCCTCTCATTTTTGCCATCACCATTCATGAAGTTGCTCATGGATGGGTAGCCAATCAACGGGGCGACTCTACTGCTAAAATGCTTGGTCGGCTGACTTTAAACCCTATTAAACATATTGACCCAGTAGGCACGATCTTAGTGCCTGGCATTTTGTTTTTTACCGGATCGCCTTTTCTATTTGGTTGGGCAAAACCTGTTCCCATTAACTTTAACGCCCTTAAATCTCCGAAGAAAGATATGATTGCAGTCGCTCTTGCTGGACCTATTTCTAATTTTATGATGGCGCTATTTTGGCTTTTGATTCTCTCCTTTGTTCTAAAGATACCCAACCAATTTTTATTTGAAATGGCAAAATTCGGTATTGCCATTAATTTGGTTCTAGGTGTGTTCAATCTACTACCACTCCCTCCGCTTGATGGCTCTAGAGTAGTTGCCGCCTTGTTGCCCAATTATTTGGCATATCAATACAACAAATTAGAGTATTACGGCTTGTATATTCTCCTAGGCTTGTTATTCCTAGGTGTTTTTGAGCATGTTGTGCTACCAATCGTAAATATGATACGGTATGCTATGTTTACTTTAATCTAAAAAAGTTTATTCATTCTCAATTGCCAAGGACATTAAGCCAATATGTACACAGAAGAAGATCTAAATAATGCTGTAAAACAAGATATTATCAGCCAATCATCCGTTGATAATTTCAGGCAATTTATAGACAAAAACAAGATTGTCAATCAAATTGATGAGGAAAATTTTAAATTGATTGGCGGTTTTAATGACATTTTTGTTGTTATTGCTTGCTTAATGTTATTGTTTTCTTCGCTCTGGACATTAAATTCTATTCAGCCCCATAGTGGCAATATTGTATTTCCCATCATTGCATGGGGCTTAAGTGAGTTTTTTGTGCGCAAAAGAAAAATGTCCTTGCCTGCCATTGTTTTGTTAATTATGTTTATTTTCGGCATATTCTATCTATCTATGCTCTCGCTATTACCGCTAGCCGATGATTCTTTTAAGATAATCTACATAATTACTATTGCCGCTTCAATCTCAACACTCAGCGCATATCTACATTGGTTGCGCTTTAAGGTGCCTATTACCATTGCCATTGGCACTGTGTCGCTCATTGGTTTTTTGATTGCATTCAGTATTTCTATTTTTCCAGTAATGGAAAATTACTTATTAAGCATTTTACTATTTTTCGGCATTGTTACTTTTATGCTGGCTATGTTTTGGGATTGCGCTGATATTAATAGAGTTACCTATAAATCTGATGTTGCCTTTTGGTTGCATTTAACATCAGCACCCTTGATTATTCACCCTGTTTTTTCAATGATTGGTGTACTAGAGGGCAATAACAACATAAACAGCATGGTCATAGTCATTGCTTTGTATGTTTTTATGAGTTTAATCTCCATTGCCATTGATAGGCGGGCTTTTATGGTTTCTTCTCTGGTGTATGTCTTGTATGCCATCTCAAGTATTTTACAAACTTATGAAGACAATGGCTACAACCTCGCCTTAACAGGTATGTTAATTGGCGCTATGCTGTTACTTTTATCAGCTTATTGGCATCAAACTAGAGGTATGTTATTGAATTTATTGCCCGCATCAATTAATCAGTATTTGGCACGAACTTAATACCAGTTTTAAAAATAAAATGAATAATAATCGCTCAGGTGTGAGAATGAGCGCTAGATTGTTTGGTTTATCTTGTGAAAATAGTAAATACTACGAAGAACAACTTACCTCTAAATTTTGCGCCCAATCTGGGGCTTCATTGGTGTATTTTTCTAAGTTTGGTTGCACTTCAAAAGGTTGACTAAGTAGATTAAATAGCGTGTCAATCTCGCTATAATCTTTGTCATTTTCTGCTTTTTTAATGGCCACTTCTGCCAAATAATTACGCAGAATATAATGAGGATTTATGCCGTTCATCATCTCAATTCTATTGGGATTATTTTCTTGTGCAATGCGCTTATCATATATTTTAATCCATTCGTTAAAATCGGCATCCTGTTCCAATTTATCCATATTGGACAACTGCCTCAATGAATTACTATAGTCTTTTTTATGTCGATACAACACTTCAAAAAATTGACCAATTAGCACATTATCTTGCTCGTCCTTTTGAACAAGTCCAAACTTTTTTCGCATCAATTCTGAATAATCCTTAACCAAATATTGCTGATAATTATCTAAGACAGTTTTGGCTTGTTTGCTTTCTATTAAACTACTCAAACTATCTGCCAATCGGGATAAATTCCACAAACCAATACCTGGTTGTGCCTCAAAAGCATACCGCCCTTCATGGTCGGAGTGATTGCAGATGAATTTAGGATTGTAAGTTTCTAAAAATCCAAAAGGCCCATAATCAATTGTTAAGCCAAGAATGGACATATTGTCAGTATTCATTACCCCGTGTGTAAAACCTTGGGCTTGCCAATTGGCAATCATTGTGGCAGTGCGTTTAACCACTTCATTGAAAAAATCAACATATTTTTGCGCACCCTGACACTGTGGATAATAATGCTCAATAACAAAATCAGCCAATTTTTTAACCTCTGTTTTTTGCCCCAGAGTGGCAAACCACTCAAAATGGCCAAACCGAATATGGCTAGGTGCAGTGCGCATCACAATCGCCCCCGTTTCAATATCTTCCCGATAAACTTCAGTATCACTCCCCACCAAAGTTAATGCCTCAGTGGTTGCAATATTCAGCCCTTGCATTGCAATGGAACAAAGGTATTCACGAATTGATGAACGCAATACTGCACGCCCATCTGCCCCTCTTGAATAAGGCGTTTTCCCTGCTCCTTTAAGTGAAAGTTCGTGGCTATTTATCTGCCCTTTCAAAGGGGGGTTGTGCGACACTTGCCCAATAAGACAACTGCGCCCATCGCCCAACTGCCCTGCAAAATGCCCAAATTGATGCCCTGCATAAACACTGGCAATGGGCGATATTCCTTGAAAAGATTGTTCGCCTGAGGCGATTTTAAGTAAAGTTTGATCATTCCAATCTAAACCAAGCTTATTGTAAAGCGCCTGATTTTTATGAATTAAGAAGGCGTTTTTTAACGGTTGGCACGCAATTTCTGAAAAAAAATTCTCACCTAGCGTGGCAAAATCTACAGTGCTATTGCCCAAGTTTTGACCTAAGCAATTCGTTCAATAATTTTGGATTTGCCTTACCTTGCGTGGCTTTCATCGCCTGACCCACAAAGAAGCCTAAGATTTTTTCATTGCCTGATTTAAATTGTGCAACTTGCGGCGCATTATTTTCAATAATCTCATCCACAATCTGCTCAATTGCACCCGTGTCTGTCATTTGTTTAAGTCCTTTGGCATCAATAATCTCATCTGCACTGCCCTCGCCATTCCACATGGCTTTAAACACATCTTTGGCAATTTTGCCTGAAATGGTATCGTCGCCAATACGCGCAATCAATAGTGATAAATCTTGTGCCAATATAGGAGATTTTTCGATTTCAATTTGGTTTTTATTGAGTGCGGCACTCAATTCACCCATTACCCAATTGGCACACAATTTGGCATTTGATTCGTTGCCTTTTAACATAATTTCAAAATAATCAGCCAACGATTTCTGCGAAGTCAGCACATCTGCATCATACTCACTTAACCCCAATTCCTTAATAAAGCGTGCCTTTTTTTCAAGCGGTAATTCTGGCAATTGTGCTTTAATTGTTGCCAATAACTCATCTGAGATTTCAACAGGCAATAAATCTGGATCTGGAAAATAGCGATAATCATTCGCTTCTTCTTTGGAGCGCATAGAACGAGTTTCGTGCTTTACCGAATCATACAAACGGGTTTCCTGCGCCACTTTGCCACCCTCTTCCAGAATATCTTGCTGTCGCTGTACTTCCAAATTAATGGCTTTTTCCAAAAATTTAAAGGAATTAATATTTTTAAGTTCTGCCCGAGTACCCAATTCCTCCTGTCCCATCGGACGAATAGAAACATTGGCATCGCAACGAAACGAACCTTCTGCCATATTGCCATCACAAATATCAATATATTGCACCAACGCATGGATTTTCTTGGCATACGCCACCGCCTCTTTGGCGCTTCGCATATCAGGGTCAGAAACAATTTCCAGCAAGGGTGTTCCTGCACGATTTAAATCAATGGCCGTATCGGTATCAAACATATCGTGCACCGATTTACCCGCATCCTCTTCCAAATGCGCACGAGTAATGCCAATGGTTTTCACCTTGCCATCTATCCCAATATCTATTTCTCCCTCACCCACAATCGGTAAATCCAATTGTGAAATCTGATAGCCCTTAGGTAAATCAGGATAAAAATAATTCTTCCGATCAAACACATTGCGTTGATTAATATGTGCATCAACCGCCAAACCAAATTTAATCGCCTTATTCACCACCTCAACATTCAATACTGGCAACACGCCCGGTAACCCCAAATCCACTGCACAAGCCTGCGAATTCGGTTGTGCACCAAACTTAGTCGCTGCCGCTGAAAATATCTTAGATTTTGTATTAAGTTGAGCGTGAATTTCTAGCCCGATAACTGTTTCCCATTCCATATTTAATATTTAATATTTAAACTTTAATGCATTATACCATTTTCAATAGAAAGTTATACAAAAAGGGGTTGCCTACCTGCCTTACCTTTAGAGGTAAAATCCACTGTTTTTTTTACATCCTTAGAGACTCCTACATTAGATATAGATACAGAATTAAAAAGCAAAATTTACAACTGAGTGAAAACTGTATTTATGCCTAATGCAGGAGCCCCACTTGGCAAAAATAATACCATTCCAAGCATTGCAATATTTATACAAAGGTCTCAAATGCGGTATGCAACAAAGGATAGCGCCCACTATAATCCCCATATTTGAGTTATGAAATTTCCCCACACTTAATATTTTTTTTATTATATAATCTATGGGCAGTAGTAAATTCTTTATTCTATTTAAAGGAAAATTATGCTTGTAATTAAATCTTTTACATTTGTTATATTACTTTTCGGTAGTTTTAATGCTCTCAGTGAATAAGTGTGCAAAAAAAAATGAAGATAGTGATGTTATTAATAATTCATTATTCACAGCAATAGATGAATAATGGCACTTGCAATCTTGGACATAAGAAATCAGATGATGATAAGTGGAATAATGCCAGTGAAAGTAATGAAAAATTTTCAGACATATATGTCAAAGATAGCAACAATCGGCTAATGCCTCTTACTATCGGCGGTGGGGTTGCAACGGTTATTATTCGTCAAGAATATAGATTTTTTCCCTCTAAATCGGCAATGATAAATAGTGCCAAATATAATGACCCATGGTGGAAAGGCGATCAAAGGGAAAAAAAATTAAATCCAAATACGCAGAATTTTAAAAAGGTAGCAACAGAGGAGTTAGACACAGACGCTCCTACTATTGCCAATCAAATTGACACAGAAGTTGTGATCAAGGAAATAAGTGCCGCAAAGAATAGGATGGTTACAAATAAAATCCTTTTTGAGTTATCAACAAGTAGTAAACAGAGTGGATTTAAGAACTTTTTTCAACAAAAATCCTCATGAAGCCATCTCTGCAATTCATTTCGAAAATAACAGTTTATCTTGTTAAATATTTACCAAAATTACCTATGTTTGTTTTAATGGAGTTTGATTGTGCAAATAATTAAGTTACTGGCTAGCAGCCTATTAGTTTTTTCCCTGAATATAAATTCATCTGCTGAATCTACCACCTTCCAAGAAAAGGCCGTAAAAGAAATTTTCAATAGTGTGAAGAATCATATAAATACTGATTCTAATACAAACAATATCCCAATAGTGAATAACCCAAGGGTGGAAAAATTTGTCGAAAGACTTTTTAGCGCACCAAGTTTGTATATAAAGTGGCTTAAAGCTCTTGAAATATCAATACAATATGACGATGGTTTTTCCTCTGTAAATGCTTTTTTAAACCATAATAAATGTATTTCTTGCACTTATGAACAAGTTAGCCAAGTATTTGAAACAAAAAAATCCGAACATTTGGTTTTTTGGGCTGGGCATTATCAAACGAACTTAATAAGCAATAGTGGCAATGGCAAAAAATTAGACTTAGTGATAGACAAACATGCTAAAGTTAAATTCAATAAAGTCGTTAATTTTCACTTCCGAATAGATGGCAAGGTTATTTTTGGTGCAAAATTTAAAAACTACAAGCTCACTTGGGATTATGGCGTCAATATACAGTCCAATGATAGCAAAGGTAGTATTACTTTTTCTGAGGTATTTTTGAATGGAAAGTATATTGGTCATCAATTTACTGGCAAACTTATTAGGCAGATGAGCACTGAAACTTTTGTAGGTTTTACTACCAGTTCTATAAACAACACCTCAAACAGTTTGGAAGAGTCAAGCAATAGCATTAGTCAATACAATAACAGTGGCACTACAAATAATGGTAATGGCAATAACGCCAACAATGGTACTAGTACTAACAATAGTACTAGCGCTAACAACAGTGCTGTCGTTACCACTAATATCTTAAATAACACAACCTCAGAATATGGCGATACAGCGAAATTCTCAATAACATTAAGTTCCAAACCAGTGTCTACACTTGAAAATCATAAAGGTTTTACCGAATTGTCTATTGTTCTTTGGTCTGACGACCCTAGCGAAGGGAGATTTATAGATGATGCAGGCAACCTTAAAGATACAATTAGCCTTACTTTTACTGAAGAAAATTGGAGTGTGCCAGTAACAGTTACCGTTTATGGGCAAAATGATAACTTAGGTGATGGCGATAATCCATACCAGATCAAATTTCAACCAATAACTGGAGGCTCTAACTATGCGGGTCTAGTTATCAATCCTATTAATTTAATCAACCGTGAAGATTATGATGATATTGACCCTATGACTGGCAAACCCAGAATGACTATCGGTTTTATTCACTATCCAGCCAAAAAAATTGGCACCCAAATATGGACCACTGAAAATATGCGTCATTATCCAGACAAGGTTGGCAACGGTTTTTGGAGTAGCACTGATAACAGTGGCGATGAATTCAAGTTTTACAATTGGAATGCGGCTATGAATGGAGAGACTACAGAGGGCGCTCAAGGCATTTGTGCCATTGGCTGGCATATTCCAACAGATGATGATTGGAAAACATTAGAAGGCTTCTTAGGAATGAGCAAAGCCATACAAGATCAAGATGGCACCTATCGTGGCACTGATCAAGGTGCTCAACTTTTGACAGATGGCTATAGTGGTTTTAACGCTGAATTACTTGGTTATCATGCAAATAATTTTGTACAAGACCAAGGTTTGGGTACGCGTTTTATCAGTTCTACCAGTAAAAATAATAATGAATTTATCAGTCGTTATATAGGTGAACGCCGTTTCTTTGCGCGCTATATCTTGCTTCAACAAAGTTCCTCAGTACTAGAATCTTGGTCGTTTTCTGAAATTGAAGTAATGGTTAATGGGATTAATATCGCACTCGGTGCAAAGGCAGTTTTTTCGGGAACGGGGCTTTATATTTTAACAAGTTCTCTTTGGGGGGTTTTTACTTCAAATATTAGTGAAAAGGTAAACGCTTCAGTATCTAATCATGTCAAAAGTGCTTTGACAGGTTATGATAATGATGATCAGATGGTGTTCGACATGTATTATCCTGATAGAACTGGACACTCTAGTTTAACAGATGGCTCGGGAAGAACGGGGCTTAGTTGGGGTAGAACTGATAAAAACCTTATCAACCTGAATGGTAGTAGACGCCTTACAGTGCGACCTAACGAGTGGTTGAAAATTGATTTGGGTAAAGAGTATCCAATTGATAGTATTAATATAAGAGAATTTGACATTGGTGCCACCAATCCGCCTTTTGCGGTTACTCGAAGATTTGAAGCTAACAAAATAGTTATATTTACCTCTCAAGATGATATTAGCTCGCTGACAATGACACAGCTTGGGCTTAATAATTCTGTTGCATTAAGAGTGGGGAGCGTTAAAGATGGGGCAAATTCTTCTCAAAATATTCAAATACCTGGTCCTCGATCTGTTTTTCATTATATGCCGAATGCTTCCAAGGCTGTATGGCGTGGTACTGGAGGAAAGGCAGAGGGCAATCTTGTGCGTTGCGTTAAAGGCGCTAACGATAAAAGTATTTCCGCCCACTCTCCCAAAAGATTAACCCTTAAGGTTGGCAAACCAATGACGCCAATTGGATTTGGCGATACAGTGACATCAACAACTAGAAACTGGTCTATCACTCCAGCAGTTGGCAATGGCTTAAGTTTTAATACTGCAACAGGGATTCTATCGGGCACACCGTTAGCCACTCAAGAGACAACTGACTATCAAGTAACAACTGCCGATGACTCAAAAGCAGTTTCTTCTATTGCTATTACAATTACTGATGGCGCAACAATGGTTAGCAGTATTCATATTGAGGGTGAGCATATTCTCAAAATTGGCGATAATACTCAGTTGAATGCAATAATTAGTCCTAATTATGCAAGCAATAAAAAGCTCGCTTGGTTGATTATTGGAGATAGTGACAAAGCGAGCATTAGTCAAACAGGAGAGTTAATTGCACTCAAATCGGGTCATATTATGATCGTTGCGACCTCACTTGACAATAGCGCCACTTACGCCACATTTTCTGTCCTTATTACTGCTCAAGAACATATTGTGTTTGAGGGTAAAAATTATTTAACAACCTTGTCTAAAAAAACAAGAAGAGTTTGGTTAGATAGAAATTTAGGCGCCTCTGAAGCTTGCACTTCCACTGCAGGCACTGCTGCTTGTTATGGCGATTTATATCAATGGGGAAGGGGGACTGATGGGCATCAAATTAGAAATTCAACAATCGTATTGAGCGACATCCAGGCAACCAGCATTACACCCGATAATGGAAAATTTATTATTAACGCTGGCGATTGGATCGTACCTGAGGTTGATGATTCAGGTAAAAAGCGGCAACTTGCATGGGGTAACATTTGCCCATCTGGTTTTAATTTGCCAACACTAAAAGAACTGGCGGCTGAAATGAATGACCATCCATATTTATCAAGTTCTTTAAACTTAATGCCATTAAATGGCTTGCGTAACGAAAAAGGTCAGTTGCAATTTGTAGGAATTCAAGGTAATTATTGGACACGGGATACGGGTCTCCCAACGATTACCAGTGTAAACCCCTCAGAAATAGAAAAACATACTGATATTCCAGGGATAGCGGGTATAGAAAATAACACAGATGTAGGTAGTAAGTTAAATATTAAGTTGGGTTTCAGTTCAAATATTGCAGGAATAGGCGGTTCAAATGCTGTAAAAGAAGGTGGTTCAAATACCATAGAAGAAGGGGCTAGCTCAAATGCTGC
>Ga0256824_10000915_pt1 | contig 11410 bp, 4 predicted proteins | sample CV67metaG_FD_191570 | JGI IMG/M metagenome (GOLD analysis project Ga0256824, IMG submission 191570) | Hydrothermal vent microbial communities from East Pacific Rise, Pacific Ocean - CV67 | ecosystem: Environmental > Aquatic > Marine > Hydrothermal vents | place: Pacific Ocean: East Pacific Rise...
TCACCCTCTAAGTTAGACTGAAAAAATTCGATTTCAGTTTTGTTTTGCTCTGCAAATGCTTTCATTTGTGAGTGAATATCTTCTAATTTCATAGGACCATAAATATTTTGTTCTCTAATACCGAGCATGTTTAAGTTTGGACCTTGGATTACTACTATTTTCATTGATGTGCCTTGTGTGTTGTATTTGGGTAATATTTTAGCGAAATTGGTTTAATATATTGCATAAAGAAGGATACATAAGTAAAGAGAGATTTATGTGGATATTGAAGTATTTAAAAACATAGAAGATGATGCTATAACTTAGCATCATCTTGGTTATTTATTTGCTACAACTAGATTTATGCCCTAGCTTACACGCTTTTTTATAGTATTTCTTTGCTTTTTTCTTATCTTTAGCAACACCCATACCGTTTGCATACAAATAAGCTACATCGCCACAACCTGTTTTATAGTTCAATTCACAACTATTTGAATCCAGCCTAAACATCGTTTCATGTGGTGTTGGTACCGTAATTAATTTGTCATAAATCATCATAGCAGCACTTTGACAGGCGCTACCATTAGTTAAATTACATGCCTTAATGTACTGGTTATATGCTGGTGTATATTTTCTCTGACTTTTATATAGATTAGCTAAATTACTACATGCCAATGCATCTTTTAAATCACACCCTTTTATATAATGCTCCTCAGCCTTAACATCAGCCCCTTTCATTTCATATAAAAAGCCAAGATTATTATATGTATTATCACCTAATTGTAAAGCCTTTTGCAAATAAGTTTCTGATAATGCTAAGTTTTTAACAACACCCTCTCCATTCAGATATGCAGTACCAATATTATTACATGCGGTACCATAATTCAATTCACACCCTTTCACATAGTAAGAAGCTGCTTTTTGCTTATTAATCACACCTGCATGCCCATGATCATAAAAATTACCTACTCTACTACATGATGAACCATGATTCAATTCACATCCTTTTTTTACATAGTAAAGTGCTTTTTGCATATTTTTAGGTACTCCAAGCCCTAACTTATACAAAGCAGATATATCTCTACATCCTTGCCCATTTCCATTAAGACAACTGTTTAAATAGTTGTCTTTTTGACTAGCATACACTGTACCTGTACTTGTGGTGGTGGTTGTGGTGGTACCATTCATGTCTTTAGGTATGAGTTTTTTTGGCTCATCTTTTTTGGGTTGTGTTGCACAACCGACAGCAAGTAAAGCTATGACTGTTCCCATTATTATCTTTTTATACATTTTTTCTCCTCAAACTTTATATTTATTTTAATAAAAAGTATATACGATAAATGTCATACATATGTCAAATATATTTTATACAATATAAATTTAGATATGATTGCATCATATAATATATGAGGACAGTTACAATGAAGATACTTGTATCCGACTACATCTACACCCCAAAAGGTTTCATACCCAATCAAGCGGTAGCATTTACTGATACCATACAGGAAATAGGTACACTTGAAGTACTAGAAACCAAATATCCAGATGCTACTATCATCCAAACAGAGCCTAACTCTGTACTCTTCCCTGGCTTCATCAACACCCATGTACACTTAGAGTTCTCAGCGAACAAAACTTCACTCAAATATGGTTCATTTATGCCTTGGCTAGACTCAGTCATAGAACACAGAGAAGACCTCGTAGGCTGTTGTGATAACAGTATGATGATGGGTGAATGTGAAGCCATGTTACGTTCAGGTATCACCACGTTTGGTGCCATCTCTAGCTTTGGTAACGAGCTTGAAGTGTGTGGAAAAGCGCCTCAAAGGGTAGTCTTTTTTAACGAACTCATAGGCTCAAATGCTATGTATGCAGACATGCTTTATGGTGACTTTATGGAGAGGGTCAAAGCTTCTATGTCTTGTGAAAAAAGTGAAAACATTACACCTGCTATAGCCATACACTCACCCTATTCAGTACACCCTATCATCTTACAAAAAGCTGTCAATGTGGCTAAAGAACATAAGCTTCCCCTCTGCGCTCATTTTTTAGAGTCGCAAGCGGAGAGAGACTGGTTAGAGAAAGGTGAAGGAGAACTCAAAGGCTTCTTTAAAAAGTACTTTAACACAGAAACACCTGTAACAAATATACAAGAGTTCATGTACGCCTTTGACACCTACCCTACACACTTCACTCACTGTGTACAAGCCAACAAAGTAGAACTAGAGTATCTTGCACAAAAGGGACACAGCATCGCTCACTGTCCACGAAGTAATCGCTATTTGGGTGTGGGTAGGTTACCCATAGAAACCCTAAGAGATTTAGGATTGAAATACTCTATTGCCACAGATGGGTTAAGTTCAAACGACTCACTAAGTATATTAGATGAACTTAGAGCAGGACTCATGTTACACCATCAAGCTCCCATAGAGAAACTGGCACACAAGTTTATAGAGAGTATCACATCAGATGCCGCAGACATACTGGGGTTAGAGTGTGGACGCATAGAAGACGGGAAACTGGCAGACTTTGCCGTAGTTACTTTACGTGAAGCACCTAAAAGAGAAGAAGAGCTAGCACTTTGGGCTGTCTTGCATACAAAAGAAGTTTCTTCTGTGTTTGTAAATGGGGAAGAGATTAAAAAATAATCTTAGGTTGGCTTTTTTAAAAGAAATGCAAATAGCATCTAGCCAACCATTATATTTAAGATAGGTGCTAAAAGTAACACCTATCTACTTTTCTATTATTACTGTCCTGGGGCAGCAAAACCTTTACTTGTATCATCAAGTACAAGCACCATATCATTACTACCTGTAGTAAATGTTTTTGTAGCTGTTTGAGATGTACCTATAGGGGTTGAATTACCATTTATAGGGTTATACCACCATGCTTTGACGCTACTAGCAATTTTGTTGAGATTCACTGTGACACTTCCACCTGTTGGTAGGTATACCATAGCATATCCATTTCCTTTGGTTGCAATAGCATTACCATTTGAAATTAAACTCTGGTCTGGCACTCTATTTAAAATAGGTCTGCTTTTCATAAGTTTAGCAACAAATTTCATTTGTTTAGCACCTGGAGCATTTAATGCTTCTTGCCAACTATTTACTGTACGATAAAGACTGTCATGACAACCATATTTTTTATTCCAGTCACCAAGACTTGCTTTTGGACTCATTGACCAAATTGAGTGGTGCCCATAGGTATGTCCAAATGCCCCTGCAAAGAGTTGCATATAGGCAATTTGCCTTACATCTTTATCGTTAAATCTATAGACTTTATCGTGTGGTGGATTATAGACATTGTTTTTTACATAAGTATTTGTCTTTGGATCCAAGCAGTATTTATAAAAATTTCTTTCAATAGTCTCATATCTTGGTTCTCCATCAAGAATAGGTCTTGTATCTTTAACATATCCTTCACCTATACGATTATTTGCATCTTTCAATGCAGCTCCATGTCCTGTTTGTAACATATTAAAGTCTAACCAATTTTGATTTTTAAACCAATCTACTGATGATTCATTACTACCAGCGTGGAATGTTATTAAATGTCTATTGCCATCAACTTGATCTATAGCATTTCCTATAGCATTCCATATAGATTTATTTGTATGTGTTGGATATCTTGGATCATCAGGTACACTATCTCCACCATTTACCCAAATAATATTTTTTGTATTCTTATATCTATTTGCGATAAACGTACCATATATTTGTGCTTCACCTGTATTGTTATAAGTCCCGTTCCATGCTGGCAACAGTGCAATATACATACCTCTTTTTGATGCTTCATCTATAATGAAGTCTATATGCTTCCAATACGCTTCATTTGGCTCATTGTATTTAATCTCGGAAGTTTTATCCCAATTATTAAATGGTTTTTTTCCATCTCTATTTCTTTGATGCCACTTACCTGATATTGCTTGCATCTGTATAACATTAAAACCATGTTTTTTTCTATTAGTTAAATAGGTTTTAACTTCTTCACGGTTCAATTTATATGCCATATACCACGCAGTATCACCCATCCAAAAGAACCCTGTACCATCTGCATGTTTTAACATACGTCCGTCTACTTCTAACTTTCCATGATCCCATGGCTTATCACCACCTACAAGATTGACAATAACAGTTCTTGTAATTGTAGCCGTGTTGCCAGCAAGATCACTTACAGTATAGACAACAGTATATGTACCTGTAGTACTAGTATCTACTGTATCACCACTTATCACAATCTTAGCACTAATATCTCCATCTCTATCATCTTTAGCTGTAGCTCCTGGTTCTTTGTATTTATCTCCTACTTTTAACTTAAGTGGATTTGCTCCTTTTAGAGTAAGTACTGGAGGGGTTGTGTCATCATCTCTAGGTTTTTGACCAAGTACTTCAAAGCCCATCATATGTACATCACTATTACCACTAAGTACAATATCTAACATATCATCAGTTACTTTTACATTAGAGTAAGTATATTTTTTCCATTGACCTTTTTCAAGATCTCCGATGGCAGATTTAGCTTGACCTTCAACACTTAGATTTATCTTTCTAAGATGGCTTCTGTAGTTTTCCATAATCCATACAGAAACACTATACGTACCATTTCCTACAGGTTGTTTGATATTCCAATCTTTACTAGCCCAGCGTACACTGTTAAGCATAGTATCCATATCTGCATCTACTGCTGGTGCAGGTGTGACATCTGTAGTCGTACTGAAAAGTTTATGAGTTGAGTTTATCTGCATACCATTTTTCTTTGCATCATTTTCTGAAAGCCATGTGTGTTCATCGATAGTTACATCATTTGTACTACCTATATTGACACCCAAAATAAAGTTTTCTTTAGAGTTTGAAGATAGCCTAATAGCACTTTGCCATTTAACATCTACTCTATCTGCCCAGCCTCTTCCTTTTTGAACTATGTAGCCTTGATACATCAATGCTGTGCCATCAGGGATGTTGTTTGGTACAGTAAAGCTAATAGGGGTTTTGCCATTATTATTACACTGTGTGCTTTGGACATAGTACCCTGTCCATGGATTAGTTGCTTTTTGTAAAGAAAAGTGTAATTCATTATTACCAGTTGTTCTACAGTCTACATTGACTGTAATACTTTGACCTTTTTGGATAGGATTTGGTCCGTGAATAGCGATAACCTTATCTGTATTAACGGCACCTAAAGACACACTACTTTGCCACTTAACAGCCACTCTATCTGCCCATCCTTTTCCTTTTTTGGTTAAGTAGGCTTGATACATCAATGGTGTACCATCTGGAATAGTGGTTGGGACTGTAAAGGTAACAGTGGTTTTACCATTATTGTTACAATGCATTCTTTTTCCATAGAAACCTGTCCATGGACGGATTGCTTTTTGTAAAGCAACTATTAAATCTTTATCGGCTGATTCACAGTCTATAGTTACTGTAACGGTTTGACCTTTTGTTATAGGGTTTGGTCCACTGATTGAGCTTATACTATCTGCACTTGCTTGTGTGATACTACTAAAAAGCATAAACATAAAGAGCATAAGCGATTTTAGTTGTATTGTTATATCTGTTTTCATTTATTATCCTTTGTTAAATTTAATTTAATTTTTATTAATAATCTATTTCACTAAAAATTGTTTGTTTATTTTTATCCTCCTTTATTGTTATTTTCTAAAATACTTTGTCATTATCAAATGTTAATAATTTAATACATTAAAATATTTATATTGAATTTATAGCCCCAATACGACTAGTGCCAGATAGATTCATGCCTCTGTAATCCTTATTGGAAATTGCAGGGGCTATATCAATGCTAGTATTAGATTTAAGCGCAAATCCCGACCCTGTACCAGAAGGTGATTGCCCATTGTTATGTGCATCTGCAGCATCTTTAGTAGGACCAACAAACTGATTTACATTTACAAGTTCAACACTATTATCACCTAATAGCTCGGTACTTATTTTTCCATCCACCAAGTTTTGCCCTGTTTTAAATAATTGAGGAGCTACAGATGGGCTAGAGTTTTCATAGGCTGTATGTTTATATGTATTATATTTTATCGCTCCACCACCTCTATTATGTCTTATGACGGTGTTGTTACGTATAGAGAGTCTATTGTAGTTTGGTTGAAAGGTTTGTCTTATTTCTATACCGTTCTTTACTCCATAGTTTTTACCTGCTAATCCATCATGAATAATATTTGATTCAATGACATTGCCACCACCAGAACCAATGGCAATACCATACCCACCACAATTATGTATATGATTACGTCGTATCATAACATTACTATTGTAGTTACCTTGATTATTTAATGTTTGATAATCTCTCCACATCACAATTATTGCAGGATTCCACTCACCATGTCTACCTACATTCCATATATGATTTTCTTCGATTAAAACTTCTCTACTTCTGGCTTTTAAGTCAATCGCTTCTGATCCACGATCGTAAATATCCATTCCACGTATGACTATATGATGATTATCTAATCTAAGTCCATATCTTTCTTCACTTTCATCATTATAATTACCATCACCAATATACACACCTTCAGAAGCAGGATTAGGTTCTTCTATGTTATTAAAAGTACCATGTATAGACCCACCTAAAACATGAATATCGTGCGCACTTGATATGCATATTGCTGCATTGCCTATATTAGTAAGTTCAACATTGATAATATCTATATGAGAAACCGTACCAAGAATAGTTTTAGCAATGCCAGAACCACCTACACCATCTTCACGTGCTACTAGTCCTAGCTGAATACCTCTTTCTGCGGCCCTATCAATCTTTATATTTGATATTTCTATATAAGAACAATTATCTCTAAAATGAATAGGAATCCTACCTCCCGAAATAACCGCAGGATTATCTATATCTGTGGATAGGTATATTTTTTTATCTGCTGTGCCATGGATATTTTCAAATCCATATTCGTAGCCACTTTTATCATGAATCACCTCTATCTTAGTACCTGCAGGGAACCAAACAAGATCTCCAGCTTTTACAGTTTTAAAAGCCTCTTGGTATTGTTCCCAGTTTGTAACAGTATATACCTCACCTAAAGACCAATTTTTAGGATTATAGTTTGTTTGAGGGATGGGCGTTCTTTTTAACCATGTATTCTTAGTAGAATTATCAATTTTTATACCACTTTGCCATTTGACAGCCATTCTATCTGCCCAGCCTTTTCCTTTTGGAGCAATGTAGGCTTGATACATCAATGGTGTCCCATCAGGAATAGTGGTTGGGATTGTAAAGGTAAAAGAGGTTTTGCCATTATTATTACACTGTGTGCTTTTGACATAGTACCCTGTCCATGGATTAGTTGCTTTTTGTAAAGAAAAGTTTAACTCGTTATCGGTTGTTTTACAGTCTACATTTACCGTAATGCTTTGACCTTTGTGGATAACCTTTGGCCCACTGATTGAGCTTATCGTATCTACATTAGTAGATGAGTTAACTTTTAAGAAGTTAGACAAAATATCCATTTGCCCATGATCTACATACTTTCCATTATTATCTTTTTTAGGCTGAATCGATAACTTATAATCTTGTGACCATGCATAACCAGCTGCCCAATACGTCCAACCAATCCATTGTGCGTTGTTACTCTCTATATAACGAAGCATATTTTTTAGTGCATCAGAACAAGTGATATTACCATTGACTCCTCCAAATTCACCTAAAAAACCTCGTATGCCATTTGTCTTAAGCCATGATGTAAATGCTCTAAGTCTCTCTACTCCTATGTTTTCATCTACACACCCATCACCTCCACCAGAGGAATCAGAATCCAAATATTGATGTACTTCTATCGCGTAATTAAAATCGTTAATTTTTAATATTGCCTCAGCATTGCCACTGTATGTTGTCCAAGAGTGTGCACCTGTCCATTTGGTACCTGGTACTAAAATAAGGTTTTTTGCACCTGTATCACGTATAGCATCTATACCTTGTTGAGCAATATTAGCCCATATTTTTGCATCTATATCATAAGGTTCATTCATCAATCCAAAAATAACTTTTGGATTATTTTTAAATGCATTTACATTCGCTAATCTACTCCATAAGTCTGAAAATGCATCTATACTTACATCAGAACTTCCGATAAGCTTGTTATTGTAACGTGCAAAATTATGTACATCTAAAATTACTTTTGCACCCTTTGCATTTGCCTCTTGTACAAATGTTATAATTTTATTTAATTCTTTTGTCTCTAATGGTGCATTAAATTTTAATTGTAAACGTTCCCATGAAAATGGTAACCTGAATACAGTCATGCCTTTATCTACAAAGTAAGCAATCTCTTGCTTATTTGGATATCTATACCATGCATGATCAATTTTCATAATAGAATTATTAGTAGAATTACTATTTGTTTCACCAAATTCTGCACCCGCAAGGTTTACACCTTTTAGTAAATTGTTAGAAGTAGAAGAATGCACAATAACATCTCTTGTAGTCGTAGCCTCATTGCCTGCAATATCACTTACAGTATAGACAACAGTATATGTACCCGTAGTACTAGTATCTACTGTATCACCACTTATCACAATCTTAGAACTAATATCTCCATCTAGATTATCTGTAGCACTAGTTCCTGCTTCATTATAAGTATCACCTACGTTTAGGTTAAGAGGGTTGAGTCCTTTTAGGGTGATGTTTGGTTTAGTAGTATCAGATGCTTCTAGCGTAATACCTTTTTGCCATTTGACATCTATTCTATCTGCCCAGCCTCTTCCTTTTGGGGCTATGTAAGCTTGATACATCAATGGTATCCCCTCAGGAATAGTGGTGGGAACTCTAAAGGTAACAGTGGTTTCACCATTATTATTACACTGTATTTTTCTTCCATAGTAACCAGTCCATGGACTGGTTGCTTTTTGTAAAGTAAAGTTTAACTCACTATCGACTGTTTTACAGTCTATGGTTACTGTAACAGTTCCATCTATTTCAATAATAATTGGTCCTGTGATTGAGGTAATTTTATCTATATTTTCTAAAGACACACCAGTTTGCAATTTGACATCCACTCTATCTGCCCAGCCTCTTCCTTTTGGAACTATGTAGCCTTGATAAATTAATGCTGTGCCATCTGGAATAGTGTTTGGTACCGTAAAGGTAATAGGGGTTTTACCATTATTGTTACACTGTGTTTTTTCGTAATGGTACCCTGTCCATGGACTGATTGGTTGTTGTAAAGAAAAGTGTAATTCATTATCACCAGTTGTTCTACACTCTACATTGACTGTAATAGTTTGACCTTTTGTTATAGTATTTGGCCCGCTGATTGAGCTTATACTGTCTGCACTTGCTTGCGTGATACCCGCAAAGAGCAAAAGTATAAAGAGCAAAATCCATTTTAATTGTATTGTTATATCTGTTTTCATTTGTTATCCTTTGTTAATTTTAAATAATTTATAAATTCTCATTAGAGCATTACATCATAGCACTATCAAAAAACTTTGTCATTATCAAATGTTAATAATTAAGAAAAATCATGAAGATACTTCCCCTTACATGTTGTTTTTGATTGGCACATAGAAGAGTTAGCCACTCTCCCTATGCTGATATTGATTTATAGGCTTTTAAACATCTACTCAACTCCCATACTTTTGACAATGGGCATACTAGTATGAACCCTTATCTTAAACGTAGTCTTATAAGGACTCCAGTCAAAAGAATTTTCATCATCTGTATTCCCAGATGCTTCTACAAAATAAGGAATATGAAGACCCATAAAAGGTGTCTTATAAAAGATATTATCAATGATTTTTAAATCCTTAGATCTCTTCTTCTCATCATTAAGAGCAAAAAACATTGCTTTAGTATTCACAAATTTATTGTTTTGTATTGTTAATTTCTCTGTATTGTAAGCATGTAAAGATGAAAAACCTCCAACTTTTCCAAATATGTTATTTTCTAATAGAACATTATTTGCCCCATCAAATGAATTGATTGCTTGCGTACCGTAAATATGATTAATACCCTGTTTCATATCATAAAATATATTGTTTCTAAGTGTTATGTTATACATAGCTGGGTCTCTTCTACTTGGACCACTTGCACCAAATCCATTCTTACAATCAAAGATATAATTCTCTTCAAATACAATATTTCCTGCTCCAAAATGTAAAACAAAAGCATTACCATTGTCCCCTAAACTTGAATATGTACTATTATCATCTTCTCTATATCCAAACATAACATTGTTTTTGACAATTACAGGATTATCTTGGTCTAATGCACCAAATTTAAAATCTAAAGCATTTTCAGTCACGGCATATTCTCCATCCTCTTGAAAATTACCATGACCATCTGTATATAAAATTGGGGTTGTATAAAAAATATTATTTTTGATGATAGTACCACTGGCATCCAATTCGCCTTCTTCTGCATTATTTATTCTAACGAGTTGAAATCCATCTACATAATTGATAATTTCATTATTAATGATTTGATTACCAATCAATGCATCATCAGGGTTTTCCCCAACCAAACCAATGGCAGCAAGATCTGCAAATATTCGTTTCGTATAAGGAGGGTAACCCTTACTTGGTCTATGACTAGTAGCATAATCAACAGACCATTGGGTCTTTTCCATATGAAAATTTTGTATAGTATTATAATTAGAACCATTATACAGAGTAATTCCATTAGCTGTATCTTCTAACAAGCCTCTACTAAAGACATTGAAGCTAGAATTACTTAATTTCAATAATCTATTATGTGGACTACTATCTTCCCAATAAGCTTGCCTATCTACTACCCAATAATCAGCATGATCAAATTCAAGTCTATATTTTGCAAGTTGTGTTCTATCAAGTTGAACAGGATGCTTATTATTACCATTGTTTAAAATAATATATCTAGGTTCTGATTTTGTCCCACTAGCAGTAATTTTAATGTTTCCTAAAGAGGAGTAATCACCTGGAGAAACACAAAAAATATCTTTATCAAGATTATTTATAGTGTCCCAATCATTAATATTTTCTATTATCTGTACTTTGGGATTTGAGGTATCACATGAGGGAAGAATGTCTTCTCCATTATCATTCTCAATCCCTTTTACTATCTCATTCATAGCAGGATGATTTTTCATCTCTTCTTGCGATACATATCGTATATCTAAAGGCTTTGCATCAATCTCCTCCATTGAAGTATTTGGCTTATAATTAAGACAGATTGATGTAGTATTTTTAGGGACATATATAAATTTATATTTTGTTCCTAAACTACCAAAACTTACATTTGAACGTGCAAAATCATCCCCATTGTTTAATATCCCTTTCTCATTAGCACTTAGTGCCTTATGGTAGTTATGCAAGATACTTTCATCTGACATGAGTTTGATAATACTCCCTCCAATGACTGGTACGGTAACAGACTTAAATGGTTTTCCATAAGAAAACTCTGTATCAAATAGACAACT
>Ga0256824_10000916_pt1 | contig 11410 bp, 10 predicted proteins | sample CV67metaG_FD_191570 | JGI IMG/M metagenome (GOLD analysis project Ga0256824, IMG submission 191570) | Hydrothermal vent microbial communities from East Pacific Rise, Pacific Ocean - CV67 | ecosystem: Environmental > Aquatic > Marine > Hydrothermal vents | place: Pacific Ocean: East Pacific Rise...
TGTAAACATGCAAATATTTTTGATGTCCATGTTCCAAACACAATGGAAGATATTAGGCGATTTGCAGGAAAGAGAGATACGATGAATATTCCCGAATGGGAATTGAACTATGGTGCAAAGTATGCGGCTGCTATTGATTGTTTAAAAAGGCATGCGGCGACAGATACAAATTTGGAATTTATTCAAAGTATAGAAAAATTTTTAAAAGAAGAAACAGAGGAGTCTACCTATGAGATCGCATAAGCTAAAAAAAATTCATAACTTTGAAGAATTAGTCCCTTACTATAATAGTTTTGAAATGTTGACTACATTTATGGAGGATGTAGAGGTCTTACCAGATGTTGCTTTTGCAAGTGATATGTGGAAATACAAAAAAGGTTCTAATTTCCATTTTAGATTTTCAGAAAAAGAAGAAAGTGATTTTATTAATACCAAGGAAATGCAACCTTTGAAATTTTTATGGAAATTTTTATTCTATATGTATCTCTCAGGAATGACAAATAAACAACCTGTTTTGAGAAATGGACATAAAACAATTTTTTCCAGTATGAAACCCATGATTAAATTTCTATCAAATAATGAAATATTTGTACGTAATGAGAAAGGTTTGTTTCGAGACAGTAAAGCTATTAATACATTTATAACTAAAGATTTTTTAGACGAGCTTAAGGAAAATGGTCGAAAAAATGGAACAAATAGAAATTATTTAATGGCATTGTATACATGGTTTAATATTGGTGATTTCCTACCCTCATTTTTTCGTATATATTCTGATCCATTGTCAGGAGGTTTGGTTAATCAACACTTCCCTAAAAATGATGTTGTTCCCTGGGCACCTATCGATGAAAATAATATGCAAAAAATTATTCATAGTGCCATTGAGTATATAGAGAAGAATAGTAAAAATATTATTCAATTGTTTGCAGTGCTTGTCCCTGTACTTGAACATGATTTCTCACAATCTCGATTTCAATATAAAAATACGAGTTATCTTCGCGTAGGAAAAGCAAACAGAGATGTCTTAATTGATGCTATCATTGATTTAGATTTTGACTTTCATTCAAGTTGTCCATTGCACATAAGTGCAAAGGTTGTAGAAAAATGGCATGCAGGGGAGATATCAAAAAATCAATTGATAAATACAATGCAATATGGCTTATTTTGGGATGCATTTAGAATATTAATTGGTGCATTGAGTGTGCTTATCTTTATTTCTACTGGTATGCGTCGAAGTGAATTCAACTCTCTAAAAAAAGGATGTGTGCTGCTCGATCAAAATACGGAAGTGCCTCTTATGGAAGTGACTGTCAATAAAACGTCAAAGTATGTTGAGGGAGATGTACATCATATCCCCATTCCTGACTTTATTGTATCTGCTGTTAAAATGATGGAAGAGATAGGAGAAATAGTAAATCCGGGGGACCCACGACTTTTTTTTAATTTCTTAGTAAATAGAAAAAGTAATACTTGTACCCTTGAGTACTACACAGAGGATCTCATTCATAGTTTTCAGAAGATATTTTTTCAACATATTAATCTTGGGTTTGCACCAAATATACACCGCTTCAGAAAAACAATTGCCTGGTATTTTATGGTCAATACTTCTCAAGCCGCAATGCTTCTAAAAAAATTGTTTAAACATAGTTCTTTAAAAATGGTTATGCAATATATGCACATGCATCCTATGTTGAAGCGTGAATTTGAGGAAATTTCTAATGTTTATCATGCTAGAATTGCTGATACAATTGCAGAGGCTACAGTGAATGGGAAAATTTCTGGAAGTAAGGGAAAAAGAATACTTAAAGCTATAAACAATTCTCGATTTAAAGGTATGACGGGAGCAGAATTAAAACAAACAGTTAAACAGTTTATTCTATATGCCGTTCAAAATAAAAATAATTATATATTTGCTACAAGTAAATGTCTTTGTATGTATACTTTGAACAGTATAGAAAAGGCTCCTTGTATGTTGGAAGTTAATTCTAATCATACGGCAATAGGTATACAGCCAATGCCTGGGAACTGCAGTGGTCCATCTTGTAAATCTTCAGTTTTTACTACTAGTAATGAGTCTGGACTTCAAGAAGATTATTCTATTTACAGCTCCGTTTTGGATGATATAAAAAAATTACCTGAAGAACAGCAGTCTAAAATTCAATTTGCAAGGATAAAAAAAGAAATGAAACTCATTGAAAATATTTCTAAAGATATAGGCATTACGCTTGATAGATAAATTTGAAAACAATGCCCTTAAATGTGCCTGGGAAGTATTTGATGAACAAAAAGTACAGTCTTATATTAATGATAAAAATACAGCTATCATATCAAATATTCATAAGCTATCAGGTGTGTCAAGAAATAATTTTTCTCAAAGCTATATGGAGACATATCCTAAATGGAAGGAGTTACGAGAAGCTGTAGATGCATTTAAAATTGAATTTGAAGAAAAAAACCGTACACCTGAAAATTCAAAGATTAAAAAACTTCAAAAAGAGTTGAAGGAGACAAAGAAGCTTTTGCGGAATTCACTCTCTGAAAAATTGGAGCTTATACGAGATTTATCAAAGAACAAAGATGAGATTAATATTGATAGTAAAAAACTAGCGGATACAATAGAAAATAATCACAAATTAGAAGCATATATTGCACGATACATTGAAAAGTATGGATTATTGGACTAGAAAGCTATACTTGTTTTATTTCCACAACAACTCTGTTGTAATAACTTCATAAAAAGATGATTCCCCTATGACAAGCATATCATTAGAAATAATCTTTGACAGTTCTGTTTGAGGGAGTTCCCGGGGGCGATTAAAGTTTATTATGGTCCATTTGTTAAGTTTGGCTTTTTCATATGTGTCACTAATACCTTTGTATATAAAATTAGCCATAGGGATGTATTTACCTACTTCTTTGTTTTTATATGCTGCAATATTTCTTATTGTCATGTATATAAAGTTAAAGAGTTGTGATAGGGAATAGTATATAAGAATGTGAAAAAAAAGTATTTCAAATCTTTCATCTACATCAAAAGTATACAACTTAAATTTCTCAATAGTAAACATCATAAATTCTATAGCTTCATAGTATTGTATTTCTATTAAAAAATGTATCAATATATCTCCATCTTTTAGATCAGAAGACGCTTTATTTGGAAACATGAGGTTGGATAGAAGCTCTTTTTTGCTGACGTTAGAATCATGTATACAAATATTATATATCTGACCAGAGAGACATTTATTTTTGAGTTTTTCACTGTCATTCTCTAGTGCTATATAGGGTGTGATAATATTATTGACTTTGAGTATTCTTATTATTGATTGACTGTATTCATTGGTTGGGGCTAATGTCTTATGGCTATTGGATGCTAAATCGATGAGGAAATGATTATCAAAAGAAAAGGTTCTTAATAGCACACCGAGATATATTTTATGAACGATATAGATGTCATCAATATTTTTTGTATCTAGACATTTTTCTTCCGTAGGGTTCTCATTTATTTGGCTATCTTTATTTATTTCTTGCATATCTTATTATCCTATGGTGTATATCAATACAATAGTACAACTAACTATAGTTAGTTGTACTAAATTTATAACAAACATATACTTATGGTTAGTTTATCCATAGGTAGGTAGTAATGAAAGATTGTACGATTGATAATGAAAAAATGCATAAAATATATGAGCAGATAGGTTTAAATGTCAAGAGAATACGCACATCAAAAGGTATTTCTCAATTGTCTCTATCCATGGCAATGGGTCATAAAGCAGTGGGCACTGTGTCTATGGCAGAACTTTGTATACAAAATAAACATTTTAATATTGAGCACTTAGTAAAAATTGCAGAGATCTTAGATGTAGATGTTTGTGAGTTTTTTGGTGGGGTTGTTGATTGATATTAAGTGTCTAATAAAAGGAAGATTGAAAATATATGAAAAGAAAACGAAGAGCTACCTTGAACTATAAGAAAATTCAAAAAAATAGAGAGAAAGCATGTAAACATCTTAGAGAATTGATGAAGCAGTTTTCTACTGAGAACTGGATGCAGTTAATTGCAGATATGGATATCAATGCTGAAAGAGGTGATCCCAGTAATTATATAAAAGCAGAGATGTTTACTCTTGTGATGGATTTAGCATTAAGGCTTTCTTTTGCTCGTGTACCAATGAAATCATCTAACTCAACATATAAAGATTATCGTGATGTACTTTCATTGTATTTTGAGTGTGATCAAACCCCAACTAAACTTATAAAAAAATTAGGAATGATGGCAATACCTCTCGCTTTCGCTTGGCAAAATAAACTCATATATTCTAATGTAAATATTCTAGGTAGGCTACATCTTCTCTACGGTGATTATGAAAAAGACATAGTTGAAGCAATAGGCATAACAGCCATAGATATACATATTATTGTACTTGCTATCACAAGTATTCGAGAACAAGGGAAGTCTGCAATAATTGTACCCTCGATGATTAGCACACCTAAAATTGAGAGCCTTAATCCAGAGACAGTGAAAAAGTTCTTTAATTTTTTTGCAGTTTATCCGAGGGAATATCATGCTGTAGCAAAAACACATAAAGTATATGATAATACGGTTGGCAGATTTAATTTGGTTAATAGGTATCCTATAATAAGACTCGCAAGTGGTAATTATATTGTTCCGGTTTTAGAGCAGCTCTTTGACAGTGTTGCTGCAAATCTCTATTATCATATCCTTGCGCATAAGTTTCAAAAGAATAAACAAGAATCAAGACGCTATCTTGATGAATTCGGAATAGTGATGGAAAATTATGTATTGGATTTAACCAGACATGCGTTTGGTGAAAAGAATGTTGTTCTTGCGGACAGTATTGTTCCTAAAGCTAGCGATGATCGTTGTGAAGCAGTAGCTTTTCATAATAGTTGTGCCCTTGCAATAGAAGTTAAAAAGCTTAACTTTAAAAGAGATACATTTGTTGATGTTGACATTAAAGATATTGATGACAAACTTGTAAATCAAGTAGGTAAGGGTATTGGACAAATAGGGAATACTTTGGACTATATAACGCAAAAGGTAAAATATGGGTTAGTGGTATTACCTGATGTAGTAACTTCTCCTTCAATGTTTTCTGATTATGTGAGTCAAGGTAGCTCTGATGAAAGTTTTGTACCCGATGATAACATTTTACTGTGTACACTATCATCTTATGAATCCCTAATGGCAAATAGTCCTGACGTGATATTTGAAGCTCTACAAATAACTGCTAGTCAATCAAGAATGGAAGGAAGGGATATCGGTCTTGTGTTGTTGCAAATGTAAGATACAAATGAGAACGTACATGTTATACATCCTCTAAGTAGTGAGATATTCGAGAAAAAGATTTGAGCACAAGAAAATAACATGAAGTCAAATTTGGAAGATGTAGCTATTTGCTAGAAATAAAGTCCTTTTCGCTATAATATTATCAATTATTCAGGGGAAGGATAGAGATGAAAGGTATTATTTTGGCAGGGGGGTCAGGTACTCGCCTTTATCCTATTACCAAGGCCATAAGTAAGCAATTGGCGCCTATTTATGATAAGCCTATGATCTACTATCCACTCTCAGTACTTATGCTTTCGGGTATTATGGAAGTACTGATTATATCAACACCACAGGATTTACCACGTTTTGAAGAGTTACTGGGTGATGGATCTGCTATCGGTATGAAATTTTCTTATATTGTTCAGCCTTCGCCAGATGGTCTTGCGCAAGCATTTACACTTGGAGAAGCTTTTTTGGATGGGGATGATGCTTGTTTAGTGTTGGGGGATAATATTTTTTATGGACATGGTCTTACAGAACTCTTGGCAACTTCTGTTAAAAATGCTCAAGAGGGAAAGAAAGCAACGGTGTTTGGTTATTATGTAAATGACCCTGAACGCTATGGTGTGGCTGAGTTTGATGAAGAAGGTAATGTAACGAGTATAGAAGAGAAGCCTGATGTTCCTAAAAGCAACTATGCTGTAGTGGGGTTATATTATTATCCCAATGATGTTGTACTAAAAGCTAAAAATGTAAAACCTTCAGATCGTGGAGAACTTGAGATTACGACACTTAACCAAGATTATCTAGAAGAAAACAGACTGAGAGTTGAGCTTATGGGTAGAGGATATGCTTGGCTCGACACGGGTACACATGAAAGTCTGCTGGAGGCATCCAATTTTATACAAACTATAGAGAATCGTCAGGGACTTAAAGTTGCATGTATTGAAGAGATTGCGTTTGAGATGGGATATATTTCGAAAGAAGAACTTATCGAACTTGCACAACCACTTAAGAAAAACCAATATGGTCAGTATCTTTTACGTCGTGCAGAAGAGGGAATAGTTTAAAATGGATGCTATCAAGATATATTTAGCAAAGTATAATAATATTAAAAATAAAAAATTATGAACATAAAAAAAGATTATCATAAAACAGATATTCATCAGCGAATGCTTCGGAATATTGCATTAAATGTCGAGTTACTGAAAAATGACAAAGATCGTGATATTTCGGAGTATGATATCCAGGCTTTTATGGCATTGTTTTTGAGAAAAAACTTACTCAATACTGGTTATCATCTTCATAGAGAATCTTTTGGCAAGTATGATTGTGCGATTGCTGCTGAAGATGAAAAAAATCCTGAAATACTTTATGAGATTAAAACATATATTAAACCAAAAGAGCATCTTCAAACAATAACATCATGGAAACATATAGAAAAAGATTTTAAGAAACTAAAAGATGGAAAGAAAAAATATAAAAATTGTAGAACTTATTTCATCTTAGTATGTAAAGGTCGAGATCTTGAAAATATGATTGCCGAGTTTGATTTTTTGAAACAGAGAATAGAATCAACCAGTGGCAAGCATATCAAAATGGATGGTTATAAACTTAGAAAAAGTCAAAAGTCAAATATTGATAAAAGAACTTTTGTATTTAGCTGGGAAGTTATTTAAATGGATAAAGCTACAGGACACAAAGTTTTAGAACTGAAAAATCGTATAGTTCCTAATTTTTCTGTAAGTGATTGGGAAGAAGTTGGGATGATTACAGGATTTTCTGATTTAATTAGTAAACATGATAGACTTTTGAGAAGTCTTCGTTTTGGTGATGAAGATTATGCTGGAAGCTGTATTAGTGTTTTGAGAACAATAGAAGAAAAACAACCTGGAATAGTTGAAGAAATTGAAAAATATCTTAATATGAATTATCCGTTAGACAATGCAGTTAATGTGTCTTCTGTACCTACAGAAAAGACAATGACTTTTTCGCCTAATGTTTTTGATGTCCCTGACCTTACTGTAGAAAGTGATCTCATATCAGTAATGATGCCATTTGCAAAAGAGTTTGATCCCGTGTATGAAACTATAAAGTCAGCTTGTATAGCTCTTGGCTATAGATGCCTAAGGGCTGATGACATATGGGAAAATCATACATTCATGCAAGATATTTTCAATCTTATCGTTAGATCACAGGCTGTAATTGTTGACTTTAGTGGAAGAAATGCAAACGTCATGTATGAAACAGGTATTGCACATACACTTGGGAAAACAGTTATTCCGCTTACTCAAGTTTTTTCTGATATGCCTTCAGATATGAAGCATCATAGAGTTTTACAATATTTGTTAAATAGAGAAGGTCTTGATAAAATGGAAGATGGACTTTTAAAAAGATTACAAACTATTGCTAACCGTGGCAATAAAGATGATGTAATTGATGGCGGTACATTTTAAATATGCTAACTAAACTAAAAAACAAAAAACTTTTAATCCTTATAGATCAAATGTTAGTAAGTGGTAGTAACTTTGTTTTAGGGATACTCCTTGCGCGTTATCTTGGGGTTGAGGGGTATGGACAGTTTGCTTTGCTTTGGCTCATTGTACTTTTCTTTAGTAGTTTACAACTTGCCTATATTGTCTCACCTATGTTGACTTTAGGGAGTAAAAAGAGTTCTTTTATTTTGGATCGTTACCTATCGACTATGATATTTTTGCAAGTAATATTTACAGCCGTAGCAATCATTAGTTTATATTTTTTTCTTGAGGTAGCAGTTTTTTTTGATGAAAAATGGGATATGGGCGATTTGAAGATTTATATTTTGTTTACTACGCTATTCTTTTTATTTCAAGACTTTTTAAGACGCTATTTTATTATAAAAACACAGTATTACAAATTGGTCTTTATTGATGTTATAGCTTACTTAGGTCAGCTAGGTATGCTGATATATTTTATATATAACAATAGTTTAGACCTTAGTACTGCTTTATTGGCGGTAGCCATACCATTTTTGTTAGCTCTTTTGGTAGGTTATACTCAAGTAACAAAAGTGAGTACTCATATGCAGTATAAAAAGTTAATTTTCTTAAAAAATTGGAATTTTTCAAGGTGGCTTGTCTATTCAGCTGTGATACAATGGGGAAGCGGGAATTTCTTTATATTGGCCGGTGGTGCCATATTGGGTTCTTGGGCGGTAGGGGTTATTCGTGTTATGCAAAACACTATGGGTATTTTCCAAGTGTTATTTACTGTACTTGATAATATATTACCAATAAATTTTTCAAAAATATATAAGCAAGATGGTTATAACGGCATGATGAAATATTATAATAAGCATTTTAAATTTGGATTGGTCATTTTTAGTCTTTTAAGTAGTGTAGTTTATTTATTTGCTACAGAACTTGTTACTTTTGTTTATGGTGATGAATATACGAAGTACGCGTATTTACTTATTGGTTTTGTTGTGCTCATCCCTATTGTATATACGACGATGTTACAGCGATATGTATTAAGGACAGTAGAAGAGACAAAAGTTATTTTCACCGCCTATGTTTCAACTACAGTTTTCTCTCTTTTAAGTGCATACCCCTTGATAAAGTATTTTAGAATTGATGGAATTTTAATTGGTATGTTCATAGTGCAAATAATCATAAGCTTTTTATTTTATAGAACTATCATAAGTATGAAGCAAGATTTATGTGTAAAGTTATACGATGCAAAAGAGTATGAACTTAGTAAATAAAAGGAGTAATATTATGAGTAAACGATTTACATCATATTTAATGACGATAATAATAATCTCATTAGCGATTGCACCGGCTTTTGCACTTGGAGAAGGTAATATAAATTTATTGCTGATTGCTATTCTTGGTCTTTCTCCAATGATTATACTTTTATATAGAAGAGTGTATTATATAGATATATTGTTGGTTTTGTTTATGCTTAGTATTCTTATTTTTCCATTAATATTTCACCCCGAAAGCATGAGGTGGTCGACGGTATTGTACTCCTATATGTTTACCTTAACATTTATAGCATATAATAAATTATTACATAAAAATTTTTTCTCAATTAATAATTATGTAGAAGTTCTAAAGTATTTGATTTATGCATATTTTATCGTGCTATTGATACAACAATTTTGTGTATTAAATGGATTACCTATATTTAATGAGAGTAATTATTACCCCTCTGCACCTTGGAAACTGAATTCATTATCAGCTGAGCCATCGCATAGTGCTAGAATAGTGGCTTTATTAATGTATGTGTATATTACTGCAAAAGAAATATTTCAAAATAAAAAGTATAATTTTAGTAGAGAAATAAAAGAAGATAAATGGGTATGGGTATCTTTTTTGTGGACGATGTTAACCATGGGAAGTGGTACGGCTTTTTTATTTATTGCGGTAGTCTTATTAAAGTTTATGCGATTTAAAAATATATTTTTTTTAAGTATTATTGTTATAACAATAGTAATTGGAATTGAAATGCTAAATGTAAATACATTTAAGCGTACATTTGACGTCTTAATAGCGACATTGACATTTGATATTGACACAATCATGAAAGCAGATCATAGTGCTTCTTTGCGTATTGTACCAATGATGATAATATCTCAAATGGTTGATTTAACCACGCTCAATGGGTGGTTTGGTCATGGTATTGACTTTACAGGAACATTCTTAAGTACCCTTATCTATGGTTTACCTCCGGGCTCATCAGGAGGAGGGATGTTTCAACTTTGGATGGAATATGGATTTTTGTCATTTTTCTTATTTGTGTTTTTTTCGCTTAATGCAGTTTATCAAAAGAATGAGTACTTAAGTCTCATATTTTGGTTTCTTCTTGTATTTATGTATGGAGTAAATAATCAAATGGTTTGGTTAGCAATAATATTATTATATACCAATAAATACTTTTATAAAAGAAAAAATTAATGGATAGTGATATGAAAAAAGTATATTTAGTAGTATATGCCTGTGAACCAGCTCAAGGAGGAGAACATGAAGTTGGTTGGAAAATGGCTAATGAATTAACAGATAAATGTGATTTGGTAGTTATCACTAGAAAATCAAACAAGAAGTTAATAGAGCAGGATAATAGTAATTATATTAATTTTAGATATATAGAAAATGATATTTTTTTACGTTTTAAACCAAGAGGTAGATTTTCATATATTTACTACTTATTTTGGCAGGTATCTGTATTTTTATTTTTGAAAAATATTGTAAAGAAAGAGGATATTGTACATTATCTAACATTTGGAAATTTACATTTGCCGCATTTCTTATTTTTATTGAAATCTAAGCTTATTCTAGGTCCTATGGGAGGTGGTTCAGTCATTAACCCAAAGCTCATGAGAACCTCTTCTTTTAAAGTAAAAATTAAATCAACTATTCATAAAGTTATTAATTCTTCCGTAAAGATAAACCCTTTATACTATGTATTATTTATGAAATCGTCAAAAATAATATTGAGAACAGAAGAAACTCTTAATATAATTCCAAAATATTTTCATAAAAAATGTACAATATTTTTGGAAACAGGAGTAGATGTAAATAATATTAATTTTGTTAAAAAAGAACGAAAACTTAAGAAGATCATTACTACAGCACGAATAATTGATTCAAAAAATATTGATCAGGTGATAGAAGTTTTTCAAAAACTCATTGAACTCACGAGTGAGCCACTAGAGCTTTTAATAGTAGGGGATGGTCCAATAAAAGTAAAGTTGGAAAAAAAATATACAGAGGTTATGAATTTAAAGTTTGTTGGTAAAGTTCCACATCAAAAAGTTGAAAGCTTATTGAACGAAGCTGATCTCTTCATTTTTTGTAGTATTAAAGAAGGTGGTAGTCATTCATTATTTGAAGCGGCCATGAACAACTGTCCTATAGCGTGTTATGATGTTTCTGGTATGAAAGAATTTCCACGATCAGATGCTGCTATAAAAATTGAACCAAAATCGAATATTGATAGTAATATTGAAAAATTGGCAAAAAAAATAAAATTGACATTTGATGAAGGAAATATTGATACCCTTTGTAATAATGCTGTTTCGGATTTGAAAGAGAATTATGATTGGTCTGAAATTGGAAATAGATATATAAAAATCTATAAA
>Ga0256824_10000917_pt1 | contig 11409 bp, 8 predicted proteins | sample CV67metaG_FD_191570 | JGI IMG/M metagenome (GOLD analysis project Ga0256824, IMG submission 191570) | Hydrothermal vent microbial communities from East Pacific Rise, Pacific Ocean - CV67 | ecosystem: Environmental > Aquatic > Marine > Hydrothermal vents | place: Pacific Ocean: East Pacific Rise...
AGAAAAAGTTTGTGAGTTCAAAAATAACGCTGATAGTAACTTTAGCTTTAAGAATAGTGACTAATTGTTTACTTCAAAATCAAGTACACCACTCAGGTTTGTAAGTTTTTTGTTTGGGTAAACTTAATCGGTGAAGGATGTAAATCACATCTAGATAAAAATATAACGTTAAATAATCTCTTCTAAAATATTATTTTCTTTTGTTCCATTTATATTCAATAGAACAAAAACTATGATAAAGATGTTAATCAAATCGACTTGATTACTCAAGGTGATTTTAATCCAATAAATGATATGAATAGTAGTAGTGAAATTTATACTATCATGCGGTAATGGCACAATCGTTTTTGGGCCTACAATAAAATAAAAACCTATAATTCAATATTTAAAAATACTTCTTTTTTTATTCTTTAATAGTGATAACATCACAAAACCTAATAATCGATATGTATCTTAAACAAATTACAAAAAATAAAATTATCTTTGCAGTCTAAATTATTGATAAGATGAAACGAACAGAAGTTGTAGCAGTATTATCGTCTGGAAAAATTGGCGAAAAAGTAAACATTAAAGGTTGGGTTAAAGCGTTTAGAAATGATCGTTTTATTCAAATTAATGATGGGTCTACAATTAATAATATTCAAGCAGTTATTAATCAAGAAAATTATGAGGAATCTTTAATTAAAAGAATTACTGTAGCATCTGCTATTTCTGTAATTGGTACTTTGGTGGAAAGTCAAGGTAAAGGTCAAAAAGTTGAGTTAGAAGTTTCAGAAATTGAAATTTTAGGTGATGCAGATCCTGAAGAAGTAAAGAAGACTATCTTGTCTCCTAAAAAGCATAATTTAGAATTATTAAGAGATCAGGCACATTTAAGATTCAGAACAAATTTATTTGGTTCAGTATTTAGAATACGTCATGCGGTTTCTTTTGCTATTCACAAATTTTTTAATGATAATGGATACTTTCATATCGCAACGCCTATAATAACAGGTTCTGATGCTGAAGGGGCAGGTGAAATGTTTAAAGTAACTAATTTTGATTTAGATAATGTGCCTAAAACAGAAGATGGTAAAATTGATTATTCTGAAGATTTTTTCGGAAAAGAAACTAACTTAACCGTATCAGGTCAATTGTCAGCAGAATTAGCAGCAATGGCTTTAGGTAAAGTATATACGTTTGGCCCAACATTTAGAGCTGAAAATTCAAATACGTCACGTCATCTTGCTGAATTTTGGATGGTGGAACCTGAAGTTGCATTTAATGATTTGAATGATAATATGGATTTGGCAGAAAAGTTTTTATCTTATGTTTGTCAATACGTAATGGACAATTGTAAAGATGATTTGCAATTTTTAAATGACAGAGAAATAAAAGAAGATTCTCAAAAACCAACTGCTGAACGAAACGAATTGAGTTTAGTAGAAAGGTTAAAGTTTGTTGTGGATAATGATTTCGAGAGAGTGACTTATACAAGAGCAATTGAAATTTTACAAAACTCAAAACCATACAAAAAGAAAAAATTCAAATATCCAGTAGCTTGGGGTGAAGATTTAGCGTCAGAACACGAAAGATATTTAGTGGAAAAAGAATTTAAAAAACCAGTGATTATTACGGATTACCCAGCTTCTTTTAAGGCATTTTACATGCGCCAAAATGAGGATGGAAAAACAGTTGCAGCTATGGATATTTTATTTCCTGGTATTGGTGAAATTATTGGTGGTTCACAAAGAGAAGAAAGAATGGACATTTTAAAACAAAAATGTGCTGACTTTAATATTGCAGAAGAAGATGTATGGTGGTATTTAGATACACGTAAATTTGGAACAGCTCCACATTCTGGTTTCGGTTTAGGGTTTGAAAGAATGGTAATGTTTGCTACAGGAATGACAAATATTAAAGATGTAATTCCTTTCCCTAGAACACCAAAAAGAGCTGAATTTTAAGAGATGATTACCAGTTTGTTGATATATTAAAAATATACAATGAGCAGTTTTTATGTAAATATATTTAGAGTGTAATTTAGTTTTAAAGGATAAATGAAAAAAATAGCAATATTCGCCTCAGGCGGAGGAAGTAACGCCCAGGAAATTATTAATCATTTTGAAGGGAACGAGAATGTAGAAATAGCTTTAATTGTGTCTAATGATACAAATGCAGGTGTAATTGTTCGAGCAGAAGCACATGATATACCATTTTATATACTTCATAAAGGAGAATTGGAAGAATTAGAATTTTCATTGGTGCTTGAAGCTATGGAGATTGATTTTGTTGTATTAGCTGGCTTCTTAAAAAAGATTTCAGCTGACATTATTGAAATGTATCCAAACAAAATTGTAAACATTCATCCTGCATTATTGCCCAGTTATGGAGGTAAAGGGATGTATGGCTCAAATGTTCATAAAGCTGTAGTTGCCGCAGGTGAAAAAGAATCTGGTATGACTATTCATTATGTCAATTCAAATTATGATGAAGGTAATAGTATAGAACAACATAAAGTAGACCTTCTACCTTCAGATACAGCAGAGGATTGTGCTAGAAAAGTATTAGTGTTAGAGCATAAGTACTTTGCGCCTTGTATTGAAAAGTTATTAGTTTAATTTTGTAGGATATTTAGGTAAAGTATTGGTTTCAAATAAAACAATTGCATATCTTTGCACACTTTTTTATATTTTAATTGTAAATTACACCAAGTGAATTTCTAAATGATCTGAAATAAAGTTAAATTGTTTTTTGTCTATTGATGAATAAAATGTTTTTATAACGAGTTATGAAACTGTTTTAGGAAGATAAGAGATGAGAAAATAAATGATTTATTTGGCTATTTAGAATTTTAGTTGGTATTACATCAAAACAACGAATTATGAATTTTATTAACGAAATTAATGGTACCGAAATTCTAAAGGCATTTATGATTTTATTTGCCGTTATAGACATTGTTGGGTCAATTCCCGTAATTATTAAGTTAAAAGAAAAAGCGGGTGACATACATGCGCCTAAAGCGTCTATTGTTGCTTTTATTCTTATGATTGTGTTCTTATTTGCAGGTAAATCGTTATTAGATTTATTAGGTGTAAATATTGAAGCCTTTGCTGTAGCGGGTGCATTAATTATTTTAGCACTTGCGGTTGAAATGATTTTTGGAATAGAATTATTTAGGGAAGAAGAACATAGTTCAAAGATTGTTTCTATAGTCCCTGTAGCTTTTCCTTTGATAGCAGGAGCTGGTACTATGACAACCTTAATATCTTTACGTGTAGAGTATCATGAAATAAATATTGCAATTGCTGTATTGTTAAACATTATAATTGTATTCATAGTGTTGAAATTGACTAAGAAAATAGAAAACTTTTTAGGTAAAGGGGGAATAGCTATTCTTAAAAAAGTATTCGGAATTATTCTATTAGCTATTGCTGTGAAATTATTTGCTGAGAATGCAAAAATGCTATTTGTTTAATGATCCTTTCTTTTTAACCTCAAGGTAACTAGAAATAGGTTTGTGATCTGAAAAGTCAACATTATGTACTTTAAATTCATAAGGGATTAAGGTTTCAGAATGAAAAATATAATCAATTCTATTGGAAGGTATTTTACCTATATATGTTTTTCCTGTACCGTTTGCGGTTTCAATAAACGCATCCTTTAATTGGTTTGTAATTTGTTTATAGCAGTATGAAACAGGGGTGTCATTAAAATCGCCACATAAAATCGTTGGGTAAGGTGAGTTTTTGACCTCAAACATTATTTTTTCAATTTGAATGGCTCTTTTTTCAAACGCAATTTTTAAGCGTCCAACAATACCTTTAATTTGTTTTTCTTTTTTATCAATGGATTCATTTTTAATGTTTTCAAAAACAGTTAAATCATCTCCAGATAATCGTATAGATCCAATATGTGCATTAAAGATTCTGATTGTGTCCGTTTCTTTTAAAATATCTGTGTAGATACAGTAGTTTTTTTTGTCATTCTGAAATGCGACCCTACCTTTATTTAATATTGGGTAAGACGTGAAAGTAGCTAGTCCAAAAAATTGTTTACCTGTCATTTCATGGGTATAACGTTCATGATAATTTTTTGTTTTTAAAACTGTTAGCATGGTGTCGCGTGTTTTAAATTTAGAAGGACTTTGCTGATGGTAAAATTCTTGAAAACAATAGATGTCAGCATCCTCCTTCTTAATGAAATTTAAAATATTATCTCTGGTCTTAAATTTATTTTTTTTGCCATAAGCATTAAAAATTTTAACATTATAAGATAGTATTTTTAGAGCGTTTCCAGAATGAATAGAGGTTGAATTGTTAAACGAATAGAAATCACTAAAATGGTTAAACCCAATAAGAAATATTAAAACATTAAATAGAAAATATTTAAACCGAGTAAATAACCATAAGAATGAAAAACCTGCAAGTGTCCAAATTAAAACAGGATAAGCTAATCCTAAAAATGAAAGATAAGGAATAGTGTTAGGTGAAATATGAGTGCTTAAATAAGCGCCTATCAATCCTAATCCTATACTGATGTTAATCAAAAATAGTAAACCTAAAACAAATGATTTATTTGATTTTTCTGTGTTAGTCATTTCCAAATTTGAATAAAAAATCTTTCTCCTTTTTACTTAGGCGTTCATAACCATGTGCAGAGATTTTATCTAAAATAACATTCATTTGTTCTTGTTTATTGGCTTTGTTAGAGTTGTACTGTTCGTCCGTCATTTTTTTTGCATCTGAATTGCGATAAATTTTGAGTTTAGACTTCCTTTTAAAAGAGAAATTAAATAACACTAATTTATCGAGTCTGTTCATAATATTAGAGGTTTGGTTAGCTTTAAGTACCGAAAGTATTCCAAAGGCAACACCTCCTAAATGGGCAAAGTGAGCAACACCGTCTTCTGCAGTCAGGTTAATAAGGTCGCCAGCAATAAATAATAGCCCTAATACCCAAAAGGGCACTTCAATTGAAAAAAATAAGCGAACTTTCAGCTCTGGTTTGTAAAATACTAACGCACCAACAATGGCAGACACTGCTGCGGATGCACCAACAATAGAAGCTGGTTCTTGATTAGCAAAGTAAGGGAAGATTAAGTAGGATAAAATGTGAATCAATCCACCGAAAATACCACCAAAAATGTAGGTGGATAATAAACGCGTATTACCAAAAAATTGCACAAATAATTTGGAGGTAAAAAAGAACATAAGCATGTTCCAGAATAAATGTCCAAATTCAAAATGGGTGAACAATGCTGTAAGAATTGACCATGGTTTAAATAACAAATCATTAAATGTACCCGGCATAGATAAAAATTCACCAACTGAGCTATAAAGTCCTGTTAATACAAATAACTCTGAAATTACCTTTAATAAAATAAGTGCCATAAAAACACTAGCATTTACCATTATTATTTTTACAAACATGCCTCCGTATTTATACTGAGACTTTAAAAATTCTAGAATATTGTTTTTTTGCATATCAATAAAATTGAGAAGAGTTTTTTTGCCAATATTTAATTAAAATAAATCCAAATAGCATTCCACCTAAATGAGCAAAGTGGGCTACGGAGTCTCCAGCAGCATTTTGATAGCCGTTATATAAAGCATAAGCTGCTAATCCAACGGCTAGCCATTTTGCCTTGACAGGAATGGCAAAGTATAGCATGAATTCCGTGTTTGGAAATAAATAGCCAAAGGCTAAAATTAAACCGTAAATGGCTCCTGAAGCACCAACTGTTGGAGTTTTATATAATTCGCCAATATATTGAATGTTTGATGTTAAGTTGGTGTCTACTGTTGCAGAGCCGTTTATAAATTCACCGATATGCATATAAGGGAAAATTTCACCTGAAGCAAGGTATATTTCAAATCCTTGAACGACAGTATGTAAAAAGGCTGCGCCCAAAGCTGTGACAACGTAAAAAATAAGGAATTTCTTATCTCCCCAATAGCGTTCTAAATGACTTCCCATAAAAACTAAACCAAGCATATTAAATAAGATGTGGCTAAAACCGCCGTGCATGAAAAAGTGAGTTACAATTTGATAGGATTCAAAGTGCTGAGAGGACGGGTAGTACAAGCCTAAAGTTTTAACTAAATCAATTCCTCTAGATTCCATGACTACGGAAGCAAGAAAAAATAAGCCATTGATGATGAGTAAGTTTTTAGTAACATTACCCATGTTTTTAAATAAATTCTGAAACATTAGTTAAATTTTTTAGTGATGTCGTCTAGTGAGTAAGTTACAATAATAGTTTTGCCACTAGGTGATGTTTGTGGATTTGAGCTCCCGAAAAGGGCGTCAATTAAATGTTGCATTTCTTCAATAGTTAATTTAACGCCTTTTTTAATGGCTTTTGCATTAGCAAATGCTTTGGCACATACGGTTTTGAAATCAACATCTTGGTCTTGTTGGCTCTCTTTAAATTTAGCCAAAACATTTTCAATTAATAATTTTGGAGATTCATTTTCGTAATCAACAGGAACTCCTGTGATGTTAATGATTTTATTGTCTTTTACTGTTAAATCGAATCCAACTGTTTTTAATTTGTCCTCAATTTCTTTAAAATAAACTAAGTCAGTGGCTGAAATTTCAAAAGACTCAGGGAATAATAATTGTTGAGACTTTACCACATCATGAGACCAATTATTGATTAAATCATCAAATATTATTCTACTATGCGCTCTGTATTGGTCAATCATTATAAACCCACTTTTTATAGGCGAAATAATGTATTTGTTGTGTAATTGATAAGGTGGCTTTGTGTTCGAATCAAAAGAATTATCCATTTTTGATTGAATTAGCACTTCTCCATTTTCATTTGGTGTAGAATCAAATTCTAATTGAGTGTCTGTAGTTTGATTTGCTTTTGACGCTTCATAAAAATTCTCCCAACTCGTTACATCTGGTTTTATTTGAGATGTTGTTTTGCTAGAAAAAGGTGAATTCGTTTTAGGGTATGAAGTCGTTTGAGAAATAGTGTTTGTTTGGAACGGATTAAAGTCGTTATTCACCTTAATTACTGGCGCATCTACAATTTCTCCTTTTTTTAATGAGGGTATGTTAAACGCATTTTCTTGGTCAAAATCTAATGTACTTGAAATATTAAATTGACCTAAGGCCTGTTTGATAGACGCTCTTAACATTGAATAAATCTCTTGTCTATTTTCAAATTTAATTTCTGTTTTAGTAGGGTGAACGTTAACGTCAATTGATTCCGTAGGTACTTCAAAATATAAAAAGTAAGGCGGAAACTTTTTAGAAGGAATCATTCCATCAAAAGCTGATTGAACCGCATGATTGAAATAAGAATCTTTAAAAAAACGATTATTTACAAACAGATACATTTGATCTCTTGATGTTCTTGCAAATTCAGGTTTAGTTACAAATCCAGTGACTTTAAAAATGTCAGTTTCTTCATTAACAGGCACTAATCTGTTATTGTATTTGTCTCCAAAAACACCTACAATTCTTTGACGTAAACCAGCAATAGGTAAATTGTAAATTAAATCTCCATTATTATGAAATGTAAATTCTACTTCATGATGTACTAATGCTACGCGCATAAATTCACTTAATACATGTTTGTATTCTGTTAAGTTAGAACCCAAAAAATTACGCCTGGCGGGTATGTTATAAAATAAATTTTTAACTGAAATTGAAGTACCAGTTGGTGCAGAACAAGGTTCTTGAGATTTTATTTTAGAGCCTTCATTTGTAATGATAGTTCCTAAGTCTTCAGTTTCTAGTTTTGTTTTAAGTTCAACATGAGCAATTGCAGCAATAGACGCTAAAGCTTCACCTCTAAACCCTTTGGTGTGAAGGTGAAATAAATCGTCTGCGGTACTTATTTTTGATGTCGCATGTCTTTCAAAACACATACGGGCATCAAGTGTAGACATTCCGCTACCATTATCAATAACTTGAATCAGTGTTTTACCACCGTCCTTTGCTATTAAATTTATTTTTGTAGCACCAGCATCAATTGCATTTTCAATTAATTCTTTAACGACAGAGGCTGGTCGTTGAACGACTTCTCCTGCCGCAATTTGATTGGCAATATGATCGGGTAATAATTTTATTAACTCTGACATTATTTATCTAGTAATCGCGTTATTGATGGCTTCTTCAGCTGTGTCCATACCTATAAATACATAATAAGCACTGGTTAGAATGATTAATAAGATGACTAATAATCTAATATTTGATTTTAAAATTTGACTTTTACGTTCTGTATTTCCCCAGGTTTCCTCTAACTGAGCTTGAAATTTAATTTCTCTTTCAGAAACCGTGCTGTTAATTTTTTCTTCTCTTGCTAACTTATGTTTTAAGGCCTCTTTACGTTCGTCATAATAACGGGGTTTAAAGTTGTAGCTTCTATATCTACTAGGCATTTTAAAAATCGACATTCTACTCCAATTCATCTTCTAATTTTTTAACGATTAATAATTACCACTTGTACCACAAAGATAATTTTTTTAACTTTAATTCTTAATTAAATACCATAAAACTATTCAATGCTAGTTCATATCTATTTAACGGTAGTACACTATAAGTTGTGAACAAAAATAATGCCGTGGCAAGGTTTATGCAAATTTGATTTTATATTTTCGCAAAACATTAACTATTATTAGCATAATGACAACTAAAACAACCATTAAAACATATAAAAATCAATTACTTATTGGGACTTTGTTCTTAATTGGTTTTATTTTTACAATCGCATCATTTACTACTGACAAAGCGGCGAATAATAAAACGACACCAAAATTTTTGGATGTGAAAGGAACTTGGGCAGATTCTGTTTTAAAATCTTTAACGCCAAATGAACGAATAGCGCAACTGTTTATGGTAGCAGCTTATTCTAATAAAGGAGCGGAGCATAAAAGAAAAATCAATAACTTAATTTCTAACTATAAAATTGGTGGATTAATTTTTTTCAAAGGTGGACCTGTAAGTGAAGCTAATTTAACGAATCACTATCAAAAATTAGCTAAAACACCTTTGTTGATAGCTATTGATGGTGAGTGGGGTGTGTCAATGCGTTTAGATTCAACGACTAAATATCCACGTCAAATGATGTTGGGTGCCATTCAGAATGAAAAATTGATTTACAAAATGGGAAAGCAAATAGCTGATCAATGTAAATTATTAGGAATACATGTGAACTTTGCACCAGTAATTGATATTAATAATAATCCAAAAAACCCAGTGATTAATAACCGCTCGTTTGGTGAATTAAAATTACAAGTCACTAAATTAGGTTTAGCCTATATGCACGGTATGCAGGATAATGGAATTATGGCGTGTGGAAAACATTTTCCAGGTCATGGTGATACGGATAGTGACTCGCATAAAACATTACCCATTATAAATCATGATTATTATAGAATTGATAGCTTAGAATTATATCCATTTAAAAAATTAATTAATGAAGGTTTAATGAGCATGATGGTTGCTCATTTGTACATTCCAACGTTAGACAATACAGTTAATCAAGCATCTACGTTGTCTCCTAAAATTGTAAATGGATTATTAAAAGATTCATTAGGGTTTAAAGGCTTAATTTTTACAGATGCCTTAAATATGAGAGGTGTTGCAAAATTTTATAAACCGGGAGAAGTGGATGTAAAAGCAATTTTAGCTGGAAATGATATTTTATTATTTCCAGAAGACGTTCCTGTAGGAATTGCAATGATTAGACAAGCAATTAGTGAAGGTAAAATCACACAAGAAGAAATTGATGAGAAATGTTTAAGAATTTTAAAAGGTAAAGAATGGGCAGGATTAGATACCTATGAGCCAATTGATACAAAGTATTTAATTGAGAACTTAAATCCAATCGAAAATGAAGTATTGAGTAGAGCGTTAGCGGATAATTCAATAACGCTAATTCAAAACCAAAATGACATTTTACCTTTTAAACGATTAGATTCTATTAAAATGGTGTATTTGAATATTGGAGGAACAGGTAAGAATGAATTTTATTACTCATTAAATAAGTACACTAAAATTGATGAAATTAAAATTCCACGTGCCTTGTCAAAAGAAAGTGAATTGAAAGTACTTAAGAAATTAAAAAAATACGACAGAATAATTATCGGTTTTCACAGAACGAGTAATAATCCAAAACGAAATTTTGGAATTACACGTCAGGCCATTAATATGCATAATAAATTGGCAGAAACGAAAGAGATTATAACTGTGATTTTTGGTAATCCTTATGTGTTAGAATCATTTGGTAATCAAGCCAACACAAAAGCGATTATTGTAGGGTATCAAGATACTAAGTACACACGAAAATCTGCTGGAGAATTAATTTTTGGAGGAATTGTTCCAAAAGGAAAATTACCTGTGAGTTGTAGTGTTGAATTTCCTGCAAAATTAGGGTTGACTTATGAAAGTACAACGCGAGTACATTTTGTTATTCCTGAGGAACTAAATTTTAAGTCTGACCAATTTAAAGAGATAGACAAGATTGCAAAAAAAGGAATTAAAAATGGGGTGTTTCCTGGTTGTCAAATTGTAGCTATTAAAAGTGGAAACGTTATTTATAATAAAACATTTGGGTACCATACGTATCAAAAGAAAACAAAAGTAAAGTGGAATGATGTATATGATATTGCGTCTATTACTAAAATTGCAGCAACAACGTATTCGTTAATGCAATTAACTGAGCAAGGTAAAATTGACATTACTAAAACGTTGGGAGATTATTTACCAGAAATAGTAGGAGAGTCTGCTTATAAAAATATTAAATTAAAAGAAATGTTAGCACATCAAGCTGGTTTTGTGCCTTGGATTCCATTTTATATGAATACGTTGAAAGACGGAAAATTAAAACCATTTTATTACAACAAAGACTCTTCTGCCATTTATAGTCAAAAAGTGGCAAAGGACTTATATATAAAACCAGAATTTGAGGACAGTATTTTTAGTAGAATATTGAGAACACCATTAAGACGTAAAAAGTACAAATATTCAGATATTGGCTATTATTTTTTAAAGGCTATTATTGAAAAACAAACTAATATGACGTTAGATAACTACACAGCTGAATATATTTATAGACCAATGGGATTAAGTTATACCGGATATCATCCATTGTATAAGTTTGATAAGAAGCGTATTCCGCCTACTGTAAATGATGTTACATTTAGAAATCAAATTATTTGGGGTGACGTTAATGATCAAGGTGCTGCTGGATTAGGTGGAGTAGGAGGTCATGCCGGTTTATTTACTAATGCGTTAGACTTAGGAGTGCTATTGTATTCTTTGATTAATGAAGGTAATTATGGTGGGGAAAATTATGTAAACTCAAAAGTTATAGACCAATTTACAGGACAACAATATGCACCAACAAATAGAAGAGGAGCAGGATTTGATAAACCAGTAAGGTCACTTGTGGGCGGGCCTACGTGT
>Ga0256824_10000919_pt1 | contig 11385 bp, 5 predicted proteins | sample CV67metaG_FD_191570 | JGI IMG/M metagenome (GOLD analysis project Ga0256824, IMG submission 191570) | Hydrothermal vent microbial communities from East Pacific Rise, Pacific Ocean - CV67 | ecosystem: Environmental > Aquatic > Marine > Hydrothermal vents | place: Pacific Ocean: East Pacific Rise...
CACCTTTAATGTTTGTTCCTTCAACAAATCTATTTATTTTATTTGGTTGGTCTTTAGTGTCCTTTGTATTACTGTTTTTAAACATCCTTCAATTATAAATAATTAGAATACAAAGATAGTATTTTAATCTTTAATAATACGTATTAATACTTCTTCAACTCTAGTGTTAGAAACATTAATAATCTCAAATTCGTAATCCTTATAAATGAAGGAATCACCTTTTTGTGGAATCTCTTCTAATTGACTTAATATAAACCCGGACAAGGTAGTATACTCAACACTCTCTTCAATATTGAGCTTATATTTATCATTAATATAATCTATTTCTTGACGTGCTGAAAACCTGTATTCATGTTTATTTAGTTTTTCTTCAACTAAATCTATTGAATCATGCTCGTCTTCAATTTCTCCAAAAATTTCTTCAATTATATCTTCTACTGTAATTAGTCCAGATGTTCCTCCAAACTCATCTACAACAACAGCCATACTTCTTTTCTTTTTATTAAACTGATCCATAACATCTTCAATCAAACTAGCTTCAGAAACTATTGAGATAGGCAGTAATATTTTTTTTATGTGAGTTGGTTTTTTAAATAATTCAAACGAGTGTACATACCCAATTACGTTGTCAATATTATCTCGAAATATTAAAATTTTAGAATAGCCTGTTTCAATAAACTTTACTTTCAAGTTGTCTATTGTGTCTTCTATATTTAGAGCTAGTATTTCAGTTCTTGGCACCATACAATCTCTTACTTTAATTGTATCGAATTCTAGTGCGTTTTGAAGAATAATTAATTCATTATCCATTTCAGATTCTCCATCCATTCTATCATTGACATCACGAACATAATCATCAAGATCAATTTTTGTGAAAGCTTGCTGAGTTGAGGAAATGTCAATTTTAAACAACTTTAAGATTAAACGTGAAATTAATGTGGTGATAAAAGCTGGTATGAAGAGTAGAACATAAACTATAACTAACATAAATGACACCATACTCAACGTACGATTTGGGTTAATTCTAAAAATAGCTTTTGGCAAAAACTCAGCTGTTATTAATACGATTAATGTTGAAATTATCGTTTGTAAAAACAATATAGCTGCTTCATTCTCAGTTATACTTTGTATAGATGGCTCTAAGACAATAGCCATGTATATTCCATAAACTACTAATGAAATATTATTCCCTAATAGTAGTGTACTAATAAACTTAGATGAGTTTTTTACAAAATAAGATACTATCTTAGCGGATAAAACACCTTGATTTTTATCCAATTCAATTTTTAATCGATTAGCGGAAACGAAAGCAATTTCTACACCTGAAAAAAAAGCTGACGCTGTCAAAGTAGATAGGATGATAATTAAATTTACCATATCCTAAATTTATTCAAAGAAGAAACTATTATCTTACTATTATGTATACTCTGGGAATCGTCCTCCATTTAGTTGATAGAATTGTTTTTAACGAATTTACACTTTTTTATAAATCCAAGCTACAAATTTATTTCTTTTTTTCAGTTTCAACATCAAAACCAATATCCTTACGGTAATAGGCTCCGTCAAAAGATATTTTTGCCGCGTTTGCATAACTAGTTTTTAAAGCATCTTCAATGGTTTTACCATAAGACGTTACACAAATAACTCTACCACCGGCAGAAATTGTTTTTGCACCATCTTTTCTAGTTCCAGCATGATATACAATTGAATCTACAACTGAATCTATACCTTTAATTTCTTTTTCTTTTTCGTATGCTTCAGGATATCCACCAGACACCATCATTACACCAGCAGCTGCTTTGTCGTAAAAAACAACATCTCTTTCAGACAATGTTTGTGTGGCAACACCTTCAAATAAATCAAGAATATCCGAACGTAATCTTGGCATTACAACCTCTGTTTCGGGGTCTCCCATTCTACAGTTATACTCTATTACATAAGGTTCATTTCCAACTTTAATAATTCCTATAAAGATAAATCCTTTGTATTCTATTCCATCCTTCTTAAGACCTTTAATTGTTGGTATGATAATTTGATTTTCAATTTTATCTTTAAACAATTGTGTTGCAAAAGGCACAGGAGATATTGCACCCATTCCACCAGTATTTAAACCAGTATCTCCTTCTCCAATTCTTTTATAATCTTTTGCTTCTGGTAAAATTTTATATGAAACACCATCAGTAATAACAAACATTGATAATTCAATTCCTGTTAAAAACTCTTCAATTACAACTCTTGATGAGGCATCACCAAATTTAGCATCTGCCAGCATACTTTTTAAATCAGACTTAGCTTCTTTTAAAGTTGTAGGTATTAATACACCTTTACCAGCTGCTAAACCATCTGCCTTTAAAACATAAGGTGGTTTCATTTTTTCTAAAAATGAATACCCTTGTTCAAGTGTTTCTTTAGTAAACGTTTGATATTTTGCAGTAGGTATATTATGACGTTTCATGAACTTCTTAGAAAAGTCTTTACTTCCTTCTAATTGTGCCGCTTCAGCATTTGGTCCAATAATAGCAATTTTACTTAACTTTTCATCTGCTAAAAAATAATCATGAATTCCATTCACTAATGGATCTTCAGGTCCAACCATAACAAAATCAATTTTATTCTCAACAGAAAATTTGCCTATGGATTCAAAGTCATTAACATCCATATCGACATTTAGTCCTAATTGACTTGTACCTGCATTACCAGGTGCAATAAATAATTTATCTAATTGTGAACTTTGAGTAATTTTCCAAGCAATTGCGTGTTCTCTTCCTCCTGATCCTAAAATTAATATATTCATTTTGATTATTTTTTTACAAATCTAACAATTGTGATAGATTGTAGTCCTATATTTTATCAACAAATTGTAATTTTACTCAACATTTCTACTTTTTATTATCCCTAAATTCACTTTCAAAGCTTTTAAAATAGACTTAGGATGTAATGCCTAAAATTATCAAAGTAACTTTTTTTATTTCAAAAAGATAAAAACGATTTATTAAAGAGGCATAAAAAACATAAAAAGTAGTATCTTTAAGGCATAAAATTTTCAAATATGAGCATTCAACTAAAATACAACAAAGCTGTAAAATCAAAGCATTCAGTTTATGTTATCGATTCAAAAGATTTAAAAAAATTCAAGGCTGATGGTAAAATTGCTAGTTTAAGTACTGGTAATTCTTCATTTATACTTGCAAAACTTGAAAAAGCGTCTATGGCGTTTGTTATAAAAGATGGTGTCTATTTAATTTTTGTAAAATCTGACGATTTAAAAGAAGCCAAAAATAAGGAAGCGCTAAGAAAAAGTGGACATGAAATTTTTGAATTATTAAAAAACGAAACAGATTCGGTACAAGTTGACGGAAATAATTCTGACTCTGTATTTTTAGTAATGGAAGGTTTAGCATTATCTTCTTATCAATTTTTAAAATATTTTAAAGATAAAAAAGAAAGAGCCGCTACTTTAAAAATTGCCACTACTATTAATAAAAAGGTTGACATTTCTAAAGTGAATACAATTGTAGAAGCTACAAATTGGGCTAAAGAATTAGTAAACGAACCATTATCGTATTTAACTGCCGAAAGGTTAGCAGCTGATGTAAAAGTTAAATGTGAGAAAGTAGGGATTAAAGTTGATATTTTAAAGAAGTCTAAAATTACTGCTCTAAAAATGGGTGGTTTATTAGCTGTAAATAAAGGGTCTATTGATCCTCCTACATTTACAATCTTAGAATGGAAACCAAAAAACGCAAAAAATAAAAAGCCAATTGTTTTAGTTGGTAAAGGAATTGTTTATGATACTGGAGGTCTTTCTTTAAAGCCAACAGGAAACTCAATGGATTTTATGAAAAGTGATATGGGTGGTGCTGCTGCAATGGCAGGAACTATTTATGGAGCCGCAAAATTAAAATTACCATTACACATTATTACTTTAATTCCGGCAACAGATAATAGACCAGGTGGAAATGCTTATGCTCCAGGAGATGTTGTGACTATGATGGACGGAACTACGGTTGAAGTCTTAAATACGGATGCTGAAGGTAGAATGGTTTTAGCTGATGCATTAAGTTATGCTAAAAAATATAATCCAGAATTAGTATTGGATGCAGCTACGTTAACTGGTTCAGCTGTTGCTGCAATTGGTACATTTGCAAGTATAACAATGGGTAATGCTAAAGAAAAGGAATTAAAATCTTTAGAAAAAGCAGGTACAGCAACTTATGATAGAGTCGTTATTTTTCCTTTCTGGGATGATTTTAATGAGATGTTAAAATCACCAATTGCAGATTTAAAAAATCTTGGCGGTCCTTATGCAGGAATGATTACTGCTGGAAAATTTTTAGAGCACTTTACTGATTATCCTTACATTCATATTGATATTGCAGGACCAGCCTTTACGCATAAAAAAGAAGGATACCGTGGTCAAGGTGGTACAGGTGCAGGTGTAAGATTATTAATTGAATTTTTATCACAAAAAGCTAAGTAATTATGAGTGACGTAATAAAAGTAGGAATAACTGTAGGAGACATTAATGGAATTGGTCTTGAGGTAATTATTAAAACCTTAAAAGACGTGAGTATGTTTGAAAATACTATTCCAATTATTTATGGAAGTTCAAAAGTTATTTCGGCTCATAAAAAAGCGATTAATAATACAGATTTTAATGTGTTCCCAATTGATGATGCTTCTGAAGCAAAAGAAAAAAAGATTAATTTAATTAATTGCTGGAAAGAAGAGGTTAAATTAAACCTTGGAGAACAAACACCAACAGGGGGTAAATATGCTTTATTGTCTTTAGAAGCGGCAACAGCTGATTTAACAGCTAATAAAATTGATATTTTAGTTACTGCGCCAATTAATAAAGATGGTGTAAAAAGTGCTGGGTTTAATTTCCCCGGACACACTGAATATTTAGCCCATTTATCAAATTCAGAAGAAGTGTTAATGTTAATGGTGGCTGATGAATTAAGAGTAGCTGTTGTCACAGGTCATGTTCCTTTAAAAGATGTGGCTGAATTGATTACTAAAGAAGCTGTTGAAAGTAAGTTAAGATTATTTTTAAAGACTTTAAAAACTGATTTTGCAATACGTAAACCAAAAATTGCTGTTTTAGGATTAAATCCACATGCAGGAGATAGAGGTACTTTAGGAGATGAAGAAATTGACATTATAAATCCTGTCGTAAAAAAATTATTTGATGAAGGTGAATTAGTATATGGTTCGTATTCATCTGATGGGTTTTTTGGATCTGCAAATTTAAAAAACTTTGATGGTGTACTTTCTATGTACCACGATCAAGGTTTAACCGGTTTTAAATCTATTTCGTTTGATGAAGGTGTTAACTTTACTGCTGGTTTACCAATTGTAAGAACGTCTCCAGATCACGGAACGGCTTACGATATAGTTGGTAAAAATATTGCTTCTGAACGTTCGTTTAGAAATGCATACTATTTAGCTTGTGATGTGTTTAAAATGCGTAAAATGCATAAAGAACTATCCGTTAATCCTTTGAAAATTCAAAAAATATCTAAGGAAAGAAGGTAAGATTAAATAACAATATAATGTAAAACAAAAATAGCACGAACATAATGTTCGTGCTATTTTTGTTTAGATTAATTTATTATTGTTTCAGTAATTGCTTTCTAATCACTGTGTTTTTAGAATAAACTTCTAGAATATACATTCCGTTTTCGTATCTACTTAAATCAAGCTGTATTACCTTTAATGATGAATTGAATTCAGTTACAATACTTCCTTTCATATCATACAATTTGAATGTTTTAGTACCATTGTCATTAAATTTAATGTTAAATATTCCTGTAGACGGATTTGGGTAGATACCAATTTCCATTTCTGAGTATTGAATTATTGAATTTGAATTACTTCCACCAGGAGGTGCAGTAATACCTGATGACTTGTTTGATCTTGATGAGTTATGATCAATTGCCTTAATAGTTGTTGATGTACAAACGTTAGGTGGTGTAATTTCAATGATATAATCTAAACCTTCATCAGATGGGGGTGTATCCGTTAACGAAAATTGATTACTTGGTACAGATTGAATTGGAATGGTTCCCCATCCATCTGTACTAGTAAAACGCCAAATATCAAATGTTGTGTAATCAAATCCTTCATACTCATCCCAATGTAAATTGAACGAACCTGACAATCCAGAACTAATTGTAATGTGAATTGTTTTATGAATATCACCAAAATTAGAACTATATCCACATGTATTTACAGACTTGATTTTATACCTCCATGATCTAATTTGTGGATAAGCTACTGGATCTGTAAATTGTGAAACAGCATCATACTGAACCGTATCAACTGGTAAGAATTCATTTGCCACTGATGTTTCTCTAAAAATAACATAGTAGTCTATTTCTGTTGTTATTGGCTTTTCCCAAACAATTAAGTTTGTATTCGTTGCTGTATCAACGGTTACAATACAAATGTTTGTTACTTCAGGTAAAATTGGGTTAAGAGTTGTTGAAAAATAACCTTGACAACCATTATTATCTGTAACTGTTAATGAATAATTACCTACAGATAAATTTGTAATATCTTCTGTTAATTCTCCATTACTCCATACTGTTGATTGTATTGTATTTGTAGAATTAATTTCAACATCAATTGCTCCATCATTATCACAACTTGCATCAGTAGATTGGACTAAAGTAACAACAGGTGCTCCAGTGTCTGTAATGTAAGATGATGTTGTAGTAGTACATCCGTTTTCATCCGTTATATTTAACGTATAAACACCCCCTCCAATTGACGTTAAATTTGCCGTTGTTCCAACTGAAGCATTTGTATTATCTAACCAATCATAAGTATAAGAAGTTCCGCCACCTGTTACCGTAGACATTAAACTACCGTCTGTTGCGCCACATGTAGATGGATTTGTTTGAGAAATTGTTGCATTTAAAGTATTTGGCTCTCCAACAATAAAGGACATGGTTGATGTACAATTGTTTTGGTTAGTTACAAAAACTTCATACTGTCCAGATGCTAAATTTGAAACATCTTCAGTAGTTGCTCCATTTGACCAGTAATATATATATGGTCCTGTTGTACCAGATATTGTTAAATCAATTGAACCATTAGTTTCCGCATTACATAGATTATCGGTAACAGATCCTGATAGCGTAATTTCTGTACTAGTTACTGTTGCAACTTCCATCACGTAACATTCATTTCCATCTATTACGTTAATATAATAATTGTTAGGTGAAACACCTGTAATGTTTTCACTTGTTTCACCAGAACTCCATACTATTGAATAAGGGGATGCTCCTCCTGAAATTGTTGCATCAACAGCTCCACCGCTACTACCACAACTTGCGTTTGTGATTGCTAAAGAAACTGTTGGAATTGGATTAATTGTTATTGTACCATTTTCACTTTCAGAACAACCATTACCATCAGTAAACTCATAAAAATAAATATAATCACCTGCTGCAAGTATATTGGGATTAAAAGTGTTATTTTGAATATTTGGACCTGAATAAATTCCTCCAATTGGTAAAGATTCATTTTGAAAAATATAATCACCATTATTTGAACAAATTTCTACAGTTGTTGTAGTAATTGTTGGGACAGTAAAAAACGCTATGTTTTGAGTTGAAGAAGTAGGACAAATTCCACTAGTTGTATAAGTAACAGTGTTCGTTCCTGCAGGTGTGGTTGGTAAATCAATTTCACCTGTTGTTACGTTTAATGATACAAAACCTGTAAATGTTCCTCCAATTAACCCTGTAATTGTTGGCGTTTGGTTTTCATCATTTAAACAATAGTCACTTGCTGAATAATTAAATGTGGCATCTTCTAAAGGATTAACAGTTATACTAAACGTAACCATAGTACCTGTACAACCAAACATTATTGGTGTAACAGTAATAGTAGCTATTTCGTCACTTGCACCTGTATTTATAGTCGTAAATGGAGTAATAATTCCTGTTCCAGTTTCGAATAAACCTATTGAAGTATTATCATTTATCCAATTAAATGTTGCTCCAGCAGTTCCTGTAAAAGCAATTAAAGAAGAACCTGTTTGTGTACAGTAAGTTTGATCTGTTACTTGATTTACAATAGGTCCATTAGGATCTGTTAAAGTTATTGATAACAATACTTCACCCAAACAATTATCAGGTGATTCAACTTGAAATTGATCATATACATTTGCATCTAACCCAGATAGAGTTATTTCACCTGTTGCTGTTGTTGTAAATGGCACCGGACCAACTCCTGTAGCTCCTGCATCTTTTTGATAGGTAACATTGTAAATAGTGTTTGAATTTAAACCACTAAATGTAATGAACCCATCTGTGCCTCCACAAGTAGTAGGGTTTGATGATGATGTTGTAAAAGTAGGTGTTGGCTCAACAATAACTGTAATCGTGTTATTTGTTAAATCTGTTGCAGTACAACCGTTAACATCAATCACAGATAAAGTATAAACTGTAGTTCCTACTATAGGATTAAAAGCTGTGTTATCTATTACTCCATTATCCCAAGTCGCTGTTAAAGTACCTGTACCTCCAAAAACACCACCAGCTAAGATAGCTTGAAATGTTACACCTGCTTGCGCATCAACCTCACACATATTGAGTATCTCGTTACTATTGTATGACATTGGTGCATTAAGTATAACTTCTGTTGGCTCTGAAATTATATAAGGTCCAACATCACTAGCTTGACATCCATTTGGATCAGTAATCATAAAATTTGTGAATGACTCAGCCATTAGACCTGAAAGTAATATTTGACCTGAAGCATTTGATTGTTCTGAAGGGGAATCTACAATTCCAGCCATAGTTCCTGTGTAAGTTAAGGGGTAACTTGTATTTGCATTTAATCCATCTAATACTAATCCTCCATCTGAATTTCCATTACAAATGACGTTTGTTGGTGTAACAGTAAAGGTTGGTAAGGGGTTAACAGTTATACTAAGTGTGTCTTTATTGATACAACCATTTAAATCTGTACCTGTACATTCATAAAGATACATCCCTGGTGAATTAATAATAAATGCTTCTCCATTAATTGGTATTGAAGCATTTGGCAATTCAATCCAAGTATAAGAATCTGCTCCTGAACCTGTTAAAGTTACATTTTGAGTTTGACAAATTGTGGAGTTTGTCCCCGCAGAAACAGGAGGAAGTGAGTTAACATTTATTTGAAAAGTATAAACAGTTGGGGTTAATCCATCAGTAATACTAATGCTTAAGTTAACGACTCCTGATTGACCAAAAGTTGGTAACACATTAACAGAAAATCTATTTTGTGAAGATGCTGGGTCAAAAACTGAAGTTCTGGACCATGAAATATTTGCGTTTGCAATAACAGCAGTGTTAGTGGATGTAATTGCAGTAATGTATAAACTGTCATGATTAATATCTGAAAACTCAATTTCACTAATTAATGTTGATGTTTCGTTTTGGCATAAGTTCGAAGGTCCTTGAATATAAGAGTTGAATATTGGTTGGCTGTTATATACTTTTAAACCGCAACCTGCTGAACTATTAAATAATACATATATTTTATTTGATGATTCGAAAACTTCAACATCCACAAAATTTACTTGATCTGTGGTATTGAATTCTCCACCTACTAGATCCCAACCTGAGCCATTATATCTGATTACTTTTCTAGAATTACTAGTTCCATTATCTACATATGAAATAATAGGATTAGCTGTATTATCATAAGTGGCATCTAATTTTAATATATTATTTCCACCAGGAGTTGTATAATCGATTAAATCGGTATAATCATTATTTAATATAAGCTGTTTACATCTAATTGTAGCATTATTATTTATCATACCTGAAGTGTATGCAATTAAGGGTTCACCTCCATTAGTATTTCCTGTCATTGACATTAAGTTAGGAGATTCTTGGATATATGGTAACCCTCCAATTGTTGGATACATTAATGTATCCCAATTAGGTGTGTTTCCAGTATCATATTTATATAATCTTAATTCAGGACTACCATTTACTTTTTGCTCACCTCCCTCTTGAGATTGTTGACAATAATAATAAGTAAAAGGTCCATTATGGAATAAGTCGGATAGTATTGTTGATGATCCATTTGCAGTAAAAATTGTTTGTAAATCAGCACCAAAATTAGTTAACCAATTGCCCCCAACATATTTGAAACAGCGTGGTTCTGTTGAATTTGTAGAGACTGAAAAACTAACTGCTAAATCATTTTGTTCATTACTACCACTCAACTTTAAAGTTCCAGAGGCATAATTTTCAGATAAAGTTGTAGCTCCGTCTAAAGCTACCCAATCTACACCATCAAATTTAAATATATTAAATCCATATCCTATACCATACATATCATCATTACCTATAGCCATATATAAAGTATCTTCAATGTGGATAAGTGACAAATCTGATAAAAGTGGAGAAGGAGAAAAAGTTGGAATGACATCTGGTAATGATTGCCAAGTATTATTTCTCCATTCTTTTACTTTGATAACATCTGATACCTCTGTGGCTACAAAAGCAATTACAGGTGTACCATCAGGAAGAACTGTCAAGTCTTGTAAGTATGTTTGTCCAAATTGATATTGATTACCAACAGAAATCCACTGTTGCGCATTTACTGTATTGATAAACAATAGAAATAAAGAGATTATTTTAAATTTCATAATTATAAATTTTTATAAAAATACTTAATCGATAGATTTTATATATTAATAAGTGGTAAAGTTACAATTAATCTATAACATAACCAAAATAATTATAAAATTGAAGAATAAAAACATCAATAATTAGAACGTTTTGAAAATAAGACTATTTATCAGATTAATCAGAACTTAAAAACTTACTAAAATCTTAATTATCAATACCATGATTAATACATTCTTCCTGTTTATCATCTAGTTCATCATTATTTTTATCAACTTTAAGGCTTGGCATTTGAGCTAAAATGGCATCTTTTACATTTCCTCCATTGAACTTAATTAACGCCCAAGTCATAATGATGCTTGAAATAATAATTACAAATAATAAAATTCCTTCATCAAAATTGGCAATTTTAAATTCCGGGTGACTTTCAATTACAAAAAATAATAAAATAGTAATCAAGCCTCTTGGAGCAATGTATAATTGCGGAGTTATATTTTTTTGGACAATTCCTTTTAACGTTAAAAATCTAATAACATATAACACTCCAATTATCATTAAACTAATTAAAGCTACTTTCCAGTCAATTAACGATTTTAAAGAAATAAACATTCCGAAAATTACAAAGAAAAAAGTTCGGATAACAAATGCAGATTCTAAAGTAAGAATATGAAAATCATGCATAATTGGTTTTACCGATTCTTTATTGACAAACTTGCTTAATTTCCCTCTAAAAAATAAAGAAGTA
>Ga0256824_10000921_pt1 | contig 11380 bp, 18 predicted proteins | sample CV67metaG_FD_191570 | JGI IMG/M metagenome (GOLD analysis project Ga0256824, IMG submission 191570) | Hydrothermal vent microbial communities from East Pacific Rise, Pacific Ocean - CV67 | ecosystem: Environmental > Aquatic > Marine > Hydrothermal vents | place: Pacific Ocean: East Pacific Rise...
TGTAACACATAGGTAATGACGACACCAGTAGTAATGTAACCAATAATAGTAGGGATATGAAAACGTGTGAGAAGTAAGTTTGTTATAGTAGCGATAAAAATAGTAAGTACAATGATTTCAAGCATCTGTTGAATATCCTCATGTGAAATTCTAAATAATTGTAACACAAATTAGTAAAAGTGGTAGATGTAAAACAGTGATAAAAAAGGGTTGATTTTGTATGAATTGGTTGCGGGAGGCGGATTTGAACCACCGACCTTCGGGTTATGAGCCACCAATTTCGACATAATACTCTATAAATGCTTCATTTTCTTCTATATTCATTATTATTAGCACCTCTAGGTGCCAAACTTTTCTATATTATTATCTTCAAATATTTTAGCACCTAGAGGTGCCAATAAAACTTTCATACTTCTACATAATCAGCTAGTAACCAAATTTACACAGTCGGAAAAGTAATATTAAGAAGAGAGAGAGCTTCTCTCTTCGCTATGCAAGATAAAACAGTATCGTTGTTTGTGCTGCCAAATGATTTAAGTCGCTTGATTCCTATTTGATATGAAATAAAATGTATAGACCGTTTGTAAAAGATATGGCTACAGTGATTAATAGTGGAGATATATTTTTTGGCGTGAGAATTTATTTTAGTGGGAGATCATGTTATAAATTCATGGGAAACAGTCGGGGGTTATTCGGTGTCACGCGGAGCGTGACACGACGAATGTTCTCCGCCTTGTCTATTTAACAAAAGTTGTTGGGGGTTTTAATTTACATCTAATATTGCTTGTTTCATTTGTAGTTTTAAATTTTCTTTTGCTTTTATTCTTTCTATATCTTTGTTATTTTTTTCTTTGATAATTATTTTTTCTCTTATTATTGGTTTTCTGCTAAATCTTCTTTTGTAAGTTTCTTTAAAAATTTCCATTTCTGTTTTGTAATTTCTGTTTTGTTTTTTGTATGGTATATAATTAACTTCTAGTAGTCTTAGTAGTTCTTTATTTATTTGTTCCAGTGTTTCTATTTCTTTTTTTTCACTAACTAGAAAATAATTTTTTATATCGTTTATGTTGTTAGCTCTTTTTTTTTGCTCTATTACGCTTTTGTAATTTATTTTATGTTCTTTTAGTATTTTTTTGTAATATTTGTTTTCTTTTCTTATTTTTTTTATAAGTGGGTTTTGTTCTAGGCTCATTGCTAGTCTTAGTTTTTCTTTACTATTTCTTTTTTCTTCTTCTGTTTCTCCAAATAGTCCTGCATGGGTAAATGATAGTAAAATTATTATACTTGTAAATATTTTTTTCATTTTATCTCTTATTTTGTTTTAAATTTTTCTGTATTTGCTTTTTCTTTTATTTCTTTCATGTTTTTTAAATGTTGTTCTGTTGCTTCTATACTTTCATCAAGTGAGAGTCCTTGATTTACTAGTTTTACTAATCTTGGTTTTTCTTTTTCCCAGTTACTTAATGTTCTTAAACTTATATTTAGTTCTTTTGCTAGTTCTTCTCGTGTCATTATTTGCCTTTATTTTAAATATTTATGCAATAGTTGCATATAATTAAACTTTCTTTTATGTAATTGTTGCAATAATATATTATTAAAGATGCAACTATTGCATTTAGGAGCTAAAAACATGAAAGTAATAACTATAGACGATATTTTCCAACAATGGTTAGAATTAAAACGTCCTCTTATCACTAAACAAACTTACCGCTCATATTTAGGTTTTTACAATAACCACATCTTCCCAATATTTGGGGTGCGGGACATAAAAACAATCCATTTCATAGATTATCAAAAATTTGCTAATTCTTTGCTAGATGCAGGACGTAAACCAAAAACTGTTAAAAACATTTTCGGTGTTCTTTCTGGTGTATATGACTTTGCAAAAAAGAATGAGTGGTATGCAGGAGAATCATTCCCTAATCTTGTAGAACTCCCTAAATTTGATAATAAATTTTATGTAACGATTGATTCAGACTTACAAAAAAGATACTTAAAAGCGATTATGTCATTTCATGAGCCAGTATATAAAGATATATTTATCTTCTTACTGCATGGTAGACGTGTAAATGAAGTTCTAGATTTAAAATGGGAATATTTAGATATGACACAAAAAATTATGTATCTACCTGCTTCACATAACAAATCACGTAAATATCAATCATTTATGCTTACAGATAGACTTATTGATGCGTTAAGACTACATCAAAAAGATGCTATTGATAGACAGGGTACACCATTCATACAAGGACACGTATTTCTTAACCCTTTAACACTTGAAAGATACTCCAACCTAGCAAAGGTATGGAAACGACTCTTAAAGCGTTCAAAACTTCCTTACATGAAGTTACACGGTATTCGCCATCTTGTCATTACCTACCTAGTAAATGAACTTGAATTACCTATACAAGATGTTTCTGTAATGGTTGGACACTCGGATACAAAAATTACACAACGCTATTACAATCCAAAGCCTAGTATCGCGAAAAACTGTACTCAAACGCTCTTTGATGATTTAACAAAAAACAAAGGTGAAAATTATGTTAAAGAACTTGATGAAACTATTAAGTTGGGTGAGTCTGCTAAGGCGGTTATTTTATCTGCTAAAGAATTTGCTGAAGTAGGGGGTAAATAATTATGAAATTTTTTATAGGTTACTTATTATTTGTATGGTTTGTGACTATTTCTTTACAGGCTTATGTTCTTGGTCATTTACCTGCTACTTTAGATGAAAGACTTCAGATTGTAGAACTTTGCTTCTTTATGCCTTTTATTTTTCTTTTTTTTTTAAAAATTTATTTTGATATAGATGAATATTTTGAAGATGAAAAATAACCACCTTGCCCACACTACAAACGATAAAGCCGTTGTTAGCTCTCGGTTTTGTTAGGTGTGGGCTTATGATGAGCTAAACAAACAAAAATTAAAAATAAAAGCTTAGGAGCTAACAATGGCACAAACAAAAAAAGGTTATGACTTAAAAGTCTTATTAGAAATATTTGATATCAATTCAATTAAACCACGTCAAGCAGGTTCATTTAAAAACGATGAAGGTGAAGAAGTTGAATACGGTTATGCAGTTAAATTTAAAACAATCAAAGTGGAAGAGGTAGATGATGAAGATTGGGGAACAAAAGAAGTTGAATCAATCTTAGAAATTGAAGTACCTTGTGATTCTATGGTGGAAGCTGTATCTATCAACAATCACTTAAAAGCAATGAAAGCATCAGATAAGCCTTTCAAAATTGACATTACTATGCCACGTTCAAGCGGAACTAATTACACCGCTAAAACAATACTAAAAGGTGTTGATTTTAAAAATGCTCACAAACTCTAAATCTATTGAAGCACATTAACTCCCTTGGTGTGCTTTGATGGGCGTATAGTCCTTGGCTTTTGTCTAAAATATTCTGAAAAGGAAACGATTATGAAAAAAATTCTCTTAATTGCTGGAATAGCGGCTGTTGCTGCAACTTCTGCGTCGGCTGCTTTAACGGCTCCGACTATTGACACTTCTGACTTTTTAACTATCGCGGGTGCAGTTTTGACTGCTACGGGTGTGTTCTTTGGTGTTCGTAAAGCTATCGGTCTACTTTACTAGATCCCACAATGTTTCAATCAAACAAGTACTTGTTTTGGGGTAGCTCCCCAAATAATTAAAAATAAAGAAGGATTAATAAATGCTAGATTTTCATATTAACAACTCTAATTTCTTAATTCTTTTTGGTTCATATATTATTTTCATTGCTTCTGTTTTCGGAGTAAGCAATGCTATATCAGTAATAAAAGAGAAGAAGATATGAGTTCAAATATATTAGTGTATATGTTTATTTTTGTATTAGTTGTTACTGTTACAAATGCTGACTATTTAAACACAAAAACATCAAACCAATGCATCTATAACGTTCAACCCTACCAAGGACACAAAGGTTTGTGTTACACCAAGCGTTCAAATAATCAAAACATTTGCAGTTCAAAGTTGAGATATAAACACTTAATAGATGGCTATGAATACGTAAATAATGGTTGTTATCTAAAAAATGATTTAGAACTTACGGGATTAACTCAAAATCAATGGGATTATATAATGGCGATTCTTGCAAATATCATAGGGTTCACCATGTTCTTTTTGATTAATTATTTATCCATTAATGTAGCTAGGATAAAGGGATAACATGGAAATAATAGATTGGACTAACGCAACCTCTTTCAATGCTGTGTTTACAATGTATATGTACCTAACAATACTAACTGCACCTCTATTCGCTTCTCTCGGATTGTTTGGTAAATAGTTATGAAAAAAATAATATTAATAATTATCTTCCTATCAACATATATATACGCTACTGAATGTAGTTGTAATGACCCATACAGACAAATTGGTACAAGTCAAAATGAATCTGAATATACTGTTTCCGGTTCAAATGGTGGTACTTTAAAATCATGTTTAGCACTTAGCCAAACTTTAGATGACAGGGGTAATTCTGTGATAATGCTTCGGGACAGAACAGATATTGCATCGGAGCTTAGGATTAATAATAGATATTCTACGCATCATGAAATAGTAGATGTTATTAAAAAATGCTTTAAATGTATGGAGGAAGATGAAAAAAATCCCCCTCCTGATCCGACCATTTATGAATCTCTAGGTTATGGCTTTAATTCATGTCAAGCTGATGCAAATGAAATAGCTATTGCACAGAATGGCTGTTCAGAAGATGGTGGTAACATGTATGCCTTAGAAAAAATTGATTGTTGTACTATTAATACTTGTTTTCGTGAAATGAATGCAACAGAAGATAATACAACAGAACCAACAGATAACAATGAAACCAATCAAACACAACATTGTCAAGATGATTTCGATTGTGATGGTATTCCTGATAATGAAGATGATGACATGGATGGTGATGGTATTCCAAATGGAGAAGATACTACTCCACTCGGAGGTTCATGTGTTCCCACTTATTCGCAGATAAAAGATTATGAGGGTGCGTGTGTTGAATGTGCAGTTGGTACCCAACCTGATAACCCCCAAACTACTTGTATTTCTAGTGATTTATTTTGTGTACGTGATGCAGTTTTTTGTGATAATTCTTGTGAGTGTCCAACAGATACTTATCATGGTGTTACACCGTATCAGACAGACGATGGGATAATACATTTTGGTCAATGTAAGGATTCGGATAACCTTAATTATAAGGGTAGATATTGCGAAACTATAGCACCAACAAACAACAATAATGACAGCAATAGTTCTGAACCAACGTGTAACTATCCTATTGAGATTTTCAGTTTACCTTTTCTATCTATTGTTTTGATTTCACAATGTAATGAACCTGAAAAGGCTTTTCCTTGTACAGACAAAACAGTTGCTTGTTATGGATTAGACATTAATACATCAGACGTTAATGATGAAAATAATCCTACAGATAATGAGAGTGATTCAAACAGTACAAGCACACTAGATTCAAATAATACAACGGATAACAATCAAACAATTACAGATTCAAACGGTACCGTAATAGATACTTCAAAGATTGAAAGCAAGTTAGACAAATTAAATAAGTCACTCTCAACTACGGGTGCAATAAATAAATCTTTAATATCCATTGGTGCTTTAATAAACAAATCTTCAAGTACAAATCATAAAGATTTAATAAGCCTTGGCAGTAAGCTAGATGGCATTAAATCGGCTATTGAATCACAAGGTAATGGCAGTTCTACAGATATGACGGAAACCAATCAAAAGTTAGATGATATTAAAGATGCCCTTAATCCTAATATAGAATATGATAACTCTGAACTAGATAGTGCTTTTTCTAATGCAAAAACTGTTTTTACTAATGCCTTATCTAGTTTTGAAACATCATATAACGACATAGTTTCAATGTTTAATAGTGGTCATTCCTCTACGGTTACTGCATCGGGGGACTGTACTCTTTCAGGCTCAACAAAGAATATAGGTTCTTTTGGTTTTGACTTTTCTGTTTTGTCTCAACTTAGAGCTCCGTTTCAATTTTTCCTTAACCTAATGTTGTTGTTTTTTACAATTAAACTGTACACGACTATTGCTCGTGATTTAGTTAGATACATAGCAGGAGCGTAATATGCCTTTACCATTACTCGCAGGACTAGGGTCTATTGTTGGCGGTGCAATCTTTAAATTTGGGAAAGAAGCCTTTAAATGGGGTGTTTTTATAACATTTATAGGGGTATTAGTTACAACTACTATTGTGTTTTGGGGTTTCTTTTCCACAATATATAATAAAGTACAAGGTGGTATTGATGGATTAGGCACATCATATGGTGGACTACTCGGCTGCGTTATTAATTCATTAGGGATTGATATCTTTATGACATCAGCACTTGCAATATTCACTACTGCATCAATCTTTTGGGGAACTTCTGTTGCATATATAGTAGCTTTCAAGTTTGGCAAAATTGCTTACTCTAATCTACTAAAGATTCTATAATGGAATTACTACATAATCAGCAAATAAAGTCACAAGTTCACAATCGTGAGAGGAAGTCAAGTAATTTCAGTCGCCTGAAATTATGTCTATGCAAAACAAAACAGTATCGTACTCCAAGCGTTAAGATAGTCAATACGCTAAAGGGAATCACAACAAAGAACAAAGGTATAGACCGTAACGTAAAAGATACGACTACAGTGTCCAACCAACAAAAAAAAGAAACTAAATCAACAATGAAGAGTTTTTTGTTCGTAGCACAGAGACAGAGGAACGAGCACACGCACAAAAATAAACGCAATGATATCAAGTTCATTAGCTTATCAAGTTTGCATAAAGGCTCTTTAATAAAAGGGTTTACCCAAAAGAATCATAAAAATTGGGCTGAGATTGTTCGACAGACTGTGTGCATAACTCCTGCTCTTGGGAGTTATTCATTCAGGATTAGTTGTTTTTCCGTGTCTAGGGTGGTGGCGTAATGTTTATTGGAGTTACGGGAGAGCCTGGAAGCGGTAAAAGTGCCTTTGCAGTAGATTACGTACTAAAACATAAAAATGAATATAAAAGCGTCTATGTAAATATAAACGGTTTTAAAATGCACGATAATATAAAACCTTTGAACTTTCCAAAACTTGAAGAAATAATATCAAACTGTAAAGATATTTATGACAAACAAATAGCAACACTCGGTAATAGTGGTAACGACAATATAATTGATAAGCCTATTGTTGACTATTTAAAAAGTATTGAATTTCTTTCAGATAACCCAAAATATAAAGAATATTTAGAACAAATAGAACAAAGAAAAAAAGTTCCATCATTAAAGAGATTTTTTTTAAATATATTTAAACCAATTAAAAAAGAATCGGAATATCTGCCTACACTTTTTGTTATAGATGAAGTACAAAATCATATGGGAGCAATAGATCCCGTAACGGGTAAAGAATTAAAAACTGCAAACCCAATATTAACATGGTGGGTGTCTTATCATAGACATTTATACATGGACGTGTTAATTCTCTCCCAACAGTATCAAAAAATCCATATAGCGTATAGAAGAGATATTAGTTATTTCATTGATGGTATTGAATCACAATCTTTACTCTTGGGAAAATTTTCACCTGATTTTGTCTATAAAAAACATAAAGAATCACCGTATTCTAAAAAAAATGAAACTGCAAAAGTAAAGGTAAAAAAAAGAAAAGAACTTTTTGACGCGTATGAATCAGGTGACGCTGTACGTTCAAAATCTGTTATTTTGCCTTGGATTATTTTTGCATTAGTTTTATTGGTTTTAGTTATTGCTATTTTTTCTTATGTCATTTCAACTTTTTATGGTGATGAAAGCAAAGACAACAATCAAACGAGACCTACACCGTCAAGATATACAAGGATAGCAGAATCACACATTATTGAGGCATCTGTTATGGGAAAAAAATATATTTTATTTAACTGCATTAATACATCTTGCTCAAATAAAGAGCTAAAAATACAGTTAAATATTGATGATTTGGCATTTCTTGTTGAATCTACAGATTCAAGGTTTCTTGCTACTACGAAATATTCTTCTTTTTTTGGAACGGTATCGCTATTAGCTAGTCAAGATTTTTTAAATTTATTCCAAGGAGCTAACAATGGAAAAAGTAATCAAGGTTTTAATCTTATTAATTAGTGTAGTATCAATACTTACTGCAAGTGAAATAACATTCAAAGACTTAACAAAACTAGCAAGTGAAGATTTAGGTAAAAATATTTACTTAGATAAAAATGTTGCTAATTATTCTGTGGATTTCAATATTGTAGACCATCAGAAAAAAGGTGAGATTTATGAGTTTTATAAAATAGTACTTTTCAACAATGATTTATTCTTACAATATAATAAGCGTGGTGACTTCTACTTCATAAAAGATAAACCTACAATTATTGAACCAATGATTGAGCCCGTCATGGCTGATTGGCAAGAACTGCATTACTACTCATATAAAATCAAAAATATCACAAATAAAGATGTCGTAAATTGTATGTCTATCTTCCCAAAAGTAAAGTTTGTGCATTTAGCTCAATCGGATATGATTGCTTACTCTGCAACAAAGAAACAACACGTACAAGTTAAAAAAATGCTTCACCGTTCAGATAACTCTGTTCGTGCTGCCGTTGTAAAAATAACACTCTTTGCTTCTAAAAAAGATAATCTTCTTTCTTATGGTTCTAATGTAAGAGCCTTTAACCTTACACTAGATGGAACGATTACAAAAATATTATCAAGCCTTAAAAATGGCGATTCCAAGTCGTACAATCTAAACAATACAGCAAATCTAGCATTTACACTCTTTGCCCTCGATGCTCATGGATTAGTTGATATATTTCAAGAGCCTACTCTAAGGCTTACAAACGGGATTGAAACGTCTGTAAGCTCTGTGCTCAATGTTGGATATAAAGAATCAACAACAACCTATACAGATGCACAAAAGAATGTTACTGAAAATCTAAAATATAGAGATATAGGTTTAACAATAAAAGTACTTCCTAAAATAAAATCTAATTGGGTCTACCTAGATTTAAATCTAGTATCAGAGGATTTACTCTCTTTAGATGACAAAGTACCACTTACCCAAAAGATTACTTATAAATCATCTGTAAAGGTCACTAAAGGTAAGCCGATACTCTTAACGGGTATTCGTAAAACCTCAAAAAAATACGAGCGTGATGGTGTTCCTATTCTTTCAGATATTCCATACCTGGGCGAATTGTTTAAAAAGCAAACTACAAAAGATGAAGATAGCAATATTAATATTTTGATTGAGGTGCTTTGATGAGTTCTTCTTTAGTAATGAGTTCATTTTCTAGCATGTATGTTAATCCATATTTATACAATTCTAGTTTCTTGGGTTGTGCTGATTTTAATTTTTTAATGTTTGATTCTGATTGTCCTAAGTATGTAGCAATCATGTTATATGTTATTTTCATGTTATTTCCCCTTTAAAAGTTCCCTATATGGTACTATTTTAAGCTTAAATATAACAAAAGTACCGTATAATATACTATATAAGCAATTAAAGGATAACAAATGTGTCAATTAGAATTAAATTTTAAAAATAAAAAGGTTGAGAAAATGAGATTAATTGAAGCAACATATTTTAAGAATTCTTATTCTTATTTTGGTCTAAAAGGTTTACGTATTCGTTCTGTTTATTTTTATCTTTATCATTTGAATTCTGAAATGAATTCTATTTCAAAGGGAGATAGTTTTAAGTATTTAGAATTTACAGTAAAACAAGTTCGTGCTTATAAAACTTACATTCAAGATATTTTAACAAGTATGACATTTTCAGAGGTGCTATAAATGTCTAACCTAGAAACCTACGGCTTAAACAGTCAAGAATTAATGAACGTTCAATGGAAAATTGCTAAACAAAAGAAATACCTTGAAAGTCAAACTTTCTTAGCAAATGACGGTAAAGAAAAAAACTTACTTGATGTGTCATATTCTGCGAATCTTTCTGAGCGTTATTATCCTAGAATACTTAATAAGGTAGATACATTCGTTTCTACTAGCATAAGTAAAGGCTTAGTCCCCGTTTTCCTTACTGTAACGGCTGACGGCTTCTTTAGACGTATGTTAAAGGGTGACTATAAAGAGTGGACTGATGATTTAAAATTAAACTATGAGCCACACATACCAAACAATAAAAGAAGTGGTTTTTATTTTGACTATATGAATAAACAAAATAAGCTTACGCCTAAAGATGCGATATTATGTAGCAAACGCACAAAATCAAGTTTTTAAAAAATAGACTACTTTTTCAACTCAAATTTCGTAACATTTCCCAAGCTTTTCTTTTTCGTAATATGCAATTCATCGCCTTGCTCTAAGCCGTAGTCATCATATAGCTTTTCAAGGGCTAGAGTTAGGACTGCATCGGTTATATCTGTCTCAGAGAGGAAGAAGCCATCATCGTAGGTGTTGAGGGTTATTCTGCTTGTTTCTTTGTTATATTCTAGGGTTTTAGTTTGCATCATCTTTCTTTTTGTAACCCAAAATTTCCATATATTCCATAAAACCATCAATGTCTAAGGCATTTTTTAAATCAATTACCCTGTACTTTGTTTTAACTTGAGTTAAATCATCTTCTGCTGTTAAATCAGCAATATAACAATTTGCTCCCTCCATCATTAGCCTTGTAGAACCACCGATTAAATAAAACACTATTTCCTCTGCATCCATTAATCTATTTTTGGGAGTCTCAAACAATACTGAGGCAAAAAAGTCCTTGTTTGCCTCATCTGGCTTATAAAAGTTGCTATATTTACATATATTTCTAAAATTATATTTATTATTGCATATTGCAAATTTAACGCCATTTCTAGGAAAAGATGACCTTACTTCTATTGATTTATTTTTGCTTAGTTTAATGTCAATTTGTCCTATAGAGCCTTTGAAGTCTGTAAAATATGCCGTATCTTCACCATATACCCCTTGAATATACCAAAGCCATCCATGTTCTGCCAAAACCCCACCTAAAGCATCATTAATTAATCTTTCTTTATCTCTTTGATTTATGGAGTCATTTGCCTGTGATGGGTTCACTTGTTTTGCGAGTTCAAATGATTTTTCATGAAAATATCTTTTATCATTATCATTTGTATTGTCAAATGTACATTTGACTACTTTATATATTCTGTTAATATTATACTTGGTATTTTCATTCTCTCTATTTTGTATCTTGCAGTTGATTATTTCGTATTGGAGTTTTGACATTTGAATATTCCTCAATTCTTTTTAAAATAATATCATAATATCCATGAGTTGTATCATTTTCAAAACCAACAAAGTTTCTTTCTGATTTTATACACGCAATAGCCGTTGTTCCACTTCCCATACAATTATCTAAAATAATATCATTTTT
>Ga0256824_10000922_pt1 | contig 11379 bp, 12 predicted proteins | sample CV67metaG_FD_191570 | JGI IMG/M metagenome (GOLD analysis project Ga0256824, IMG submission 191570) | Hydrothermal vent microbial communities from East Pacific Rise, Pacific Ocean - CV67 | ecosystem: Environmental > Aquatic > Marine > Hydrothermal vents | place: Pacific Ocean: East Pacific Rise...
ATTTTGATCTGATACCATATAGCTATACTCACCTAATAATTCTTTTGGAATTATTACATTCAAATAAGTAGAAGTAGGATTTGGGTAAATTTTCAATTGATTTTGACCATTTAACTCGATTAAATTTGAATTAAATAAACCTACTTATAAATCTTTCTAGCATTCAACGCTTTTTGATAACGTCTTGCATTTATCATGTGTCCGGCTAAAGTTCTAGCAAAATTACTACCACCTGAAAAATTTTCGTCTGCACAAAAGAACATAAATTTATGTTTTTCGTAATTCAATACAGCATCAATGTATCTACTTGGTGGAATATTAATAGGCCCAGGAGGTAAACCTTTATACATATATGTATTGTAAGGCGAGTCCACCTTTTTATGCTTATTCAATACACGTTTAATCGTGTAGTCGTTTAATGCAAAAATTAAGGTAGGATCAGCTTGTAATGGCCAACCTTTGTTAATTCTATTCATATACACGCCAGCAATAGTTTTCATGTCTTTATTAGAATTTGTTTCACTAAACACGATAGACGCTAAGGTAGTTGCTTCCGACTGAGATAATTTAATTACTTTTAATTTCGAAATTCGTTCAGCATTCCAAAAGTTTTTATACTCTTTAGCCATTCTCTTCATTAAATCAGGAACGGAAATATCATAATCAACTCTATATGTATTTGGAATAAACATAGAAATAATAGTTTCCTTTCTAAATCCATATTTTCTTATACTATCTTCAGAAGACAGCCAATCATAAATGGCATCAGACTCTAATAATACACCTTCAGAAATTGAATCAGCTAAGTTTTTAAGCGTTCTTACATTAGCAAAAGAAACAGTTGCATCTATTCTACCATTTCCAGCTCTTAAGTGATTAATTAACTGATTATTAGTCCATCCACTTTTTATAATATAATTTCCTGATACAATTAAATGACCTTGATAGTTTTTTTGCTCTGCTAACCAAATTAAAGATTCAACATTTAATACAATTTCCAATTCAATTAACTGTGTTAATACGTCTTGTTGTGATGATCCTTTAGGAATAAATAATTTTACGGCATCTCCTTCAAATTCAATATTAGCAACTTTGTAGTTTTCATACCAGTACTTCCCTGAAATTCCACCTACAATTAGTCCAATAATCAATAAAACAACGATAAGTTTACCAAACACACTTTTCTTTTTCTTCTTTGCCATAGTTAATGAATCAGTTAATATAGTAAAAGTAAAAAAATAATACTAAGCTTCAATAAAATCTTCTAAATAGTTTTTTCTATTTAAATATTTTGAATACCGTTGATACGATTTGCTAGGATAATAAATATACATGCATGAACCATGTTTAATCCAAGACACTACTTTATCAAAGTTTTTATGCGGCAATGCTGGACAACCATAAGAACGCCCTAAAGATCCATTCTTTTTTAAAAAATCATACGTTGCATAGTCAGCCGCATGCATTACAACCCCCCTACTTCTTGCTTTGCTATTAGACTGTTCTAAACCATCTAACCTCAATGCCAATTTGAATTTTGAACTTTGATACGTAGATGTTGTTTTATAAAACCCTAAGCTGGATTGATGTGATTCATTTTTGTTTGAAAACTTGGTGGCATATAAGCCCCCAGAATTTCTACCGTGAGATACAATAGATTTATAAACTAAAGTTTGACTACAGACATCAAATATGAATAATCTTTCATCTGTTGATGGTTTCGAAAAGTCAATAATTGTTAAATATCTTTCAACCGTCACTTCATTACGTTTTATCATATTCAAATAACCGATTACACCTTGCTGAAATGCTTCATAACTTAATGTTTTAACATTAGTTTTATGATACAACGCAATTGTAAACTTATTAAAATTTGACTTGGCTTGGTTGTATACAGAATCCACCTCAAGCAATTTTAATGCTGGGTTACTCGATATTTTAGTATTTGTAGCGCGACTATTCACTCCAAATAAAACTGTTACAACCAAAAATAAAACTATTTTTTTGGTATTCCTTGCACTCATAGTTACAAATTTAGCTAAAATGAATTACTTTTACACTATCTTTAAATTAGTTTTAGACTAAAGCACTGATATACAATATAAAACAATATTACCATTAAGATGAGTACACAATCAGAAATAGAAAAAAGAAGAACGTTTGCCATAATTTCTCACCCAGATGCAGGAAAAACAACTTTAACTGAAAAATTATTATTATTCGGTGGAGCTATTCAAACTGCGGGAGCTGTAAAGAATAATAAGATTAAAAAAACGGCAACTTCCGATTTTATGGAAATTGAAAAACAGAGAGGAATTTCTGTTGCTACGTCTGTAATGGCTTTTCAATATAATGGCAAACAAATTAACATTTTAGATACACCTGGTCATAAAGATTTTGCTGAGGATACTTACAGAACTTTAACTGCTGTAGATAGTGTTATTCTAATCATTGATTGTGCAAGTGGAGTTGAGGCTCAAACTAAACGCTTAATGGAAGTGTGTAGAATGAGAAAAACACCAGTAATTGTGTTTATTAACAAAATGGATCGTGAAGGTAGAGATCCTTTTGATTTGTTAGATGAGCTTGAAGAAAATCTTAAGATTGGAGTTAAACCATTATCATGGCCTATTGGAATTGGTCACACATTCCAAGGTGTATATAACATTTTTAATAAAGAATTAAATCTTTTTGCTGCCAATAAAACAGGAATTAGTGAAGATGTAGTCTCTATTGATGATGTAAACTCACCAGAAGTTGATAAAATAATTGGAGAAGAGGCTTCCGAACTATTAAGAGAAGAATTAGAATTAGTGGAAGGTGGTTATGATGAATTTGATGTTAATGAATACTTAAAAGGAAATGTTGCTCCAGTATTTTTCGGTTCTGCTGTTAACAATTTTGGTGTTAAAGAATTATTAGAAGCCTTTTTAGAAATTTCGCCCTCTCCAATTGGAAGAGAATCAAGTATTGGCTTTATAGAACCAGAGCACAAAGATTTTTCTGGGTTTGTTTTTAAAATTCACGCTAATCTTGACCCTAAACATAGAGATAGAATTGCATTTTTAAGAATTGTATCTGGTAAATTTGAACGTAATACCTTTTACAACCATTCAAGGTCTTCTAAAAAAATAAAATTTTCAAATCCAACATCATTCATGGCTCAAGATAAATCAGTAATTGATGAAGCTTATCCAGGAGATGTCATTGGATTATATGATACTGGTACATTTAAAATTGGTGATTCTTTATCTCAAGGAAAAAAATTACAATACCGTGGCGTTCCTAGTTTTTCTCCAGAAATTTTTATGGAGTTAGAAAATAGAGATCCAATGAAATCTAAACAGTTAGAGAAAGGAATACAACAATTAACGGATGAAGGTGTAGCCCAATTATTTATTCAACAACCCGGAAATAGAAAAATTGTTGGTACTGTTGGTCAATTACAATTTGAGGTTATTCAATACCGTTTAGAGCATGAGTATTCTGCAAAATGTGCATTTACACCTAAACGTTTTTACAAGGCATGTTGGATGACAACAGACAATAAAGAACAATTAGATAAATTTATCAGAGCAAAAACAATTTACATTGCGAAAGATAAAGATGACAACTATGTGTTCTTAGCTGAAACTCCATTCTTATTACAAATGGCACAACAAGATTATCCAGATATTACATTCCACTTTACTTCTGATTTTAAAGTCAAAAGTAATAATGTCTAATGTTTCTTACGCCTCTTTATTTGATTTTTTAGATGTCAATCATATTAAGTATTCTATTGAGTCAAATACGATACGGTTTATTGACTATCCTTTTTCATTTTTCTTAGTTAAGAAAGGGGAAACGAATACATATTCTAATTTTATTGAGAAAAGAGAATTTGAACAGTTAACTTTTAATTCATATCTGATTTTTATCTGGTTTGATTTATGGGAAATTAAATCGAACATTATTCTATCAAAAATTACTCACCTATTTGGACGATCTACTAAATTACATGCTCGAAAAACTAAAGTTGAAGTCGTAGATAAAGCTGACTGTGATTTATTTTTCAGTAAAAATCATCTAAATCAACCTGTTATTGGTTATAAAAGAATTGGCTTATCAATAGATGGTAAACTAGTTGCCCTAGCCTCTTTTGCAAAAAAAAGAAAATTTAGAGATGATACGTATTCAGCCGAATTATTACAATTCTCAACTCAAAATGGTCATCATATTAATGGTGGATTAAGTAAAATAATTAAACATTTTACAAAACTTCATTCTATAGATTCACTAATGACATATATTGATTTAGACTGGTCGACTGGTAATAAGTTTAAAAAAATTGGATTTGAAATGTCAGGTCAACGCGATTTTGTAAATTTTGAATTAAAAAATAACGAGAGGAGAGTTACTCATAACCCTTATTCACATATTTTTAATACAGGGAGTCAAAAGGCATTGGTTCACTTTTAATAATATTTCGATTCATTTACTCAAGACTAATAGATGTTGTGAAAATTAGGTTTCTCTTTAGAATTTTTGTAATCTTATAAAATAATTGACTACTAAATATAGATAAAACAAATTCAGTTTCACTTAGTAAATTAAACAACAAATGAATTTTTTAGGCCATTGCTATTTAACAAGACGTAATAAAAAACTAATACCTGGTAATTTAGCAGGAGATTATTACAAAGGGGATTTATCAAAATTTACAGAAACACCTAAGCACATTATAAAAGGAGTTGAAATACATAGATTTATAGATTCAAATACCGACAACTCACCTTTGATTCAAGAGGCTGCGCGATTATTACAGGAAAGTGGTATTAGACGAATTTCATATATTGCAACAGATATATTATTAGATCATTATTTAGCTAAACATTGGAAAAAATTCAGCTCTAAAAATTTAAATAGATTCATTCAAAAATCTTACAAATTAACGGAGAATGAATTAGAGAATTTACCCAAAGAGTTTGAGCCTTTAATGAAATCAATGCGGAAAAATGATTGGTTAAGCACTTATAAATATGAAGATGGAATAGACTTAATACTCCATAAATTTGGGCACATCATACCTTTTCAGAATAACCTACACGAATCATTTGCAGCTTACAAAGCAAATCAAAAAAAGATTGACAAATTATTCAAAGCCTTTTTAAAGGAAATTGATAAATCTGTTACCAAAAAGTTTAAACTTAACTAATAACCAGAGTTCTACCTAACAATAACTAATCACTTATAATTTAATATTTAGGTAAAACACTAGTAATAAATACAGTAAACGCAAAAAAGAGTTTCGCTTATACGAAACTCTTTTTTTATCAACACTATTGTTAACCAAATAAATCTAAAACCAAGAACCAATTACTGTTGACGAATATTTTTATTAGTATACTGCAAAGGTAATAAAAGGTTACCTATTATATATTAAAAAACAAATAATTCTAAAAAATAAATAATTGGGATTACAAAAATAACAGCATCAAAGCGGTCTAGCAACCCTCCATGACCCGGTAAAATAGTACCAGAATCTTTTATTTTTAAACTACGCTTAAGCATAGACTCTACTAAATCACCCAATGTACCGAAACTAGAAATAACAAGTCCGTAAATTGTATATTTGAGAAAGCTATCTTCAGTAAAATAAGCAATAGATAACCCTGCTAAGACACTGAATACTAATCCACCGATAAATCCTTCCCATGATTTATTTGGAGAAATACGCTCAAACAACTTACGCTTACCTATTTTTCTACCTATTAAATAAGCAAATGTGTCACTAAACCATGTTAAAATAAATATACTCAATACAGGCCAATAATTATCTATATTTAACCTCATGGCATTAATTAACACAAACGGTAAAACAACATAAAACAATCCGATTAAAGTCACCCCCATATTTTGAAACGGAGTTGATTTCTTTCTGTATAATTCAGCAAATCCAACTAATGGGAAAAGTAACACTAACAAACCTATTAAATATATACTAAGCGAATTTTCATTAATGCTATATAATGACATTAAATAAATTAATGCACCAACAATTACACCTTGACTTAAATTTGGTTTTACTATTGAATCCTTAAAAAGGGAATAAAACTCATTTAAGGCTAAAACAGCTACAATTCCAAACAATACCTGAAAGTACCAACCACCCAAAACAGTAGCTAGAATAATGAAAGATACAAAGAAAAAACCGGTAATTGCTCTCAGTAAAATATTACTCATTGTCTTTATCTATTATATATTTTGCACGAATAACATCATCTACTTTTACATAAATCTCAAACAATCCAAACGCATTATACATACTGTCTTTTTGATTAAGTATAATCGCTTCAATGTTATTGACTTTCAATTTTCCTACTAACAAATTAGCCAAATATTCTTGACTAGTAGAGTAGATCATAGCTTTTGAAGGCGCTTTAGTTTTACTTTTCGCTATTTGTTGTATCAGTTTTTGTATCCTCTGAATTAGTTTCATTATCAGAATTTAAGTTATTAGTAGTTTCTGATTTTGTTTCTGCTATAACTTCAGCATCCACAACATCTTTTACCTCTTCTTCTTTATCCCAAGGTCTTACTCCGAAAATTTCAACTAAGTTAGCTTTAAAAATAACTTCATCTTTTAATAAGGCTTCAGCTAATAGCACTAACTTATCCTTATTTTCAGATAGTATTTTAACAGCTCTTTTATATTGAGTCTCAATCATAATCGAAACCTCTTCATCAATAATTTGTGCTCTTGATTCAGAATACGGTTTTGTAAACCCTTGATTTCCTTGAGAATCGTAATAACTAATGTTACCTAATTTTTTACTTAGACCATAAACAGAAACCATAGCATACGCTTGTTTAGTTACTTTTTCTAAATCGCTTAAAGCACCTGTAGAAATTTTGCCAAACATTATTTCCTCTGCAGCTCTACCACCTAATGCAGAACACATTTCATCTAATAATTGTTCCGTAGTTGTAATTTGTCTTTCTTCTGGTAAATACCAAGCTGCACCTAAAGATTTACCTCTTGGTACAATTGTTACCTTAACAAGCGGAGACGCATGTTCTAACAACCAAGATGTTGTTGCATGTCCTGACTCATGAAAAGCAATTGTTTTCTTTTCATTTGGAGTGATAATTTTATTTTTCTTTTCTAAACCACCAACAATTCTATCAACAGCATCTAAAAAATCTTGTTTATTAACGCTAGTTTTCTTTTTACGCGCCGCAATTAAAGCAGCTTCATTACATAAATTTGCAATATCAGCTCCAGAAAAACCAGGCGTTTGACGTGCTAAGAAATCTACATCCATTTTATCTTCTACCTTAATAGGTTTTAAATGAACTTCAAAAATTTCTTTTCTTTCATTAATATCAGGCATATCGACATAAATCTGCCTGTCAAATCTACCGGCTCTCATTAAAGCTGAATCTAAAACATCAGCTCTATTCGTAGCTGCTAAAACAATAACACCAGAGTTAGTTCCAAATCCATCCATTTCAGTCAATAACTGATTTAATGTATTCTCTCTCTCATCATTAGATCCCATGTTAGCATTCTTACCTCTTGCTCTACCAATGGCATCAATTTCATCAATAAAAATAATTGATGGTGCTTTTTCTTTGGCTTGTTTAAATAAATCTCTTACTCTTGAAGCACCTACACCAACAAACATTTCAACAAAATCAGAACCAGACATAGAAAAGAATGGCACTTTTGCTTCTCCAGCAACAGCTTTTGCTAATAATGTTTTTCCTGTACCTGGAGGTCCAACTAATAATGCACCTTTAGGAATTTTAGCTCCTAATTCAGTATATTTTTTTGGGTGTTTTAAAAAATCAACAATCTCTTCAATTTCCTCTTTTGCACCTTCTAAACCAGCTACATCAGCAAAGGTAGTATTGATTCCCTTTCCGTTTTCAAATAGTTTTGCTTTAGATTTTCCAACATTGAAAATTCCTCCACCACCAGAACCGCCGGCTCCACCGCCCATTTTACGCATCATAAAGATAAAAAAGACAACCATAATAATTGGAAAAATAAACATTCCAATCATGTCTCCAAATGTACTTTCTCTTTTCTTGTAAGTAATTTCAAACTCCGTTTCTGCTGTAAATTCACTTTGAATCTCTTTTAATGTTTCACCAAAACCTTCACTTGAAGGTGTAATAAAAATTAAATCTGCAGATTCGGGATTAAAAGCTGTTACTTTTTTCTTTTTAAGTCTTTTAAACTTCTCTATTTTCTGAACCTCTTCAAGCTTGTCTGCTTTTAAATAAATCTCAGCATCTTGTGATTCATTAATAACAACTAATTTTTCTATATAACCATTTTCAGCTAATTTATAAAAATCTTCTACAGTAGCAGGCGTTGAAGTTCCTCCAGAATTTAAAAGCATTGAACCAATTAAGAGTACTGCTATAATTCCGTAAATCCAATAAAAGTTGAATTTAATTTTTGGTGTTTGTGATTTCTTTGCCATAATTTAATCAATATTTGGAATATCTACTCTTTCAGCATCTGCCCAAAGTCCTTCAATATTATAAAAATCTCTTGTTTCTCTATAAAACACATGTACAACAACATTAACGTAATCTAATAAAATCCATTCAGAATTATTAATAGATCCTTCTCTATGCCAAGGTTTTTCTTTAATTGCATTTCTTGTCGTTTTTTCAACCGAACTTGCTATAGATCTAACTTGTGTTGATGAATCACCAGTACAAATGATAAAATATTCACAAACTGCACTTTCAATATTTTTAATATTTAGTATGGCAATATCTTTACCTTTTACTTCTTGTATACCGTCTACTATTGAATCTATTAATCCCTTTGTGTTAGCGTCTTTTTCTGAAATAGTCTTAATCATGTTGTCTTATATAATTGAATTCACAAAAATAACCGTTTTCTTTGATATAAAACACTTATTTCAGATAATTTAACGATTTTTGTAATATGACTTTTAAACACTTCACTCTTAACCATATAAAACTTGACCAAATTGGTTCGACTAATTCATATTTACATGACTTAAATAGTAACACCAAACAGGTAAATGGGACATTAGTCAGTGCAAAAAATCAAATTCTAGGTAAAGGACAAACGGGAAATATTTGGCATACTGAAAAAGACAAAAACCTTACTTTCTCTGTAGTTACTTACCCGAACATCAAATTTAAGCATGCTTTTTATTTGAATATTATAGCATCATTAGCTGTAAATAAAACACTATCAGACTTATCTATTTCTTCAAAAATAAAATGGCCTAATGATATTTTAGTCAATCAAAAGAAAATTGGCGGAATACTAATCGAAAATCAAATCAACGGTGAAACAATTAATCAATCTATCATTGGAATTGGATTAAATGTAAATCAATCTATATTTAACTCGGGCTTAAATGCAACTTCCATTCTAAATGAAGGCAAAAAAATAGAGGTTGAAGAAGTATTGAACCAAATTTACGGTTATTTAGATTTTTATTACAATTTGTTAATCGAATCAAATATTAAACTATTACGTCAACATTATTACACTCATTTATTTTGGCATAATCAAATCGGAACATTTAAAGATGAACATTCTGAATTTAAAGCGCTAGTCATAGGAATAACAGATATTGGGCTACTCGAATTACGCTTACTTGACAATTCAACAAGATATTGCGACTTAAAAGATGTCCAATTTATTTATTAAAATGTTCAGCATTTTCTTTTAAATTGAGAACTTACAACTATAAACCTCAATTCGAACTAACGAAAACAAAACACGCCAACACCTTAAGAATTTTATAAGTAAACAACTGTATATTTTAATTAATTATCAAAACTAAATTATTTAATATAAAGTCTAGTATACAACGATTTTTAGACAAATAATAATCAAGCTATCTATCACAATAGCGCTCTCGCCACTTAATCAAAACATACAACCAATTTTATTTTTTCTAATAATTATTAATATCGAACTCAGGTTCTAAAGCAAATATGAAAGGACACCCATTAAATTTATTACATTTGCATTATGGAGAACAAACCACTTATTTTAATAACAAATGATGATAGTATTACTGCTAAAGGAATTAGTTATTTAGTAAAAGCCATGAAACCATTAGGAGAAATAGTTGTTGTTGCTCCAGACAGACCACAAAGCGGTATGGGACATGCGATTACAATTCATGATCCCTTACGATTAAAAAAATCTGATCAATTTGAAGGAATTGAATCTTATACGTGTTCAGGAACACCAGTGGATAGTGTTAAGTTAGCCATTTATGAAGTTTTAAATAGACGACCTGATTTGATTGTTTCTGGTATTAATCACGGTTCTAATGCTGCTACCAATATATTATATTCAGGAACTATGTCTGCCGCTATTGAAGGTGCTATTGAGAGTATTCCTTCAATTGGTTTTTCTTTATTAGATTTTGATAAAGATGCAGATTTTGAGGCTGCGGCACATTATGCAACTAAAATTAGTGAACAGGTATTAATAAATGGTATTCCTAAAGGAACTTGTTTAAATGTAAATATTCCAAAAGGAAAATTAGAAACTCTAAAAGGGACTAAAATATGCCGTCAAGGTAAAGCATTTTGGGAAGATTCTTTCGATAAAAGAACTGATCCTTTTGGAAATGAGTACTTTTGGTTAACAGGAAACTTTACTATTTTAGATAAAGGAGATGATACAGATTTGGCAGCCTTAGAAAAAAATTATGTTTCAATTGTACCCACACAATTCGACATGACAGCACACCATTTAATTGGTGAATTAAACGAATGGGACTTAAAATAAAACACTATGCACTTTACAGAAAAATATGACAAAATGAGTTACGGAATAATTTTAGGAATAACACTACCTTTAATTGGATTCATATTATCTTACTTTGTTAAAACATTAGGAATGGTAGACATTTCATTCTCTAAATATATAAGTAACTACATTTCTTCAAGTGATAAAATGGACATTACAATTTTTTCAATGTTACCAAATATGTTATTATTCTATTTTGTAAATTTCAAATGGAATATGTACGAATTTACGAAAGGAATTGTTGGCGTTACTTTAATTATGGGAATTACTGTAGTAATTATGGGACTATAGTTAATAGCGTATAAATAAAATTCAACTTCTATATTCTTTTCAACTTTTGTTAAAGTTTAACAAAAAAAGGGAAGTTTCGAATGTAAAAACCAATGTTATAACCTCAGTTCGATATAAGGATTCGTTAGAAAAACTCAAATAGACTGTGAGTTTTGGTTCAATATTGAGAGAGCTATCTCGATAGCTTGATTAATATTTGGCTGAAAATCGCTGTATATTTTACTTTTTATTCGAATAGTTTTGATTTTTCATCTATAACAGATGAATTAATAGAG
>Ga0256824_10000923_pt1 | contig 11374 bp, 9 predicted proteins | sample CV67metaG_FD_191570 | JGI IMG/M metagenome (GOLD analysis project Ga0256824, IMG submission 191570) | Hydrothermal vent microbial communities from East Pacific Rise, Pacific Ocean - CV67 | ecosystem: Environmental > Aquatic > Marine > Hydrothermal vents | place: Pacific Ocean: East Pacific Rise...
ATTTTATGATTTTGCTAATATTGAAAACCTATTATCATTAGCTTATTGTCTTACTATTCATAAAACACAAGGTATGGAATATGATACAGCAATTATACCTATGAGTTTATCTCATTATATTATGCATAATACAAAGTTACTTTATACTGCAATTACTAGAGCTAAAAATATGTGTTATGTTGTGGGAGAAAGAGATACTTTTGATAGTGCTTGTAAAAAAATAGAGATTACAAAAAGACAAACTGTGATTAATGATTTACTTACCAAAGAGAAGCTGTAGCGTATTCATCTTCTATAATTTGTACTTCTATATATAAATTATCACTATAATCAATATATAAAGTATACTTATCAAGATTTATAGTATCTTGAACATTATGTTTATTGAAAATAATATTATTTTCAATATTGCCTATAAGTTGTTCTAAATGATATTCTAATAATGAAGGTGCTATATTATTAATAGCTCCTTGTATATTATCAAATGATATGATATTTAAAAGAGTAAATAACTCTTTATTATTATCTAAATAAATCAATTATTTACTATTTAATCCGTTTAATAATGATTCCATTCTTCCTAAATCAATTTTATTTTCATTTGATTGACCATCTTTTTCATCAGAATCAGAGTTAACATCAGTATTAAAATCTAATCCTGGCTCAATTCTTAAATCAATATCATCTTCTTGTACTGATTCTTCTTTTTCTTTTGAAACATCTTCTTTATCAGATGTACTTAATAATGATTGAATTCTACTTAACATACCATCCATTTTAGTAGATTGTACTTCAGTTGAACCATTTATTTCATCTAGTCTACCTTCTAAATCACTTATGATTTCATTTTTATCATTGATATCATTTTTTAAATCATCATTTTTACCAAGTAATATTTCATAAGCTTCTATAAGCTGAGTTAATGCGTCGTTAAGTTTTTCTATTGTTTGTTCATTTGTCATAATATAAGCCTTTTATTATTTATTTGTGATTTTATCAAACTTTAACTGATAATATCATCAATTTTCAGTAAAGATTCAACTTTAGCTTCTCTTTTAGCAAAGCTTAAATACAATTGGTTCATATCTTTGCTTCCTCCAAGACCAAGAATAATATTTTTGTAACTTTTTGCTAAGCCTGTATTGAAGACTCCATCTTGCTTAAATAAATAAAAAGCATCTGCACTTAATACTTCCGCCCATTTATAAGAATAATATCCAGCACTATATCCTCCTGCAAAAATATGAGAGAATCCATTTTGAAATTTATTATATGAAGGTGGTGTTAATACTGAATATTTATTTCTAATATCATCTAATAAATCTTGAACTTCTTGTTTTGTTTTTGCACTTTGATAAAGTTTAAAATCAAAAAGTGCAAATTCAACTTGTCTTATTGTACTTAATGCACTTTGGAAGTTTCTTGCTTTTATTAGCTTATTTATAGCTTCATCATCTAATACTTCTTTTGTTTGATAATGTTTTGCAAATATTTTAAGCACTTCTTTTGAGAAAGAAAAATACTCCAAAAATTGAGATGGAAACTCTACCGTATCCCATGCTACACCATTTATTCCACTTACAAATGGTTCATTTACTTTTGACAAAAGGTGGTGTAATGCATGACCCATTTCATGAAATAATGTTACAACATCACTATGTCTTAACAGTGATTTTTGTTCTTTAGAAGAAGCTGGAAAATTACAAACAACAAATGCACTTGGTGTTTGTACGTTTTTATCAATATTGTATTTATTATGCCAGTTGTGCATCCATGCACCACCTCTTTTTTCAGTTCTAGCTTCTAAATCTAAAAATATTTTTCCTATATATTTATTTTCTTCATGTATTTCAAATATTTTTACTTTTTCATTCCAAGAATCTTCTTGAATTTGTGTAAATTTAATATTAAATAATTTGTATAAAAATTCAAATAATCCATTTACTACTGAATCTTGTTCAAAATAAGGTTTATAATATTCTTCATCTATACTATATTGTTCTTGTTTTAACTTCTCACTATAATAAGCTAAATCATATGATTGCATATCATCTAAATTATCTAACTTTTTTGCTAAAGATACTACTTCTTTTAATTCTTCTTTTGCTTTTTGTTTAGAAAAACTTGCAAGTTTTTCTAAAAAGTCAACAACATCTTCTTCTTTAGATGCCATTTTTGATTCAATTGAATATTGTGAATAACTTGAGAAACCTAATAGTTTTGCTTTTTTTGTTTTAAGAGAAAGTATTTTTTCAATTAAATCTTCATTTTGGGGAGCTCTTGTACAATATGCTTTATAAATATCTTCTCTTTTTGATCTATTATTCCCATATGTTATATATGAAATATATGATGGCATTTGTAGTGTAAATTTATATTTTACAATTCCTTTATCATCTTCAAATTTAGCAGAATTTTTATCACTTTGTGGTAATTCTTTTACATCTTCTTCTGTACAAATCATTTCCCAAGAATTTGTAGCATCTAAAATATTTTGAGAAAAGTCTTTACTCAACTCCCCTAGTTCTAGGTTAATATCTTCTAATTGTTTTTTAATATCATCACTTAAGCCACAACCACCTAATTTGAAATCTCTTATTTCGTTTTCTAATACTTTATTTTGCTCAATATTTAAACTATCTTGTTCATTTGATTTTATATCTTTAATTGCAGAAAATAAGTCTTCATTTTGACTAAGTTTTGTACCATATACTGATAATATTGGCAAGCATTCTGAATAAACTTTTTGTGACAATTCACTATTTTGAACACTATCTATATGAAAAATAGGTGTTGTAAATACTTCTAATTCTTCTTGCATCAATTGATAAGGAACACAAAAATTATTGTATGTTTTATTTTTTTGTAAAAGTAAATTATCTAATTTTTCTTTGTTATTATTGATTAGTTCTTGAAGTTGTTTTGATGAATTTTCAAAATCATTTAGTATAAATTTTTGTGACATTATAATACCTTTTGTAGTCTTTTTGGTATTATAACAAGTTTATCTATTATCTTCTTTTATTTTTAGAAAATTCAATAATATATTGTGCAATTTTACTTAAAGGGCAAATATCTTTAACAGCACCAATTTCAATAGCAACTTTTGGCATACCAAAGACAACACATGTTTCTTCATCTTGGGCAACAGTATATGCACCATTGTCATGAAGCTCTTTCATACAAATACTACCATCATCACCCATACCTGTCATCATAATCGCCATAGCAGAACTTCCAACAGTATTATTTACACTTCTAAACATAATATTTACACTTGGTTTATGACGACTAACTTTAACTGTATCCAATAGTCTTATAACTATATCTTTTCCTACTTTTTCTAAAGTAATATGCATATTTCCAGGAGATAAATAAGCACATCCATTCGTTAATATCATTCCATCTGTTGCTTCATATACATTTAACTCTGAGTTGTCATTTAGTCTTTGCGCAAAAGATGCTGAAAATCCATATGGTATATGCTGAGATATAATAATTGGGCATAAGTCTCGTTCTAGTTTTGAAAATACTTTGATTAATGAATTAACTCCACCTGTAGATGATCCAATAGTTACTAATTTTATTCCTGGAAGTAACGATGGATTTGATTTTAAAATTTCATCTGGGTGTACTTTTCTTTCAACTCCATTTTCAATAAGAGAATTTTCTTTGTCATATTGTAATTTTACTTTTTTAATAGATTTTGGTTTTTTTAATGTATATCGTTTTAATAAAAAAGTAAGATTAAGTAAAGTTTCTTTTATTCTTAATGAAAAATCTTGTATAGATTCTCCAGTAACCGGTTTTGAAACAAAGCCAACAGCTCCATCATCAAATATATCATTTTTCTTTTCTGATTCACTTGAAATAATAACAGCTGGCATGGGATGCAATTTCATTAGGTTTCTTAAAAAAACTACTCCATCCATTTTAGGCATATTTAAATCAATTGTAACAAGATCAGGTTCAAAATCTTTTATTTTTGTTCTTGCTTCATATGCATCACATGCAGTATCTACTACTTCAAAATCTTCTAAGTTATTAATAAAATCTTTTATTATTCTTCTCATTGATAATGAGTCATCAACAACTAAAACTGTATACATATTATTAACTCCATATCAAAATAATTCTACTGTAGAAGAATTATTAATATTTTTAGTAGTTGAGATTTCTCTTTGTAGTTTAACTTCACTATTAACTACATCTTCAACTTTATTACTAATTTCAAGTGTCTTAATAAATGTTTCAAAATGATTTGTCAATAAAACCACCCTACTTTTAGCACCCAAGGTATGATTTGAAACTACTTTAAACCCTTCTGCTGCACAAAAATCCATAGCAAATTCTACATTTCTTTGCCCTATACTATATGAGCTGATATCAAGTCCTACAATATTTGCTCCACCTGAAATTTTAGCTTTGATATTTTGTTTTTGACATCCTATTTTATACATTTCATTTAACATAGTTTCAACAGAATATAAACCATATTTCATATCATAAATAGCACTTGTTGTTTTTGGTAATAAAAAATGATTCATCGCTTTTATTTTTTTAACATGATCATAAAAAATTATTGCAACACATGATCCTAATAAGGTCTTAAATGCAATATTCTCACTATCTTTTACAATAGCAAACTCACCTCCAATAATAGTATATGTTGAAAATCCTTTTATTTTTTGACAATCTTTTGATACTGTAGATTTTACAATTTGTCCATTTTTTTTACCAATAATCATTTTATTATCTTATATACTTTTTACTTTAAGAAAAATATTTTGTCCAAGTTTATCTGTATAATTAAGTAGATCTTGCGGGGACTCTGAATGTCCTATATACATTGTTCCACCGATTTTTAAATGAGAAAATAATTTTTTCAATATAGTGTTTTGATCTTCTAAAGAAAAGTATATTAATACATTTCTACAAAATATCACATCAAATTGTTCATCTTCAAATGGATATTTACTATCGTTAAGATTCATTTGTGCAAATGTAATCATATCTTTTAAATCATCATTTACTTTAATTAGTACTTCATCTGTGCTAAGATTCTTTTTTGTTCTTTTTTTAAAATATTTTTGAGGTTTTATCCAAGATGGGAATTCTTTTGCTGATTTTTGATATCTATATATTCCATTTGCTGCATATTGTAAAACATTAGTATCAATATCGGTTGCTGTTATATTTGCATTTATTGTTCTTGAAACCTCTTTTACAGTCATTGCAATAGAATATGGTTCTTCTCCTGTAGATGCAGCACAACAATAAATATTAATATCTTTTTTATTTGGGAGTACTCTATTTTTTAGATCTTCAAAGTGAAATTCTTCTCTAAAAAAATGAGTTTTATTTGTAGTAAATGTATTTATAAATTCGGTTACAAATTCATTATTATGCTCTATTTTATTTAGAAGTAAGTTAATATCGCCTTGAAAATTAGTATTTCTTACTAATTTTTCTAGTCTATTAACTATCATTACATCTTTATTATCAGCTAAACTAATTCCAGTTAACTTATAAAGTATATCTTTTACTCTTTTATGTAATTGTTCTTGATTTAACATTTAAGATACTTGTTTATCTTCACTGTTAAAATCAGTCCCTCCAAATTCAAACTTTTTTTGAACTTCGATAATACCAATAATATCTAAAATAAGACCAATAGAACCATCTCCTCTAACAGTTGCTGCACCAATACCTTCTACTGCTTTAAAGTTTTTATCTAATGGTTTTACAACTACTTGATGTTGATGTAAAAATTCATCAATAAAGATTGCAATTTTTTCTGCACCTGATTTAACTACAATCAACATACCATCTTCAATATTTCTATGTTTTGATTTGATTCCAAATAATTGATAAAGTCTTACTATTGGTATAAATTCTTCTCTTAACATTAATAACTCTTGAGAACCATCTCCAATTTTTTTAATCATTTCAGATGTTGGTTGTAGTGATTCAACAATTGAACTAAGTGGTAATATATATTTCATATCACCAATAGCAATATCTAATCCATCTAGAATAGCAAGAGTAAGAGGAAGAGCTATAGTTATAGTTGTTCCAACATTTTCTTTTGTTTCAAGTCGTATAGCTCCACCAAGTTTTTGTATATTTGTTTTTACTACATCCATTCCAACACCACGACCAGAAATTTCTGTAATCTCTTCTGCTGTACTTAACCCTGCCCCAAATATTAACATAGCTTTTTCATTATCACTCATAGTATTAAATTGAGCTTCGTCAATATCACCATTTTCTAAAGCTTTTTCTGCAACTCTTTCAAAGTTAACACCCCTACCATCATCAATAATAGAAATAATCATTTGTCCGTTTGCTTGTTCTGCAGAAATTGTAATTGTTCCTGTTTCATTTTTGCCATTTTCGATTCTATCTTCTGGTGTTTCTAGTCCATGATCAAGAGAGTTTCTAATAATATGCATCAATGGATCAGTAAGACCTTCAATCATTGCTTTATCAATTTCAACAGAATCACCTTCATGTTTAAATTCTACTTTTTTACCAACTTTTTTAGATATATCTCTAATAACTTTTGGAAATTTAGAATAAATAGAATCCATTGGTACCATACGAATATTCATAATTGAATCTTGCATTTCTCTAATATGTCTTTCTAGAAGTTCAAGTCTTTCTAATACAGTTGATCTTGTTTTTCCATCTTCTATTGTCGTTGCAAACTGATTTAACATAGCATTTGTAATAACTAGATCCCCAACATTATTCATAAGGTTATCAATTTTATCTAGATTTACTCTAATATTATTTGTTACGGCTTTTTTGGATTCTGATTTTTTAGGTTCTTCTTTTTTTCCAGCTGTTTTTTTAACTTCTACTTTTTTAGGTTCTTCTTTTTTTACTTCAGTTTCTTCTTGAACAACGGGTTGCTCTTTCGCTACTTCACTTGCAATAGATTCTGCTCCATCAAAGAATCCAAAATCATTATTTTCATCTAATTCTAATTCGTCTTCACCATAAAAACCATATGATTTAGATGATGTTGAAGTATCGCTATTATTAGAAGTTGCTATACCATCATAATATCCGTATGAACTATTTTCTAAATTATTTTCACTAACATCTTCTACTACTATATTTGAAGGATTTGTTGTAGATGAAGTAGCTGATGATGTTTGTGTTTCTTGTACATCACCTGACATATAAGCTCTAATTACTTTAAGTATTTCTACTCCCATATCTGTGAATTTTTCATCATTCATTTCATTATCACATTCTAATTGAAGAATTTCTCTCATAACATCAAGGGCATCAATTAAAGATCCTGCCATTGATTCTTGATATTCAATCTCATGTTTTCTTAGTTTATCCATCATATTTTCAACATCGTGTGTAAATTCAGCAAAATACTTTAATTCAACAGAAGCTCCACTACCTTTTAGTGTATGAACATCTCTAAATAATTGTCCCATTTCATCTTCAGTAAGACTACCATTTTTTTCAGCTTCTAATAATACATTATCAGCTGATTCAAATAACTCTTCTGCTTCTTCTAGAAACATATCTCTATACATTGTAATATCAAAATCAGACATATTTAAACCTTTTTTATATTTTTTAATGCAGTATTAACTGCTTTTAATAATTGTTCAGGAACAAATGGTTTAGTTATCCATCCTGTAGCTCCAGCTTCTTTAGCTTCTTGTTTTAGATTATCACTTCTTTCAGTAGTTAACATAAATATTGGTATATTTTTATAATTTGAAAGTTTTTTAACTTCTTTTATCATATCAATACCATTCATATTTGGCATATTGTAATCAACAATTAATAAATCGTGTTGAATTTTTTTTGCATTTTCTAATCCATCAATACCATCAACCGCTTCTGTAACGTTATCATAGCCACCTTCATTAAGAGCATATGTAAGCATATCTCTTAACATTGAAGAATCATCTACTATTAAAATTTTCATCTTAATCCTTTAACTTATAAACTATAACTAAATAAATTTTAAATAAACCTAAAATTCAGTACTTGCAAGTTCTATTCTATCTTTTGATAGCTTCAGAATCTTAACATCAAGTTCTTCACCAACACTTAGTACATCTTCTACTTTATTTACTCTTCGTTTAGATATTTTTGAAATATGTAAAAGACCTTCAGCACCTTTTGGTAATTCAATAAATGCACCAAAATCTGTAATTCTAACAATCTTACCATTTAGAATTTGATTCTCTTCATACATCGTTGTAAAGTCTAATTTTTCTTTTTTTACAAAACCTTTTGCATTTGTAGAAATTTCTTTTATGTGTTCACAACATGCATTTATTTTGTCTTTATTATCTCCACTTACTTTTACTAGTCCACTATCTTTATCCATATCAATAGCAACACCAAATTTTTCAATTATTTCTCGTATAACTGAACCTGCTTTTCCAATTACAGAGAATACTTTTGATGGATCAATTTTAAATTGTTCTATTAGAGGTAATGCATCACTTACTACAATTTCTTTTGCAGCATCTTCCATAAGTTCAAGAATATGTACTCTTGCATCTTTTGCATCTAATAATGCACCATGTAAAAATTCTAATGATATTCCACCAAGTTTAATATCCATTTGTAATGCAGTAATTCCATTTGTTGTACCTGTAACTTTAAAGTCCATATCTCCATCATGATCTTCAAGACCCATAATATCAGTTAATACTGCTTTTTTATCACCTTCAAAAATAGCTCCCATTGCAACACCTGCTACAAGTGAAGTTATTGGAACACCTGCTGCTTTTAATGCTAATGAACCACCACAAACTGTAGCCATAGATGAACTACCATTTGATTCAAATATTTCTGATACTAGTTTTATTGTATCTGTAAATTCACTATGAATTGAACTTTCTAATGCTCTTTTACCTAAGTTCCCATGTCCTAATTCTCTTCTACTTACACCAAAAATTGCTTTTGCTTCACCAACTGAAAAACCAGGGAAATTATAATGAACCATAAAGTTCTCAGTTAGAGTACCTTTTGTTTGAAGTTGCTCATACATTTGACCATCTTTTGTATTTCCTAAAGTTCCTATAACTAATGCCTGGGTTTCACCTCTTGTAAATAAACAAGAACTGTGTGCAGATGGAAGAATATTTGTTTCAATTGAAATTGGTCTTACATCTTTAAGTCCTCTTCCATCAGCTCTTACACCGTCATTTATAATCATATCTCTTACATTTTTAGTTTTAACAATTTGAACTGCTTCATAAACTTCTTTAAATTCACATTCATTTGAAGTACAATATTCATCTTCAAAAATTAATTTTGCCACATTTTTTAAAGCACTTGTTCTTTCTTTTTTTGCCATAACTTTTATAGCATCTTTAATATTTTGTGTATATTTATCAATTACATAAGAAATAAGTTCATCACTTACATTTGATTTTAATAATTCAACTTCTTCAATATTTTTACAAGCATCTTCAAATTCATTTTCATAAGTAGTATTTATTTCATTTAGAGCTTTTTGTGCTACAGCAATTGCATCAACAAGACTTTGTTCATCTAAATCATTTGCACAATGTTCATCAACAAATGTATCAATATCAGTTTCTACTACATTTGAACTTGCCATTGATTTCATTTCTATCATAAGAAGTTCGTCTTTACTCCCTGCTACATATAAATCAAGTGTTGATAATTTCATTTCAGATGCACTTGGGTTTACTATTAATTCACCGTCTATTGAACCAACTCTTACAGATGTAACTGATTTTTTAACAGGTAAATCAGATACATATAATGCAGCTGATGCAGCTTTTAAAGCTAATACTTGAGAATCAAGTTCATTATCAATACTTAATACCATTACAGTAATTGTTGTAGGGAATACATAACCTTTTGGAAATAATGGTCTTAAACTTCTATCAATTATTCTTGAAGTTAATGTTTCAAAATCAGATGGTTTACCATCTCTTTTTATAAATCCACCTGGGATTTTTGCTGCTGCGTATGTTTTTTCTATATATTGAACAGTAAGTGGTGTAAAATCTTCACTAACTGGATTATCAAATTCACTTACTACTGTTGCCATAACAACTGCTTTTCCTACTTTTAATAGTACACCTGCATTTGATTGTTTTGCTACTTTATCAAATTCAAAAACCTCTATTTGCTTATTAAGTTCTATTTGTTTTATTATTGCCATATTTTATTTCCTTATTTTATATTTTATATTTTATTATTTTGTCATACTACCTAAAAAGTATTTTAAATCATCATCTTTAAATTGAATACCAACACCAAATATAATATTATCTGCATCTTTATTTAGCATATTATCATATCCTGTATAAAATTGTAAATTGTTATCGGTATTATATTTTATTGTTGTTTTAACATGTGGTTTATTACCTCTTGCATCATTATATGCATTAAAATCATATGCATCAAGTGATAATTTTAAATTTTTATTTTTAATATAATCAATACCAACTCCACCAGTATTTTCTACAATACCAGCTCTGTATCTTAGATTGTCATATTTTTTTGCATATTGCGCTGAAATTAGAGTTCTTCCTTTTTCATGAAGTTTTGTATTTATAATATCACCTTTAGCGTCTTGTCTATGATCATTTGTAGAAACGACATTAATTAAATAACTAGTGTCTTTCTTAGGTGAATAATCAACAGAAAAGACTGTTTTACTCTCTAAATCATTTACTAAATATTCTCCTGCAAAACCTACTTTTAATACACTATTTGTTGTTGAATCTAAGTATTTATCTACTTTTTTAACTGCACTTGTTACACTTTTTGATGCTTCATCAACACTAACAAATGCATCATTTATACTATCTAGTGTTACTTCAATTCTTTTTTTATTATTAGCAACAATATCATTTACTCCATCTTCTAAAGTCTCAAACTTTGTTAATATTGCTGGTAATTTATTATTTATTATTTTTCCTGTTTTGTTAAACCTATTTGCTAAGGCAATATATCTATTTTCAAGAGTAATAAACTTTGTCATAATATTTGGCAAAGTTTTATTTATACTTTTACCTGTTTGTTTAAATTGCATACCAACATCTTTAAACTCAAGAACAGTATCATTAAAATTGACTATTAGCTTATTAATATTTTGTTCATTTGTTGCTACTAATTTATCTAACCTTATAATAAACTTATCTAATGTTTTTGCTACATTTGATATATTTGTTGTAGTTTCATCCATCGATGCATATTGTTTTGCATTAGATAATATTTCATTTTTATTAGCAAAATCATTATTAGAAGAAAATTTAATATTTAAATACTTTACTCCAAGTAATGATTCTTGTTCGATTGAAAGAAGAGAGTCTTTTGGTATTTTAATATTATTATTTATTTT
>Ga0256824_10000924_pt1 | contig 11356 bp, 7 predicted proteins | sample CV67metaG_FD_191570 | JGI IMG/M metagenome (GOLD analysis project Ga0256824, IMG submission 191570) | Hydrothermal vent microbial communities from East Pacific Rise, Pacific Ocean - CV67 | ecosystem: Environmental > Aquatic > Marine > Hydrothermal vents | place: Pacific Ocean: East Pacific Rise...
CCTCTAATCCCCAGATACTCTCTTTATATGTTTGGTGAGTGTTCTTTGTGAAATCAATATCATAAAGTCGCTCTTTAAAGTAGAGAGACTCTCTCTGCAAAGAGATAGGAAAAGAGTAACTGTACCAAGCCATATTAAAAACTTTTTTCAAACTAACTTCTGCAAATTTAACCTCATTGGCATAGAGTTTACCAGAGAGACTGGGAATATTGATACTACTTTTATCTGACTGCAAATCTGTAAAAGTGTCGCTTAACTCAATCCCCTTCTCCAACCCTGCATTCTCTCTATTACTTTTTAAATAGCTAGCGTTAAGACCCAAGTAAGTTTCAGCAAAAACATGCCCTTCCCAAGCATAAGATCCCCCAAAAATATTACTGTCACGATCCCGACTTATAAAGAGTGACAAAGCATTGAGACTATTTCTATATTTGCTCACACCAAACTGTTGACTCTTAACTATATCCAACGAAAGAGTTAACGGGGTTCTATAGATATTATTATAGGCTTTGGTATATGCCAGTTGACTCTCTGCATACCAATACCCTTTTGATAAAAAAGGATAAGTGAGATAGCCATCAACACCATACGCTCTCTGATTACTATCTGAGTTTTTGTTGTTATATAGACCATAAATTGCTGTTCCAAACTCAAAAGGGTAGGCTCTATTATCATATTTTAATCCCAAAATAGTTCTCTCATTATTGGTGGAAAAAGGTAAAGAGAGTGCATTTTGCATCAGAGGATCCGAAAAATTCATCTGTAGATCCACTCCAAAACCACTATAACTGCTATAGTTCATCGCTTGGTAAAGAGAACTCTTTTTTAATCGAGCCACAGGATTATAGGCTTGAGGTGCAACCTTTTTATCGTGGCTAATTTTGAAGTTTTCTTTCTGAAGAGAGATCTTTTTTTGCACAATATTAGGAGAAGGTATTGTTGCTAAAGAACGACCCTCTTCCAAGCGAATAACCCTATAGCTATACCCCTCTGAACCAACTGTTGCAACCAGAGCTGTGGTCGAATTTAAAAGTTTAAAGTCAATAATATCATCACCCAGAGCAACCCGCTCTATATTCTGGTCTTTTAAGAGATAGATAGAGCTTCCATCTGCGGTTGAGGCAATAAAGTAAATACCTCCGTCATCAGAAATATCAGTTACAAATCCATAATGACCCTGATAAGAGAAAAGCGCTTCTCGATTGTTATAAAGCACCCGCTTTTCTCCCTCTTGTTTGAAGTAATAAAATTGATCATTGTGTAGATAAACTGAAGAGTGACTCTCTGTTATAAATTTTCCATCAATAAAAACATGGGGACTTTCAAGTGATTTCAAAAGATCAAAATAGAGCATTTTTTGATCAGAAAAGTAGCCTTGAACCACCTTCCCTTCTGTCCCTTTCAAAAGATAACCCTCTCTATCAAAAAGCCCCATCGTAATTTTGGTAGGTGAAGTTTTGGCAGAGCTTTGGGTGTAATATTGACCATCAACTTCGAAAAGCTCCCCCGATCTCCATGCTCCATTAAGATAAGATATCGCACTAGTAGCTCGATCTATTTTTAAAACTTTTGGTGCTGATTTTTGATCTGAAACAAGGGTATAGATCTCTTTAGAATTACGATTTAGAGGCACAAATGATTGACTCGTTGCCAATATTTTGCCTTCTGTCCGAGTAAAACTGGCATGATCTCGCTCTATCTGATCTACAAACTCAGATAAAAGGGTCTCAAAACTGTTACCAAACTGCTCAGTAAAAACCCAATTGGTAAAAAAAGGAAACGGCTGTGTTGCATACCTTTTAAAATAGGAGTTGACCCGATTTATCCCAAATTTATCGACTAAAAACTGCTGAAAAAATCCACCAACAAGATAGAATTTCTCTCCATAAGGAAAGGTAAGTGTTGGATTATACATCAGTTCAGGCGTAATAAGACCTGCCTTTGCCATGGCAACCACTTCTGCCAACGCATAACCTGAAAAAAGTCGTCCTCCATTACCATAACGAGACTCATTCATCACCCCATTTCCCTCTAAAATAAAAGAGCTCTCAGTAACATTTGGAATAGGAAAAAGAGGGATCAAAGAGAAGAAAGAAAAGGGTGTATTCCCTAAAATTTTATGGCTTATTTTTGAGAGATCATTGTATTTTGGATTGAGCTGAAAATTGTGTGCACTCTCATGAATAATCAATGTTTTAAGCCAAGAAGAGAAGCAAAAATAGTCAATATAACCGACCCCTGCCCCATAAAAAACCTGCTGATTAAAGGGAAACTGTGTGGAGAAACCATTGGCAATCTGATTGTTAGAAGATGCCATCCCAACATAAAGTCTGTTGTCAAGTTTGTAACCATACTCTTCTTCATAACTCTTGATAATTTTTTTCTGATAATTTTTTAACGCTTCGAGTGTCGGTTCATATTCAGAAGAATAAATATAAGAAATATCTTCACCTTCCGATATGAAATACCTATCAGGAACCACAACTCCTGCGGAAAGAGATGTTGTTAATAAAGTTGCAAAAAAAAGTCTTATATCCATAAAAATTATCCTAAATTCAATCTTTTCATAGTATAGTTAAAAAAAATGAATATTTAATGAGATTTTATATAAATAATATAGTTTATATTTTAATTACTATTGATATACTAATACTAATTAAATATTACAAGGAATAATTATGTCTTTTAAAAAGAACCTATTAAAAAAATTGACCCTCATTCTCTTTATACCCACTATAACTCTCTCGACATTAAATGCCACTAATTCGATATTTGTGAGCTTATCACTCAATAAACAGAGTCAAAATGATGGTTCAATTTCTGTTACATTAACGAATAGCTCTTCAGAACCAATCAAAGTACTCAGATGGAATACACCACTAGAAGAGAGCTTAAGCTCTAATATTTTTAACATTAAAAATAACCATCAAGATATTCACTATAAAGGACGGTTGATCAAGCGTGGTCAACCAACAGAAAAAGACTATACACTTTTTGAAGGTGGAGAGAAACGTACTGTAAAAATTGATCTTTCAAGCTACTATAAAATGACAAAAGAGGGCAACTATTCGATCTCTTATAGAGGTGGATTCCACGCCTTAGGAGAAGATCAAAAGCCTAAAAAACTTAAACGTTCTAGTCAAAAAGATAGCCCATTAATCCTCTCGTTTGTCCCAAAAAAGACTGAAGAACGACTACAACAAAAGATAAGCTCAAAATTTTTGGGATGTAGCCAAAACCAAAAAGAGATTATTAACAAAGCACATACCGAAGCGATTAATATGACCGAAGTTGCCTCAGATGCCATGAATAATACCTCTGCCAATACCAAAGCAACCCGTTATGTGACATGGTTTGGTCACTCAAGTACCCAACGACAAAAAGATGTCACCGCTCACTTCTCAAAACTCTATGATACCCTAGACAATAAAGAGATTACATTTGACTGTGGTACCTGTACAGAAGATGGAACCTTTGCCTATGTCTACCCAGATGAGTCTTACAATATCTACTTATGTGGTGGTTTTTGGGGTGCAGATCTCATAGGAACCGATTCTCAAGCAGGAACACTTATTCATGAGCTTTCACACTTCTTGATTGTCGGAGGAACAGTTGACCATGTTTACGGTCAAGATAATGCCAAAGAGTTAGCACTGAATTCTCCTGATCAAGCAGTTAACAATGCTGATAATCATGAATTTTTTTCTGAAAATAGCCCTTATCTAACGATGGAAGAGAGCGATAATCCCCAATTTGACAATGCCAAAGAACTTAGCTCTTTTCCTTTTTCAGATAATATAAGCACAAGCATCGAGAAAAACTTTTATGAATTTATAGCCCCAAAAGAGGGTATCTATACCTTCTATACCACAGGAAAAGTTGATACTATAGGGAAGATTTATAATAAAAGTCTTACACTTCTTATTGAAAATGATGACAAATCAAATAGCAATAGTAACTTTCAATTTAGCTATACTCTAAAAAAGAATGAAAGCTACTTTATTACAATTGAAAGTTATTATGGAGAGACGGGTGAATATAAAATATATAAAAGTTTCAAAGAGAAACAGACTCCAGCAGTGGTCGTACCTGAAAAAGAAAATGAGAATCCATCTCATCAAACCAACGAGATTCCCTCAATTAATTATGTGAGTCTTTTTATCTTATTTATTCTTAGTTCGCTTCTATTTCAACGTGAATTAAAAAAAATTATTAAATAGAGTTGAGAAGGGGTTTATATCTTAAACCCCATGCTCTTACCCCCTTCAAAGCTTGAGCTTAACTCTTTTTCAATTTCTTCTAGAAAATCTTCCAAACAAAAAAGGCTCTCCTCCCTAACAGCCACCCTATAAGCAGTATTTCTGACAATTAAATTGATCTGTCCACCTGTCAATTCATATTTTGAAAGCTCATCTAACTCAAAACTCTCTTCATAATCTGCCTTTTCAGGCAACATAAAGTGCCACAACCGCTTACGCTGTTTTCTACCTGGTTTTTTAAACTCTATTTTATAGTTAAAACGCCGTGAAAAAGCTTTGTCTATATTATCTAAGAGATTTGTCGTTGCAATTAAAATCCCCTCGAATTGCTCTATCTGTTCCAGAAAAATATTCTGCATCTGATTGTGCATCTTATCAGATGAACTTCCCACACCTTGGGTTCTACTACTCAAGAACTGATCTGCTTCATTAAGCAATAATATCGGATCAACTTTTGCTTTTTTACTTAATATTTTAAAGTCATCAAAAATTTTACGCACATTCTTTTCACTCTCTCCAACATACATTGAAAGAATCTTTGAACAATCAAAACTTAAAATTGGTCGTTTTAGACTTTTAGCAAGGCTTACTGCGGTCATTGTTTTTCCTGTACCAGGACTTCCATAGAAGATAATTTTCGCATCAATTCCTTTTCGTTTATCTTTAATTCCCCATGCCTTTAATTTAGCAAAAACATCTTTATCTACCTGTTTGATCACCGTATCGAGTACTTCTCTAGTTTTCGGGTGTAATACCACATCATTCAGATCGGTTGTTGGGGTTAAATATTCAAAAAGATCTTGCTCTTCGACCAACTTATTTAGCTTTAACTTCGTAACTTTTTTCTTTTTATTGGGATGGATAATTTTTTGCAATATCTCCTCTTGAAGATAGAAAGAGCGACTAATTCCACCAAACATATTTAAAATCTCTTCATAATCAATAATATCTTCACTTAAAAGCTTTGAACCATCTTCGAGTAATGCGCGATTACGAATTTTGTCGTACTCATCCAAAGAGATCAACTCAATCAAGGTATTCATATCTCGAAACTGCCCTTCTCCACCAGAATACTCCTCTTTCAATAGTGCCAAAAAGATTCGTTGTTCACGCTCATCAAACTTTCGCTCTTTAAAAAACTCTTCCACCATAATCGGCTCTTTTGTAATTTTTAGGCGTTCAATAATCCGCTGGCTCAGAAGAACCAATTTATTTTTCAATCGTCCTAGATTTAAAGAAGTATCTGTAAATCCCTGTTTGGAGACAGCCATTTTGTGTAGAAGTTCAATAACATCAAATTGATCTTGAAGATACTCTAGATGATCGGTATAGGGCTTTATATCAGGAAGTATTAACTCAAGTGATCCCTCTTCTAGAAGTCTTAGTAGGCTGACACTGGGACCAACCGAAGTGTTGATAATCTCAAGCTCAGAAACCTCTTGTACTTTAATCTGACCAAAACTAATCTGAACCAACCATCCCATATTCATTAGCTTTTTAACCACTTTTAAATATTGAAGATAATCATACCCCTCGTATTCAAAATTATCTTGTAAAATATCCAAAACAACGGTCTCTTCGATCCCCTTTACAAAACGTCTACAGACATACTGCAACACTTTTGCTTCTTGTTCTGTAGATTTGAGATGTTTATAGATTTTTGTTTTACTAACATTTTTTGCTTCAATAAAGTTTATAAGGTGTTTCAAAAGGGATGTCCTAAAGTTTTCTATCCATTATAACTAAAGATTTAAAGATAATGAAAGAAATAGAGACAACTTTTAACCGTTTTTATTAAAAAAAGGGAAATAGGGAGGGATAAGATATGAAGTTAAAAGTTATCTATGAGAGCCATTAAAAAAAGGGAAAAATAATACGACTCTCATGAAAGTATTATAGCAAGTAATTCCCTTCAATAAGCATAAAAATCGATTTTTATTAATTTTTTCTTAAAAAACTAATCTTATTATGTAATATATAATATATACTGTTATCTCTATTTAAGATGCCATCAATAGTGGTTTTAATATGTTAAAGTTATTTAAGATTCAAAGTTAAAAAACGCTTTATAGGGTTATATTCTCTAGAAAATCAACTTCTCCCCATCGAATTAAAATTAAATCTATACTAAAAACCATATCTAAGTTTTTTGCTTTCATGTAATAGAGAGATGCATTAATCACCTTTCTCTGTTTTGAAGCAGTAAAGTTGTAAATAGGATCAAAATCTGCTTCAGATGACTTCACTTCAATAAAATGTAAAACACCCTCTTTGATCGCAATAATATCAATCTCACCCAATTTTCGAGCATAATAGTTCTGATCTAAAATTCTAAACCCCTCTGCTACTAAAAAATCGATAGCCAACGATTCATTTTTTTTTCCAATGGTCGTAGTATTCATACTGGTTCCTTTAAAAAAGATAACTCTATTATAGAATAAAAAAAGGAAAAAAAGATAGAAGAGAAGATAATAAGTGATGCTAAAAAATTACATCACCTATAAAGAATCACTTATTGAGGTAAAATCGTTACCCTAAGTGATTTAAATCGAGCGGTCATAATCAGCTCATCAGCTTCGTCTCCAAAGATAGCATTAATCTTAGAACGTGCATGGTGAAAAGTGATAAAGAGTGTTTTTGGTTTCACTTTATTGGTATATTTCACACTCAATAGTGAAGTCTCGCCATACTCTGTTTTCAAAATAACCTTATTCCCAAATTTACCTTCATCCTCAACCGAAGCTAACAGTGTATCTTCACTATGGTTGTTTAAAAGCTTTGGTGTTCTTCTTGTCTGAGCAGAGTTATTGTAGTGTGCCAATGTTCGCCCTGTAGTCAGATAAAACCCATCTAAATCATCTGTAAAAAATTCTTGATCCAACATCTCTTGAATCATTCCACGAGGTTCATACTGTTTATAAACATACTTTCCAAGACCATCATCGGTTCTAAAATCTAATAGGTGTAGGATCGGTGTATCTTCAAGATAGACAGGCCACTGCATACCACGTTTTCTATGACGTTCTAGTCGATAATATTGTGCACCAGAAAAACGTTTTGGTGCCACCTTTGTCACCTCATCCCAAACCTCTTCGCTCGTCTCATGTTTGAAATCACCACCAAGTTTATTGGTTAACTCTTTAATAACCTCCCAATCATCGGGAAGATCAGTCTGAACCAGTGGTTGAGAGAGGTGTAGCCGTCGCATAGCATTAACATAAACACCTGTCTTCTCATAAGCAGACTTTACACCAATAACAATATCTGCTCGCTTAGCAATATCGGTCATAAACAGCTCTTGAACCATAATAAACTCTAGATTCTCTATCGCTCTATCTATCTTATTCAAATTGGGGTGAATATGGGTAATATCTTCACCCATATTCAACAATCCTTTGATTCGTCCATCAATCATCGCATCGATCAACTGTGGTGTCATGAGACCTTCCACTTTGGGCTGTTCATAATCGGGTGCAAAATAGGGTAAACAACCCATATCACAAGCACCTTGTACATTATTTTGACCACGTAAAGGCATTAGCCCTGCACCACGTTTACCCACATTTCCAGTCATCAAACTCAAGTGAGTAATCGCCATAACTGCGTATGAACCATCCAGATGTTCTGTTACGCCCAAGCCCCAAAAAATCATCGACTTCTTCACCGCATATTCACGTGCAATATTAGGAATCATCTTTGCCAAATACTCATAACCCTCGATCTGCTCAAAAAATTTAGGATTCGCATAGGGATCGTTTAAAATTTTCTCTTTAAACGCATCAAAACCTTTCGTTCGATTGGCAATAAAATCTTGATCGTAAATCTCTTCATCAATAATCACGTAAGCCATCATATTCAAGACCAGAAGATTCGCCTCATAAGGGATCACACAGTTGTGCTTAGCATATTTCACCATCTTTGTCTCACGCACATCAACAATTGCCAAATTGTTATGTTTCTTTGCCATATCAACAATACGATTCGAAACAATAGGATGTGCTTCCATGGTATTAGAACCAATCACAATCATAAATTCACAATCGTAAATATCGTCATAAGGGTTGGTCGCTGCCCCCTCTCCTATGGTTGCTCTCATTCCCTTAAGACTTGGAGAGTGACACACCCTAGCACAGTTATCCACGTGCGGTGAATCCATTGTTTCTCGACAAAATTTCTGAAATGAATATGAGCTTTCACAGTTGGTTCTTGCTCCACCAATAGCACAGAAACTATCTCCACCAAAAGTATCTTTAATCTCTTGAAGTTTCATAGAAGCGATAGAAGTTGCTGTATCCAAATCACAAGTCCAAAAAGTATCATCAAATACTTTTAATTTATCTTCAAATTTAGATTTTAAAATAGGATTTTTATCTATAAAACTTTTACGAATTCGTGGTTCACGAACACGCTCATCAGAATCGACAAAATCAAATCCAAATTTACCTTTTATACAGAGTTTCCCTTGCGATACAACTCCATCTTTCTGGGCATAAATTTTAGTAATTTTATTATTCTCTACAACACCCGTAATATCACAACCCACACCACAATAGGTACAGACACTCTCTATCTCTTTTATGTCAAAATTCATTGTCATTTACTTGCCTTTGGTGAAAAATTCGCCCTATTCTACTTAAAGTTTAGAGAAGTCCTCCTTATATTATTTCAAATAAGAGTAAATTACTCCTAATTTAAGAAAAGTTTGTTATTATTCAAAAAACTTATAAACAAGGATTATAAATGTCAAAAATCAATGTAGAATTAGAGTGTGGATGTTTCAGAAAAAGCGCCTATGAAAATGGTATGGAGTTTGCAACCAAAGATGCAGCACTACAACAAGCACTTTTAATGGAGAGCTATATGAACCAAAAGTTTTGTCAAAAACATATCTTTACCGTCATTGAAAGCGGAGAAAATATTAACATTGCAGTAGAGATGAAACCAAGAGAAGCCTCAGGTGGATGTTGTGGTGGTGGACACTGTTCATAGATCATTAATAACATACAACTAACTATTGAGAAAGAAAAGATTATCTTTTCTTTCTTCTTACCCCTCTTACAAATCAAATCTTAAAATCATGACTACTCCTTATAATAAAAGTTATTATAAATTATCAGTTTATTTTTATATTTATAGTAAAAAAGAGAAGCTTTCAACTGGTTATTAACCAGTTGTTAAGAAATTCTTTTTATAATTTTATCAAAAATCTATAGGAATATTATATTATAATGAATAAAATCAACACAATTAAAGAAGAAGTAAAAAAAATTATTGTTGGTCAAGAGGAGCTTATAGATTCTCTTCTTGTAGGGCTTATTGCCAATGGACATATCTTGGTTGAAGGTGTCCCAGGTCTGGCAAAAACGACAGCAGTTAATGCCATTTCAAAAGCGCTAGGAATCGATTTTAAACGTATTCAGTTTACCCCTGACCTGCTTCCTAGTGATGTTACAGGAACCGAAATATATAATCCCAAAAGTGGTATTTTTTCGGTCAAAAAAGGTCCTGTTTTTACCAATCTGCTCTTGGCGGATGAAATCAACAGAGCGCCTGCTAAAGTACAATCTGCCCTACTAGAAGTGATGCAAGAGCGACAAGTAACCATTGGAGACACCAGTTTTAAAGTTGATAATCCTTTTTTGGTTATGGCAACCGAAAACCCTGTGGAACAAGAGGGAACCTACCGATTACCCGAAGTACAACTTGACCGTTTCATGTTAAAGGTTCTTGTTGGATATAACACACTCGAAGAGGAGCTGGAGATTGTTAATCGTGTGGCAATTTCAGGATTTGAAGAGGTTCAAGCGGTAGCATCATTGGATGATTTAGAAAAGATAAAAGATGAGTTTAAAAAGATTCATGTTGATGATGCAATCAAAGAGTATATGACCAAAATCGTCTTTGCTACCCGATTTCCAAATGAGTATGGATGTGCTGACATAGCAGAGTTTATAGAGTTTGGAGCCAGTCCAAGAGCCTCAATTGATCTATATAAAGCCTCATCTGCTGTAGCACTGATTCGTGGAAATGACTTTGTTACTCCACTTGATGTTTCATATATTGCTAATTCTGTTTTACGTCATAGAATTATCTTAAACTACAAAGCTCAAGCCAAACATATTACTACAGATGACATTGTAAAAAGCATTTTAGAAACCATTGAAATACCCTAAGGAGCAACAATGAATCAAGTAGCACAAGAGATTCTACTTAGGGCAAAAAAAGATGTCTTCTCTGGAAATCTAGGAGAACATCTCACCACATTCAAAGGTGATGGACTCGATTTTAGAGAGATTAGAGACTATGACCATGGTGATGATATAAGAAAGATCAACTGGAGAGCCACAGCCAAAGGAAGTGGTGTAAAAACCAATGTATTCAACGAAGAGCGAGAGCTTAATATTGTTTTAGCATTTATGGTGAGTGGCACACTTAATTTTGGCTCGGTTAAACTCAAACAAGAGGTTGGAGCCGAGATTTTGGCACTGCTCTCCTACTCTGCTCTCAGGGGGCATAACCGTCTACAGAGCCAGTTCTTTTCAGACCAATCAGAGATCTTTTTTGAACCTAGTAAAAGCGATACAATTGTCCACAATATTGTTGAAAATGCCATTGAAATTGAAACCCTTGGTAAAGAGGTAGACTACAAAAAGTTTTGTAATTTTGTCAATGGTGTGGTGCGTCAAAAATCACTTATTTTTATGATTGGTGATTTCTATGGAGAGATTGACTTAAGTGATATAGCTCATAAAAATGAACTCTATGCTTTGGTTATTCGTGATAGAATAGAAGAGTATCCTCTCTTACGTGGAGAGTTCGACCTTGTCGATCCTACGAGCCTAGACTCCAATGAGATCACCTTAAACAGAGATGTTGCAAAAGCCTATCAAAAGCTTATTCAAGAGCATGACGATCGACTTAAAGAGCATTTCCTAGAGCATCAAATTACATTTGGAAAAATCTATACAGATGATAATATCTATTTAAGATTATCAGAGATTATTAAAGGTTAAAAATCATGAATGAATTAAAAGATATAAAAGATATAGTTGATGTTCCTGAATATAGTCTATTTCTACTCATCGGAGTAATTTTCT
>Ga0256824_10000926_pt1 | contig 11324 bp, 7 predicted proteins | sample CV67metaG_FD_191570 | JGI IMG/M metagenome (GOLD analysis project Ga0256824, IMG submission 191570) | Hydrothermal vent microbial communities from East Pacific Rise, Pacific Ocean - CV67 | ecosystem: Environmental > Aquatic > Marine > Hydrothermal vents | place: Pacific Ocean: East Pacific Rise...
ACGGAACAACCTAAAAGAAGAGTGCTCTCTCGTACGGGTATTAAAATTGTTAGAAAAGCAAAACCAGCACCAGTAAGAGCTGGAACAAAGATTTCTTTGGGTGGTACGTTTGGTAATAAAAATTATGAACCTTACGAAGGTAAGAAAAAAGTAAAAAAAGGACCTGCTCAAGCTAAAGAGACAGGTACAAAAATTGATATTTTTAATCATGATAGTATGTCTGGTGATATAGATAGTGGTTTTGGTGGTGAAGAAGTGGTTCTATTAGACTTCTCAGATAAAAACATCTATGAAGATATGATGCGTCAAGAGCAAAAACGTAGAGAAGAGATGAAAAAACGTGAAGCGGCAAATGGTGGTCCAACTAAAGGTAGACAACCATTCCGTCCTCAGCAAAGACGTTCACTTAAGCGTGGTGGTAAGCGTAAGAAATATACAAAAGAAGAAAATACTGAAATTGTAACTTCTATTGAGATCCCTGAAAACGTAAGAGTATATGAGTTTGCTGAAAAAGTAAACCGCTCTATGAGTGAAGTGATTGGTTGTCTTTTCGCTCTTGGTATGATGGTAACAAAAAATGACTTCCTCTCTAAAGATGAGATAGAAATTCTTGCAGAAGAGTTTGAAGTAGAAGTAACAACAGTTAACCCATTAGATGAGTTAGAGATTGTTGATGAATACAATGAAGAAGATGATGAAAATGCTGTTGAACGTCCTCCTGTAATTACCATTATGGGACATGTTGACCACGGTAAAACATCACTTCTTGACAAAATACGTTCAGCGAAAGTAGCTGACAGAGAAGCAGGTGGAATAACACAACATGTAGGTGCTTATCAAGTAGAGAGAAATGGTAAGAAAATCACGTTTGTTGATACACCAGGTCACGAAGCCTTTACCGAGATGAGAGCACGTGGTGCACAAGCGACAGATATTGTTATTATTGTTGTTGCTGCAGATGATGGTGTGATGCCTCAGACAAAAGAGGCGATTGCCCATACAAAAGCGGCAGGTGTTCCAATGATCATCGCTGTGAATAAAATGGATAAAGAATCAGCTAATCCAGACAATGTCAAAGCACAACTTTCTGAGATAGGTGTTATGGCAACAGATTGGGGTGGAGAGTACGAGTTTGTACCTGTATCTGCACATACTGGTTTAGGTATTGATGATTTACTTGAGACTATTTTACTTACAGCAGAAGTGATGGAGCTTAAAGCAAATCCGGCTAAATCTGCTAAAGCTGTAGTGGTTGAAGCCTCTTTAGAAAAAGGTTTTGGACCTGTTGCAAATGTGATTATCAAAAATGGTACGCTCAGAGTGGGTGATAACGTTATTGTTGGTAAAACATTTGGACGTATTAAAGCGATTAGACTTGATGATGGTACAAATACAAAAGAGATTGGGCCATCTACACCAGCAGCTATCGTAGGACTTAATGAAGTACCAGGAGCAGGTGAAGAACTTACTGTAATGGATACAGATAAAGAAGTACGTGAATTAGCTGAGAAAAGAGCAGAGTTTGAGCGAGCAAAAGTACTTTCTAAAACTACTAAAGCAACGCTTGATGATCTTTCAGCACTTATTGCAGAAGGACAACTTAAATCACTTCCTGTGATTATCAAAGCAGATGTTCAAGGTTCTCTGGAAGCTATTAAAGGTTCATTAGAGAAACTTAGAAATGAAGAAGTAAAAGTAAATATCATTCATGATGGTGTGGGTGGAGTAACAGAAAGTGACTTGACCCTTGCAGATGCTTCTGAACACTCAGTCGTTCTTGGATTTAACGTACGTCCAACGGGTGCTGTGAAGAAAAAAGCAAAAGAGCTTGGTATTGAAATTCGTACTTATTCTATCATCTATGATTTACTTGATGAAGTAAAAGCACTTCTTGGTGGTATGATGAGTCCAGTGATTTCTGAAGAAGTGACTGGTCAAGCGGATGTCCGTGAGACATTTGTTGTTGGTAAGGTTGGAACCATTGCAGGATGTAAAGTATCTGATGGTTCAATCACACGTAACTCTAAAGCAAGACTTATCCGTGATGGTATAGTTGTGTATGAAAGTACTATTGCATCACTTAAGCGTTTCAACGAAGATGCTAGAGAAGTGAAGAATGGTTATGAGTGTGGTATCATGCTTGCAAACTTTAATGATATTAAAGATGGCGATGTAATTGAGACCTATAAAGATGTTGAAGAACAAGTTGTAATGGACTAAGATCTATGACACATGAAGAGATAAAACGTCACCGTACAGAGTCTGTGCTCAAGGAGATTATTCCTGAGGCATTGGGTTCTTTAAACGATGATCGTATTAATGGATTGTCTGTTACTGAAGTTGTTTGTTCTAAAGGTAGAAGTGATGCCAAAGTCTATTTGGACAAATCATTTCTCACGCCTAAAGAGCAGGGTGAAGCACTTAAACAACTACGCACGGTATCTGGCTATATACAAAACCATTGTAAACAGAGTGAGGGTTGGTTTAACGCACCTCGCTTTGTATTTGAGTTTGATGAACAACCAGAACATCAGAATAAAATGGAAGACCTGTTTAAACAAATAGCAGGACGTAAAAAAAGCACTAATGAGGAAAATTCAGATGAATCTTGAAGTACAAATAGCTAAAATCATTGAAGCCAATGGTGCTGCTCTTTATGATACCGAAGTTGTAACAGAGTTTGATGAAACTATCTATAGAGTACTTGTAACTAAAGTAGGTGGTGTAAAGTTAGATTTATGTGCTACTATCTCTCATGAACTTTCTCCTTTCTTGGATGTGCACCCTCCTATGAGTCAAGCGTATAGACTTGAAATATCTTCTCCTGGCATTGAGCGTAAACTTATAAAACCTGTGCATTTTAAAAATGCATTAGGTGAAAAAGTGAAACTTAAACTAGGTGCTGGTGATAAAGTCAAAGGTACACTTATATCTGCAGATAATGATGGGATAGTTGTAGAAACAAAACAAGGTGAAGAAGGGTTTACCTATAGTGAACTAAACACTTGTAAGACATATTTTGACTGGAATTAAATCTAGATAATAAAGGAGTTGCAATGAACGATGAATTTTATATGCAACTCGCACTTAATGAAGCCTGGAAATACCAAGGTTTAACGTACCCCAATCCTGCTGTTGGTGCTGTTATTGTAAAAGATGGAACGATCTTAGCAATAGAAGCACATAAACAAGCAGGTACCTCACATGCTGAAGTTTTAGCCCTTCTTTCAGCATATATGACACTCACCCTAAAAACAATCGATTTTGATACTTCTGATGCAGATAAAGCACATGATTTTTTATTGAATATAGAAAAGCATTTTTTTTCAAAGTGTACTATCTACGTTACTTTAGAGCCTTGTGCGCATAAGGGGATGACGCCTTCTTGTGCATTATTGTTGCAACAATTAGGATTAAATAAAGTTGTGATAGGTACGCAAGATCCTATAGAAGGGCATAATCACGGTGCAGATAGTTTAGATAATGTTTCTATAGGTGCATTAGAAAAAGAGTGCCGAGAGTTACTTGAACCTTTTCTAATATGGCAAAAAAGAGCCTTTGTCCTCTTTAAACTAGCTCAGAGTAGTAATGGGCGAATAGGGGGAGGCTATTTAAGTTCTCAACTCTCACTCAACCATGTTCATCAACTACGTGAAGTATGTGATATTTTGCTTATAGGAGGCAATACAGTAAGGGTAGACAAACCTACACTTGATTGTCGGTTTACACAGGGGCAGGCACCTGCTGTGACTATCTATAGTAAAGAAGATAACTTGGATAGAAATATACCTCTCTTTGCTATTAAAAACCGTGAAGTGAAGGTAACGGATAGTTTAGATTTCTTAGACAAACCTTCATTTGTGTTAGTAGAAGGTGGAGAAGGTATGTTAAAAGCCATACATGAAAAGATAGATTGGATGTTGATTTATCAAACACCTAAGCTCTCTACAAACACTTTAACCTATAATACTACAATGAATTTAGAGTTTTTACATACTGATAAAAAAGATGTAGACTTGATGATATGGAGCAAGAACCTTGGGTATTGAAAAATTAACAGATAAGCAAGAAAAACAAGAGAAAATAGTCACTATGTTTGATGATATTGCATCAACGTATGATAAAGCAAATCGTGTACTGAGTATGGGTATTGATATTCAGTGGCGTAAAAAAGGTTGTGATAAGGCTTTTGAGATACTTTCTAAGAAGGAATTAGGTCAGATTACTGATGTGGCAACAGGTACAGGTGATTTACTGATTTACTGGAAAGAACAAGCGCAAAAGAATGGTGTTTCTATAGAAAAATATGTAGGGATCGACCCATCAGTAGGTATGCTTGAAGTAGCACGTGGGAAAGTAGACTTTGCAGAGTTTATAGAAGGTAAAGCCCAAGAACTACCTATAGCCAATGAGAGTACAGATGTGATTTCTATTTCTTATGGTATTCGTAATGTGGTGGATCGTGTAGAAGCACTACAAGAGTTTAATCGTGCATTAAAACCTAGTGGATTAGTGGTTATCTTAGAATTTACGAAGCAAGAAAGAAGTGGTATCGTAGATAAAATAGTAGACTTTGGTATGAAAAATATTCTTCCAAGAGTAGGTGGATTTATCTCTAAAAATTATGAAGCCTATAAATATTTACCTGACTCGATAGAAGAGTTTTTGACTACAGAGATGTTGTCTAAAGAACTAGAAGAAGCAGGCTTTGAGATGAAATACACAAAATCTTTTTCCATGGGGATCTCTACATTACTAGTAGCTCAAAAAAAATAATATCAATTTAAAGGAGTACTCATGTCACAATCTATGATGAGTGTCTCCTCACTCAATACTAAAATAAAATCACTTTTAGAAGCAACCTTCATGCATACCCTTGTAGAGGGTGAAGTGGCTTCATGTACCTATCATACTTCTGGGCACCTTTACTTCTCAATCAAAGATAAAAATAGTTCTGTCAAGTGCGTCATGTGGCGTTCATCTGTAGCTAAGATGAAATTTCGTATTGAAAAAGGAATGCACATTGTGGTGGAAGGATCAGTCTCTGTTTATACACCTAGAGGTGAATATCAGTTTCAGACAGTACGTATTGAGCCTTTTGGACAAGGTGCATTGGCTTTAGCCTATGAACAGCTCAAAGAGAAACTAAAAGGGAAAGGTTATTTTTCTAAAGAACAAAAAAAATCCATTCCTAAACATATACAAAAAATAGCACTTGTCACCGCTAAAGATTCTGCCGCACTACATGATATGTTAAAAATAATTGAACAACGTTGGGCACTTGTTGAAGTGACTATTGTCGATACTTTAGTGCAGGGAGAACAAGCTTCTCAACAAATAGCACATGCTTTACAGTATGCAGATAGTTTAGCTCTTGATGTGATTATTGTGGGGCGTGGAGGAGGTAGTGCTGAGGATCTATGGGCATTTAATGAAGAAGTTGTTGCAGACGCTATCTTTAATATGCATACACCTGTAGTCTCAGCGATCGGTCATGAGGTTGATGTTTTGATTAGTGATTTTGTTGCTGATTTAAGAGCTCCTACTCCAAGTGCTGCTATTGAGATGATATTGCCTGACAGTAGAGAAGTTCTATATACATTAAGTGACTTGTCAGATCGGTACACTCGAACTATAGCACATACACTAGAAAATATGAGTAAAGAGTTAGTATACAATGAAGTACTTTTACGACGTTCTTCTCCAAGTCGTAAATTAGAAGAAAAACAAAATGAATTTAAACGTTTAGAGAATGAATTTACACGTGTTATGAAATATAAATTGGAACGTTTAGACACACAGTTACCCGGAATGAAAAGACATTATACGCAAGCGCTTAGATTTTTACTGGAACAAAAAGTCCAATACTTAGATATTATTTCTAAAAAAATGATGATGCATAATCCTAAAGATCAATGTCGCAAAGGCTGGGCACAAACTTCAGTGAAGGGTAAAACAGTTGAATTATCATCAATTGAGATAAATCAGAAGTTTATTTTAGAGGATGAGTTTACAAAAATAGAGGCAGTATGCCTGAGTAAATCTTGAGCTTTAATGCTTGTATGATATAATTTAGGTAATCATTAGAAGGCTATTGTATGGACTCTGTATTATTAAAATTTCAAGTCATTGTAAATAATATGATACAAGAAAAATATATGATGCTTGGGATAGTCATTATTTCCATTTTCTTGATGATACATCTTTATTCTTTAGCAAAAGAAAAAAATAAATTACGTGATACAATAAATAGCAATGTAAAAGTTTTTCAAAAAGCATTTGATGTTTCTGATGATGCTATGCTTATACTTTCAGACAAAAACGAAGTGATATATGCAAATAAAGCGATGGTCTCATTATTGGAGCTAGAAAATAATTTTCAATTAAAAGTACTAAAATCGATCCCTCAAATAAAAATTAAAAAAGAATGGATAGGATTAGAAACCTTTATTCATGAAAAACAATCGCAGCTTAAACAAAATGCTTTAACTTTTCCTCAGGTACTATTGAAAGTTTCACAAAAACAAGAAATTACAATTAATTTGCACTTAGATGCATTTTCTGTAGATCAGAAAACAAATAGTTGGTATTATATTATTAATATGCAAGATTTAACAGAAGTACAAAAATCTGCAAGTCTTGCATATAAACATAAATTGACTAATTTACCAAATCATATCCAGGCACAGCAAGATATGCTAGCCCTTTTTTCAAAAATACATACAGAAAATAATAAAATTGCCTTAATTATTATGGGTTTTGATAATTTTACAAGGTTACGTTCAATTGTTGGGTATGAACAATCTAATGAAATCATTATTAAGTTTTCTAAATACCTTCAAACGATTGCCAGTGATATGAATATATTGGTATACCACACTTTTGATAATTATTTTTTACTTTCAGTGTCTAATGTTGAGTCTATTGAATCTATCAAACTACTAGTGTTAGAAATACAAACGAGACTAGCTTCCTTTTACAAGATGGAAGATGTAAGTTTACATTTAACAGTATCTTCAGGTATCGCACTGTACCCAGACAGTGGCCCAACACGAATGTTGCTTGATAATACCTATAAAGCACTTTCTGAAGCACAAAAGGGAGGTGATGGTGATATTGTAGTTTATATCCCTGATAAATTTATAACTGAATATGATGAACTGACCTTACATAATGACATGCAAGGTGGTCTTGATAATGATGAATTTGAAGTCTATTATCAACCCATTATTAAAGTTGGGAATGAAGAAGTTATTGGGGCAGAAGCTTTAATCCGGTGGATACATCCTCGATATGGAATTATCCCTCCAGATGTGTTTATTGGATTGATGGAAAAAACAGGTTTTATTATAAAGTTAGGACAATTTGTATTAGAAGAAGTGTTGAAACAACAAAAGCGTTGGGAGCTATTTAAATTTAAACAAATTCATGTTTCTATCAATGTCTCTATGATAGAAATAGCTACAGATGACTTTGTTGAACATGTAGAGCAAGCACTTATACACCATCAAGTAAATCCTGAATTGATCACATTTGAGATTACTGAGGGTACAGCAATGATAAGTGAAATACAAACAGTAAAGTACTTTTATCAACTCAAAAAATTAGGCGTGGGTATAGCTTTAGATGATTTTGGTACAGGATATACATCTTTTACATATTTAAAGAAATTCCCTGCCGATATTTTAAAAATTGATAAAAGTTTAGTAGATAATATTTTACTTAATGAAGAAGATCAACGTATTGTAAAAGCGATGATTGAACTGGGACATAATTTAGGTATGAAAATTGTTGTTGAAGGTATAGAAACAAAAAAAATGGTTGCATTATTGGCTTCTTATGAATGTGATTATATGCAGGGGTATTATTTTAATAAACCCTTACCAGTCTTTGAATTTCAAAAATTACTACGATAGTATAACAAGGAGAATAAAATATGGGTATGTGGACATTAATAGTAAGTATAATTTTATTAGTAGCGGTTTTAGGTCTTGTGTCGCAATCTATAATATCACGCAAAAAGCTTGTAACTGTCTCTTCTGAATTAAAATTTTTAAAAAAAGAGAAAGAATATTATGAAGAGGCTATGATGTTGCTTTCTACAGATTATAAGGTTGTGTTTGCAAATCAATCAGCTAAAGAACTTTTTTCTCTCAATGAACAAAATGAAGTCTATGGTGTTGCAAAGAAAATTCAATTACAAATTGCTAGTGGGATGAGAGAAGACTTTTTTGAAGCTTTAGAAAAATTAAATAACACCAATGAAGATAGTTTTAAACTAGAGAATGTTTTTTTAATTGTTTCTGGACAAGAAAAGAAAGTAAATGTTTATATAGATAAAAGTGCTTGGAATATTAATCAAACGATTACTTGTGTGATTGATATTCTTAAAGCCGATGAAGTAACAATCGCAAATGAAGATAAAGCGGGATCTATTGATTTCCTTACGGGGCTCCCTAGTCAATTTTTAGCTTTAGCAGATATTAATACTTTAGTGATAAAAAGCAAAAAGAAGTCAGAATCATTTGCTTTATTCCTTTTGGGTATTGATCACTTTAATGATATTCAAACAACACTTGGATTAGGGTATACCAATAAGATTTTAAAAAATATTGCACAGTATTTTATGGATCATCCGATGGAACATGTTCGTGTGTACCGTATGGATGCAGATAAATTTATTTTTCTTGTTGATGGATTAGACGAAGATGAACTCGCACGTACTATGGCTAAAGATATTATTATTTCTGTAGGCAATATCTATAGAGATAATAATGATATACGATTGACTAATTCTATGGGAGTGGTACTTTATCCTAGAGATGGTGAAAATGCTTCTAAACTTATTCATAATGTTTATATTGCGCTTGATAAAGCACAAGTGCAGGGTGAATCTAACATTGAAGTATTTAGTACGGAGGATCATGTTATTCACAAAGATGAAATTCAAATAAATGAAGATATTCGTAAAGGGTTGATTAAAAGTGAATTTTTACTTTACTATCAACCTATTTTTGATCTTGAAGGTGAACAAATTATTGGTGCTGAAGCACTTTTACGATGGAAGCATCCAGAACATGGACTTATTTCAGCAGACAAATTTCTTGAAGTGGCAGAAAAAACAGGTTTAATTGTTGACTTAGGAGAGTATGCCTTTAATGAAGCAATTCAACAAAGACAACGATGTACACGTAGTGTAAGAGATGACTTTCAAATTACTATTAATTTATCTCTTAAAGAGATGCAAGTTGAAAAACTTCTACCAAGACTTGAAATGTTATTTGATAAATATAAAATTGAAAAAAATGCGATAAACCTTGATGTAAGTGAAGGAGTTGCTATGGAAAATATTGATAAAACAGCCAATGATTTTAAGTTATTTAAAGATTTTGGGTTATCACTTTCTTTGGACCATTTTGGAGCAGGGTACTCTTCATTTAAGTATTTAAATATGCTTCCTATTGATATGATTAAAATAGATAGATCACTTATCTTTGATTTAACATTGAATCTAAAACATCAAACCACAGTAAAAGCTATTATAGAATTAGCACATACGTTAGGTTATAAAGTAGTTGCAGAAGGTGTTGAAACATCACAAGAAGCAAGTATTTTAGCGGCATTACATTGTGACTATGCACAAGGTTATTTATATTCTAGACCATTACCGGCTAATGAGTTTGAAGAATTATTAGGATAAATAAACGACAGGGATTGTCGTTTATTTAGTGTTTTTACATCATACCTGGCATGCCACCCATTGGAGGCATATCTGGCATAGGTGTTGGTGCTTCTGGTATATCTGATACCGTTGCTTCTGTTGTAAGTAGTAACGAAGCGACTGAAGTTGCATTTTGAAGTGCTACACGTTCTACTTTAAGTGGGTCAATGATACCTGCTTCAATCATATCTACATACTCACCCGTTGCAGCATTAAATCCTAGATTCGCTTCTGTTGAGTTAGCAATTCTATCTGCAACTACACCTGCATCAAAACCAGCATTTTGTGCGATTTGTTTCATAGGAGCAAAGACAGCTCTTAATATGATTTCCGCACCTACAAGCTCATCTTCTTTAAGATCAAGTTTTACAGCTTGACTTGCTTTGATAAGCGCAGCACCACCACCAATGACAATACCTTCATCTACAGCAGCTTTTGTGGCACTTAGTGCATCATCAACTCTATCTTTTTTCTCTTTCATTTCAGTCTCTGTTGCAGCTCCTACTTTAATAACAGCCACTCCACCAGAAAGTTTTGCAAGACGCTCTTGAAGTTTTTCTTTATCATACTCACTGGTAGTAGTTTCTATTTGTGTCTTGATTTCATTGGTTCTTGCGATAACAGCTTCTTTGTCACCTTTCCCATCTACTATGACCGTGTTGTCTTTATCTATAACAACTCTTGCAGCATGCCCAAGGTCAGCCAACGTTACTTTTTCAAGGGTAAGCCCAAGCTCTTCAGTAATGAGTGTAGCACGTGTCAAAATAGCAATGTCTTTAAGCATCTCTTTTTTTCTATCTCCAAATCCTGGAGCTTTAACTGCGGTGATGTTAAGTACACCTTTCAGTTTGTTAAGTACCAGTGTTGACAGTGCCTCACCTTCAATATCGTCAGCAATGATAAGTAAAGGACGACCTGCTTGTTGTACTTGCTCAAGTAGAGGCACCATATCTTTAAGTGATGTCAGTTTAGCATCTGTTAAAAGAATGATTGGTGCTTCAAGCTCACATGTCATTTTTTCGGTATTGGTTACAAAGTATGGAGAGACATATCCTCTGTCAAATTGCATACCTTCAACTACTTCAAGGTCATCATTGATACCTTTTGCTTCTTCAACAGTAATGACACCATCTTTCCCCACTTTCTCCATCGCTTCAGCGATTAGGTTCCCGATAGTCTCATCTGAGTTTGCAGAGATAGTTGCAACTTGTGCTATCTCTTTTTTGTCTTTAACTTCTTTAGAGATTTTCTGAAGTTCTACGATGATAGCTGCAGATGCTTTGTCCATACCACGTTTCACTTCTATAGGGTTTGCACCTGCTGTGATGTTTCTAAGACCTTCTTTAAAGATAGCATGTGCAAGTACAGTTGCCGTAGTAGTACCATCACCTGCTTCATCAGCCGTATTTGAAGCAACTTCTTTAACGAGTTGTGCACCCATGTTTTCAAGGCTATCTACAAGCTCGATTTCTCTTGCTACAGAAACACCATCTTTAGTGATATGTGGTGCTCCATATGATTTTTGAATGAGTACATTACGTCCTCTTGGTCCCATAGTTACTTTGACTGCATCAGCTAGTTTAGTCACACCTTCAAAAAGTCC
>Ga0256824_10000927_pt1 | contig 11321 bp, 9 predicted proteins | sample CV67metaG_FD_191570 | JGI IMG/M metagenome (GOLD analysis project Ga0256824, IMG submission 191570) | Hydrothermal vent microbial communities from East Pacific Rise, Pacific Ocean - CV67 | ecosystem: Environmental > Aquatic > Marine > Hydrothermal vents | place: Pacific Ocean: East Pacific Rise...
TTTTACTAGTTGTGGTGTTAACTCATCAAGACGTTTATCGATTACTGATTCTATAGAGTTTAGCATATCTTCGTTGAGTGATGAACTCTGAAGATGTTTTTGCATTGTGTCATTAAACGCAGAAGAATTTACTATCTTGATGACAGCTGATCTCATCTTATTTGAGAAAGGTTCCTTGAGTGCATCAAGAGCAGATTCCCCTCCAAACATTCCAAGCATACCTCCAAAAGAAGACTCCATTACTGTTTTGCTGAGTGCATCAAACGCAGGTGCAAAGTCTGTCTCTTCTATGATAGGTTCGAGGTTTATTTTCTTCTCTTCACTCTCAAAAAAGCTTTCTAGCTGTGCTTTGGTAAAGAACTCTTGCATCATAAGATTTTTGATAGCTTCTTTAAATGCTTCAAAACGCAGGGGTATAACACCAGAGCCATATAAAAGAGGAACTTTTTCAAAGAGCATATGAATGGCGAGTTGATTAGTAAGTGCACCAGAGAGGGCAAAAAGACCACTAAAGAGTAGTGCATTGTGAAACTCAAGTAGCACAAATGAGAGGGCTATTAAGAGAGTAGCGAGTAGGTTAGTTATAAAACTTTTATTTAATATCAAATGTATATCCTTTTAAAAGCGAGATTATATACTAAAAGGGTATTATTAGGGAAATAAAAATGGAAATTACAGATGAAACCAGCAACAAATGAACTTTTTAAAACACAAAATGTAGAGACTATAGTTAATACCATAGAGACAGAACTCAAAACTAGAAACGAATCTCCTTTTTGGGCTGATAAGGTTGTTCCATTTTCACGTGCGATACTCAGTATTTTAGTTCCATTGAGAGAACAAAACCTACTCTTTACCCCTGAGGGAACAAAGACAGAGGAGTTAACTCCTAAACTGTTTTTAGAGTGGATGGACTTTATGAGTCTTAAGGGACTTGCCTTTACTATACAGAAATCAAACGCAGCAGACACTCTTCTTCGTACCTCTATAGGTGAGGATGAGTGTGCTAAGTATGAGGTGATTGATTTAAGTTATTTGGGTGATTATCTAGCGAAATATAGTGTAAACTTAACAGATGAAAATCTTGACTTTCCAATCTCAAACTACAACCTACATCAGGGTGTAAAAAATGTTATCAACACTCTACTTTAGTAGAACATAAGATACAAAGCACCCCAAAGTAAGAAGATTATAAAGCCTAGAACTGCGAAAGTAATCACTAAACGCAGTAGTAGGTAGAACGTAAACTTTATAAATGAAGGCACAGTTTAGTGTTTATATGGAACTGTTTTTATCTTCAGAGCCTTTGTTGCATACTCCATCCCACCAATGATATTTACAACTTTATAGTTAAACTCTTTTGCTAACCACGGTGCAATCATAGATGTTCTACTTCCTGTATGACATATGATAGCAAAAGGTTTTTTTGTATCAATCTGCTCATTGAGCTTTTGTAAAAACACCTTAGCATCGTAGTTTCCCTTTTGATCAAAAAAGACTATTGGGATTGCTCCTGGAAGTAGTCCTGTCTCTCTCCACTCTGGTGCAGTTCTAACATCGACTACAGGCATTTGTGAATCTAGTATCTCTTGTGTCATATATGAGTTTTTTACATCCCCTGCAAAAAGCGAAAGAGTAAGTAACATAAGCCCTATAATAATTTTTTTCATTTTCTTCTCCAAAAAGGTGTTTGCTTAATCGTATTGCAAACCATAAGGGTTAACGCAAGAAAGCTCTTGTATAATTGTATCAATAAATAATAAATAATTAGGCTAAAAATGGCAGCATCACAAAAAGCAATAGATAATTCAAATAGACTTCGTTATATCAGAGCACTAGAACGGTTTCATAAGGGTATGATTTCATATCTTATGAATACCCCAGAACTTACTTCAAAAGGCTTCAATAAAAAGATAATTAATAGCTTGAAACTTTTAAACCGTATTGACGAGATAGACCTTTATAAGGGAGAGTTAAAAGACCTGCAAACACTTGTCAAAAAAATGGCTGCTTATAAGGATTCTGAAGAAGAGGTAGAGGATATAAAAGAGAAACTTCTTTATGCCTCAAACCAACTAGATAAGAGCATAAATGCTAAAAAGTATAAAAAAGACAAGCATACAAATTCAAAATTTGATGATTGGGACTAGGTAAAAATCGTGGCTAGAGTTCTTGTTGTAGAAGATGACCTCATTTTATCAGAAACACTTTGTGAACTGCTAGAGAGTGTGGGCTATAGTGTAGACCTTGCAACAAGTGCAAACGCAGCACTAGATTTAACAGCAAAACAAAACTATGAGATTATGCTTTTTGATGTAAACATACCCGATTTTAGTGGCTTTGAACTCCTTAAGATGCTCCGTGAATCAGGCAATACTATTCCTTGTATATTTTTAACCTCTTTAAATGATATAGCTTCATTATCTCGTGGTTTTGAAGTAGGGGCAGATGATTATCTTAAGAAGCCTTTTGATTTTGATGAACTACTTGTTCGTATTAGTGCACTTTTAAGAAAGTCATTTTCAAGTAGTGCAAACGAGGTTCACTATAAGTCTCTTATCTACAAGATTGAAACAAATGAACTCTTTGAGGGTGAGGAGTTAATCCTACTTGCTCCTCAAGAGAAAAAACTTCTTTCACTCTTCTTCTCTCGTATGGGGCAAACAATCTCAAAAGAGGATTTTTTATACGAACTTGATGGTGAAAATGAGGCTAGTGAAGGTGCTCTGCGTGTTTATATGAGTAAGTTGAGAAAGAGTGGTTTGGAGATTCAGACCATAAAAGGCACAGGATACAGACTTGTTAAAGCATGAAAAAAAAGCCTTTTGGAAGTTTTTTAGTATCTACTTCGGAAGTGTCGCTTCTCTTATCTTAATAGCTGGGTACTTTTACTTCGACGAACAAGAGAGAACACTCATTCAAAAAGAGCATTTTTCTATGATAGAGTACACACGAAAACTCAAGATGAAGATTCAGCCAGATAGTCAAGATATCACACACTCCAGACATACTCAAAAAATAGAAAACTTTAACATGAACAACTTCACAAACAATGAAACAGAGTTTTTAAAGTATATGCCTTACAGTTGGGATGGTGGCTATATACTTGTAAAAAAAGACAAAAAAACTTTTAAAGAAAAACTTTTAAAAGTGAAGCTAATTATCATCTCTGCACAACTAGTTTTACTTTTTCTCTTTGCACTGCTAAGTTACTTTTTAGCAAAACGTGCACTCAAACCAATGCAAGATGCTATCTCTAAACTTGATAACTTTTCAAAAGATTTGATTCATGATTTAAACACACCCATAACCTCAGTGCTTTTAAATGTAAAGATTTTAGAAAACAACCCTGCATTTTGTGACTCAAAGCCACTGCAACGAATAAAACGCAGCCTAGATGATATTGGGGAGTTGCATAAAAATCTAAATGTTTTACTGCAAGAAGATAGTATGCAAGTCCAAAAAGAGAATGTTTTTGAGTTGATTAACGAAGTTGTATTAACACATAAAAAGCTCTATAAAAATATAAGTTTTATAGTTGAAGAATATGCAGTGTATGAACTCTTAAACGCAGAAGCATTTAAACAAGTCTTGACAAACATTATCTCAAACGCAGCTAAGTATAATGTAGATGATGGATATGTTAAGATTTATATGAAGGAGCGAACTCTTTATGTTGAAGATGGAGGTATAGGAATCCAAAATCCACAAAATATCTTTGAACGTCTCTATAAAGAACATAGTTCTGGTCACGGAATAGGGCTTGATATTGTCAAGCGATTGTGTGAGATAATGAGTATCAAGTTAGATGCCTCATCCAAGCTAGGAAAGGGCACAACTATAATACTTGAGTTTAGTGCCTAAAAACTGTAAGTGATGTCGGCAAAAACTCTATCGTTATCGCTTATAGCAGCAGTAAACGGCTTATCTCCGCTGATATAATCAACCACACCAAAGTTTGCATTGACACTATTCATTAGTTCATACTCTACCCATACACGAGCAAAGCCACCATACTCCCATGAAGCTCCAAACATACTTACTAAGGCATTGGCATTGATAGTATCGTTTTGAAAAGAACGAGAGGCTCTAAGTGCTGTTTGAAGTTCGTTTTTATCAACAAAGTCAGGTTTAACAGCATTGTAGTCAGACATTGAATCCTCATGCTCAAATATATGTCTGTTAGCAATCTCAATAGATAAGAGTGTATCTTTGATACCCATATAGTCAAAGCCAACTAAGACATCAAGTCTATTTTTTGCATCAGCTGTTGAGTTGTACTTTATGCCATGCATATAAGCGACTTCACTTTTAAATAACCAACTGCCTCTAACGACATTTATAGCAGAACCTACCATCTGTATTTTAGAAACTACACGTTTCATATTTGATGGATTTGTTCCTTGCATATGCCATTTTGAGTCAAGAACATCTGCTGCATAAAAGGATAAATCCCAACCCGAAAAAATACCATTTGCAGCAAAGGCAAACTGCATATCATCGAGGCTATTTGAGGGTTGTACTAAGTCTATAAAAGGGTTTGGAGCGATAGGAAATATACTATCAACTGGAAAAAATTCACTTCTTGGGGCAGCTTCAAGAAAGATTCGACTCTCAAAGATAGCCATAGCTGAGAAGTTCCAGCTATCTATGTAGTAGTCAAACTTCGCCATACTAGTACTTAAACGCAGGTCTTTTATGTCTGTCATACCAGGGAGTCTATTGTCAAGAGGGTTGATGACATCTGTGATTCTTATACTATCGGATTTTCCCCAAACAACAATCTGCCGACCGATTTTAATATCTATATCTTTTGTGAGTCGCCCTTGAATGTAAGTATCATCTAAACGCAGCTGCGTTTTATAAGTATCAAGTGTATCTTGATTGTAGTTATTACTAGGGTGCAGATCATAAATAGCATCATAAAAAGCATCGCCACTAATGCGTACTTTCCAATCATCAGATAACTTAGCATCAAACTGCAAATAAGTAGAAGCTTGTGCTTGATTAAAGCCAGAGTAATCAACTGAGTCGACATTATGACTTCTGTAGCCATACGAGGTTTTAAAGGCTAGATTTCCACTAAGTGTATAGTTACTTTGGCTCTGTTCTTGAGGGAGTGTCTCTTGGTCTACACTTATTTCTGTATCACTAAAACCATCTAAGTCCCCTCCAAAACCATCAAGGTCTGCACTCTCATCTGCATAGAGACTACTGAGAGTTAAGAGAGATATTAAGCTCAGTTTGAGGAGTTTAGGAGTCATTTTTTATAGACCACGCTCTAGGGTACGAGTTGTGAAAAGTGATTCATCAAGCTTTTGATTGTACTTTATTTCTGTGAATTTAAAGACTGTTTTATGAAGCATCTTTTTACCCTTTTTAGTCACCATTTGCATCTCTGTTGGAGTCCAAATACCATCTATGAGTTTAAGACCTTTTACCTGCATATACTTGAGTTTTTTTCCAGCTTTGATGTAGTTGAGTGCTTGAACAATAACAAAGTTATCTTGTCTAACAAAAACAATAGACTTCGTATAACCAGTCTCTTCAACAGTTTTTTCAGACTTTGGAGTCACTAGCATTTGCCATACTTTATCTCCTCCAACCTTTGTCTCTTTCATCACTTTATAAGTGTAATCTTCTACATTTCGTGAAGTCATATCTGAGTAAGTAAAGTCACTTCCCATAAATGAAGAACTCTTATCACTCGAAGCGATACGTTTTACTTTTTGGAGTTCGGGCAGATAAAGCCACTGGTCATCATCTCTGTCTGAGTCTTCATAATCATAAGTTAAAAACGCAGTGTTCTTAACATCAGCAGGAGTCAAGAAGAACATGAGTTTAAGTGTGTCTTCCCCTTTTTCTTTTGTAAATGTTTTTAAATCACGAATACGCTTTTTACCATTTTTATCTATAAGAGTCATCTTCATCTTAGATGTAGAGTTATCACCCTCATCTCTATCGTGAACCTTTTGTGCTATCTCTTTACCTGTGAGGGCAAAGAGTGAAGTAAGTGAAAGTGCTGTTATGAGTAGTAGTTTTAAAAACATTATTTATCCTTTGTTATAAGTGCTAATAGGGCAGGCCCTAAGATGATGTTAGAGATAAGTGCAATAAGTATTGCCCCTCCTGCTAAGATACCGAAGTTGATAAGATTGCTAAGTGTCGCGAACATATAAACAAAGAAGCCAAGAGAGAGAACAACTGATGTCGCAACAAGAGCGCGACCAGTCCCAGTCATGGTGTGTTCTATAGCCTCTTTTGTCGTATGACCTTGTTTATGGTACTTCGCGAAGTTGTGAAAGAAGTGTACAGTATCATCAACACTTAGCCCAATAACGATAGCCCCAACAAGCATGGTAAACATATCAAGAGGCATATTTACAAGTCCCATAAAGCCTAGTGTGATGATGATAGGAAGGACATTTGGTATCATGCTTACAAGCCCTATTTTGACACTTCCAAGTAAAATCATCATCATGATAGCGATTAGAATAAACGCAACAAGATAAGAGGTCGCCATCGAATCCATAGCTGCAACTAGGGTTCTTTGAAAGAGAGGAACCATTCCAGTGATAGTTATTTCTACATCTTCGCTGAGTCCATCTTGTAAAATCTTACGAAGTGCATCACTAATCTCTGTGTACTCTCCAGCTTCCATCCATGGGAGTTTAAATGTGAGTCTTGCCTTAGAAAAACTTCCATCAACAAAGTCTGTCAGGTCATCGCTTCCACTGTTCTCAAAGAGTAAAAACTCTTGAGGAATGAGAGCATCGTTTTTTGTTATAGAGTAGTACTCTTGTCTGTTCTCATGGAGTGCTCTGTGAATCTCTTTGAGTACATCTCCAACACTCCAACCCTTGCCAACAAAATGTTTTTCAGTTTGAAGCTCTTGTGCTTTTTTGACTAAGTTGTCTATATCTGTAAGGAGTTTTGAGCTATAAAGACCATTCTCTTTTTTTGTATCTATGATGACTTCCATCGTTACACTTCCTCGAAGCTCATGGTCAACTGTCGCAGTTGAAATCTTCACAGGAGAGTTGTCTGGCTGCCATGAAAGAGGGTCATGTTTAAACTCTACACTTGTAGCAGCATAGATGAAAAAGACCAAAATAATAAAACTTACAGAAACGATTTTTTTTGCATTATTGAGGCTAAAGTCTGCAATAGCGAGTAAAAAAGCATCCATTCTTTCACTTTTCGCCTTATGTTTGAGTTTGGCTGGTTTGATAGGCAAAATGGCTAAGATAGCAGGAAGTAAAACGAGGGTATTTACAAGTGCTATCATAACACCAGTAGCTGCAAATATACCAAGATCTGCAATAGGTGCAATAGCCGCAGTAGAAAACGAAAGAAGTCCAGCAGCTGTTGTAAGTGAAGTCATGATGATGGCAAGTCCAGAGTGACCAAGTGCATAACTTATAGCAGCATTTTTATCGCTTGACTCATTGAGGTCTTTGTAAAACATAGTGAGCAGGTGAACCACGGCTCCAATCCCAACAGCAAGTAAAAATGAGGGAAGAATCTGTGTCGGTATAGTGATAGGAGTTCCTACTAGAGCCATAAACCCAACCGTACTTAAAAGTGAAAGAACAACTATAAAGATAGGAAGAATTACAGCACTCACTCTACGAAAAACGATAAAAAGAAAAATCATCATCATAAGTAGTACAAGTTTTACAAACTTCTGCATATCTTTTTGCACAGATTGTTTGTTGTAGTCATTAACTGCAAGTGAACCTGCAACAAAGACTTTAAATCCCTCTTGATTAAACTCTTGTGCAATCTTATTAGCTGCTCTGACCATCTCACTTTTAGAAGGGTCACTCAAAAACTCACTCGGCTCATCACTACTTTCATCTTCGCCAAAACCATCAAGTGCATCAGAATCATCACTAGCCTCATAAGTGCTTGGCTCTAAAATGATTGTAGTCATTGTAAACTCTTCATTATAAAGTAGGTTTTTATACATTTCATTGTTGAGTGCAGTTGCTTTGATAAGGGCTAACTCTTTCTCATTTTGAGGAAAGTTCTCAAAGAGGTCTTCAACGATGAGTCTATCATCTTCTCCTCGAGTATTTCTTGCATTTATAAGGGATGTAATATCGTTGAGATGGGGAACAGAGTTTTCAAGTTGTGTGTGAAGTGTTTTCATCTTCTTAAGTGTCTCAAGATTGAAAATATTTTTGGCTTGAATAACAACTAAGATTTTTTCATCTTGTCCAAACTGCTCTTTAAATGCCTCATACCGTACAAGGGCAGGGTCATCTGAGTGTAAAAAACCTTCTGTTGAAGTGTCTATCGTGATTTTAGTTATGTTTGAGATTATTAGGATGCTTAGGAGCATCATAAAAATAATTATCTTTTTAGGGTGAAGGGTGATTGTCTCACCCATCTTTTCTAATCTAGTCTCACTTTTTGTTCGCCAGTTCATATCGCTACCTTTTATTGATTATCTAATTTTACATTATCAATATTAGCTCAATGTTAAGAGATTCTATTTAGTGTTTTGACTCATTTAGCATTTTGTCAAGAAGTCCAAAAAGTTCATGAGAAGCATCTTCCATAGAATCGAAATTAGCAAGAATCTCATCTCCATTTTTGAGAGTATCTTCAGCAGCATTAGCCGTAAGAAATGAAAGGTTTTTATTTGCATTTTTATGAACAGTATGATGTGGTGTAGTTATTTTTGAGTATGTTGGTGTTAAAGAAAATCTACTTTTTCCTTCTCCATCATACCAAACACCTAGGTTACACTGGTGAGAGTCAACCTCTTTAAGCACTTTTTTAAGTGACATAAGAGAGTTGTAAGCACGAGACTTATAAAGGATATGGTCAATCTTTGCAAGTACAACAAAGACAGAGTTTTCCATCTGGTAAGAGTAGTCTACGATATTTACAGAACCATCACTCAGTTCTACAAGTGTATGCTCAAAGGCTTCTATTTTTTTAGTTGAAGCATCAACTGTGCTTTTCATATCTTCAGAGCTTGTCTGTATCTCATTCATCCCTTGTTGGAGTGACTTGATACTAACTGAGATTTCACTCGTTGCCTTATGTGTTCTCTCTGCAAGTTTACGAACTTCATCAGCAACAACAGCAAAACCACGACCATGTTCTCCAGCACGAGCAGCTTCTATGGCTGCGTTTAGAGCTAGTAGGTTTGTTTGGTCTGCGATATCTGTGATAAGTTCGATGACTGAAGTGATGTTGTTTGTTTGTGCTGCTAACTCATCAACACTTGCATTGTTCATACCAACTTGTTCGTTGAGTGTATGAAGTTCAGATACTGCATCGTTAATACTTGAACGAGAGTTATTTGCTAAATCTGCTGAAGATTTAGTAGCAGAAGTGATATTTTTAAGATTTTTAATATTTAACTTAAGGTCTGATTGTATAACAGTGAGTGATTCAGAAACACCAACACTTCTTGTACTTAGTTTTGAGTTAAAAGAATCACGAAGAGCATTTTGATGTTGTATACGCATAAACTCTATACTTTTGGCAACATTCTCAACAGCTACAACAAACTCACCTTTCATACCATCAGAAGAGATAGTATGTGTGAAGATACCCTTTGAAGCATCTGTGATTGTAGAGTTTATTTCATCTATGAGGTTTCCAACATGTTCAAGGAGCTGAGATAGGTTCTTACCCATCAAGCCAAGTTCCGTGTGATGTGCTGATGACTCACATTTATGAGAGAAATCACCGTTTGCAGCATGTGCGATAAGACCAGTAAAACGCAGTATACCGTCGATGATAGATTTACGAATAATAGTAGCGATGATAAGAACGATACTTCCCACTAACATACCAGCAATAAGAACTAGGTACTTGTAAAAAGAGATTTGTGATTCAAGATCTTTGGAAGCATCACTTAGCTCTTTTTCTTTGAGACTAACAAGCTTTTTAAAAGATTCTCTTGAAGCGTTTGCATAAGGAGTAAGGTCTTTTTTATACAACTTATATATCTTATCGCTGTTGAGTTTAATCTCATTAGTTGAGAGAGTGTTCATCATGCTTAGAGAGTTGTCTAAAAAGAGCATAGTTGATGACTTCGCTTCTTTAACTAGAGAAAGTGATCTGTCCTCTTTGAGTAATTTTTCTAAAGAATTAAAGTCTGTTCTAATGTCTTCTATACTTTTGTTGAGTTTTAGAATATTTTTTTGATAGTCTCCCCCAAGCATTATATCTCTTGTTGTTCGACTCACATAGTTTAGTTTAGTTTCTATTTTAAGAGTTTGAAGTCCTGCAACCATTGCATTTTTCTGTAGGTGCTCATACTGCATTTCGATTTTTGTCATAGAAACAAAAACAAAGATAGTAGCTGCAAAGATAGAGAATGTTGCCATAGCAATCAGGTAGTTCATCTTTTTTTTAATACTCATTTGTTCAAACATTAATTTACCTTATAATTAGTTAGCTGTATTTTATCAAAAAAAGGCTTAAAAATTATAAGATATTACATTATTTTAAAGAGTTTATAGAGTGCTGAGCAATATCAATAAAGCCATCAGCCCCAGGTATGAAACTAATGAGAGAAGTCCCAATACCTCCCCATACAACGAGAAGAGCCATCATGACTATAAGAACTGTACTGACATCTATTGGAAGTTTTTTTTGCTCCTCATCAGATGGGTAAAAGTACATCATAGCTATAAGCTTGAAGTAGTAGTACACTGAGATAAACGCAGTGAGTATTCCAAGTCCTGCAAGTAAAATCTGTCCTGACTCAATGGCGGCACTAAAGATATAAAACTTTCCTAAGAAGCCGATAGTTGAAGGAAAACCAGCAAGTGATAGCATAAAAATACTCATCATAAGAGCCATATAAGGACGTCTCTCTGCAAAGCCTTTGAAGTCTTCGTATCGCATCTGGCGTTTGCTCTGTGAAGCTATAAAACTTAAAATCCCAAAACTTCCAACTGCCGATAAAAAGTAAGCGATAAGATAGAACATGATAGCAGGTGCCGCCACTTGTGAGTTAAGTCCTAACGAAGAGATAGCGATAAGAAGATAACCACTATGAACGATGGAAGAGCCTGCAAGCATGCGTTTTACAAGTGTCTGATTTATCGCAAGCCATGAACCACCTATAAGAGTTAAGATGGTTATGACTTGAAGTATCTGTGTCCAAAAGTGGTTAATACTCGCAAAGTTGACAAGATATAAACGCAGGGCAATCGCAAAGATAGCTATTTTAAATGTTGAAGCCATAAACATCGTGATAGGATAGGGTGCTCCGTGATAAACATCAACAACCCATGAGTGAAAAGGGACAGCTCCGATTTTAAACATAATAGTAATCATGATAAAAC
>Ga0256824_10000928_pt1 | contig 11320 bp, 7 predicted proteins | sample CV67metaG_FD_191570 | JGI IMG/M metagenome (GOLD analysis project Ga0256824, IMG submission 191570) | Hydrothermal vent microbial communities from East Pacific Rise, Pacific Ocean - CV67 | ecosystem: Environmental > Aquatic > Marine > Hydrothermal vents | place: Pacific Ocean: East Pacific Rise...
ATCAGTTATTTTTATTTCAGGAACATCAATATTAATACTAGGCGTTTCTATCTCTACCTCAGGTACTTCAATTTTTGGAACATTTATATCTACATCAGGTGTATTTAGTTCAACATCTGGAACTTTCACTTCAGGAACATCAACATTAGGAGTTTCTACTTCAATATCAGGTACTTCAATTTTGGGAACATCTATATCTAAATCAGGTGTTTTTAGTTCAACATTTGGAACTTTTACATCTGGAGTATCTATATCAACATTAGGAGTTTCTACTTCAACATCAGGTACTTCAATTTTTGGAACATCTATATCTAAATCAGGTGTTTTTATTTCAACATCAGGAACTTTCACTTCTGGAACATCAATACTAGGCGTTTCTATCTCTACTTCAGGTACTTCAATTTTTGGAACATCTATATCTAAATCAGGTGTATCAATTTTTACATCAGGTGTATTTATCTCAAGCTTTGGAACTTTTACTTCTGGAATATCTATATCAACATTAGGAGTTTCTATCTTTACTTCTGGAATCTCAACATTTACTTCTGGTGTCTTTTTGCTAAAAAAGCCTTTAATAGTAGCAAATAATCCACCAACTACAGCAGTATTTCTAATTGTATTATTGTTTGTAGATTTTTTCTCTATCTCTTTGCTGATGATGGTTTCAGGTTCAGGTTCTTTGTTTTGTTCTGTGTGAACAATTTTGGTTTGAAGTTCTTCCTCTTTATTTTTTAATTTAATAATTTTATTGTCGTTAACAAGTATATTGTCTTTTGCTTTGGTTAACTCAGATGAAATTTTAGAGACCTGTTTCTCTTTTTCATCTAGAAGTTTCTCCTGTATAGTTACTTTTTCTTTGAAATTATCAACACTACCTTTCAGCTCAGTAACTTCATGATTATATTTTTCCATCTCAGTTTCAACTGTATTTAGTTTTAGTAAGTGAGCAGTTGAAGTTTTTTTCTCTTTGTTTGCTTTATTTTTTAACAGTCTATGCGTCTCTTCTTTTTCTTGGAGTGATTGTTTTAATGACTCAACTTCTTTTTCTATGTTTTCTATTTTTGAAATATTCTGTTTTACAATATCTTCTTTTTGAATAAGTTTGTTTTTTAAAAAGCTATTGTCTTCATCTTTTTTCTTTACTATAAAATTAAGATTTTCTACTTCTTCTTCTGCTTCATTGAGTTTGGTAGAACGTAGATGTAATTCATCTTGAACCTTTGAAAACTTATCATTAATATGATTTAGTTCTTCATTTTTCTTTTCCATTGAAAGGTGTAAGTCCTCAAGAACTTTTTCTCCTTTATTTAATTTTAGAAGATGAGAAGCTGACTCCTTTTGTACGCTATATAGTTCATTTTTTAGATGTTTGTTGTCTCTCTCTTTTGTATCCATTACACTACTTAACTCTTTAAGCTCAAGAGTATGCTTTCTCTTTCCAAAAGCTTTTGAAATTAAATACCCAAAGATAAATCCTAGCACAAGTGCACCTATTAAACATATCAACATATTTGTTATTAACTCAGTCATTCTATTCTCCTTTTTTTAACGTTATCTCTACACGTCTATTTTTTTTATCATTAGGAGCAAAAATTAATTTTTCCTCACCATAACCTGTTGCTGTAAGTTCTTGTGCATGAATACCTTTTTTAATAAGATATTTTTTTACACTAGATGCTCTTTGTTGACTTAGATTTTTATTGTAACCAGCACTACCACTAGCATCGGTATGACCTGCTATATTTAATTTTAGTTCTATACTCAAATCATTAATAATTTGAATGATATTGTCTAAAACTTTTTGGCTAGAAGGTAAAATTTTACTACTGTTTAACTGGAAGTTAATAACAGAGTTTTCTAGTAGGATATTAATTTCTGATTGAGCAGTTTCAATTTTAGTTGTATCAATTGAATCCTCTTCAATTGAAATTTCTTCTGTTGGAGATTTAATAGTAATCTCAGAGGTTTTTATGGTTGATATAGCTTGTGCAATAGCCTCTTCTTCTGTTAGCTCTTTGGGAGCTACAAGTACTTGTTCTTCTTCATTTGTTTGCTCCTGAATAACAGGTTCTTCCTCTATAGGTATTTCAACAGCAGGTTCTTCAATTATAAGTGTTTCTGCTATGGTTGTTTTATTTTGAATTTGATATGATGAGTCAAAAGTAGTTAGCAGTTCATTAAGTTTCTCTTGTTCTACTGTATCTTTTAACTCTCCAGTAATATCAATCTTATTATCCTTTATTGTAATAGAACCATTTTGTATTTGATTATCTATTAGATAAGAGATAAGAGTTTGAGATTTATTCGACCAAGATTCTTTCTTAACATTTTCTAAAAACTGAATATCATTTTCACATGGTTTATCTTGACAAATTTGTGTGATATGTTGAATTATCTCACTATGTTGGGCATCTTTTTCTAAAATAGCATTAAATTTATATGGTTCACTATTTATAAAAGAGAAAGAAGGTTTTGTCTTTTCGACTATTTCTTGAGCTTGATGTATGGGTTCCTCTTTTGGAACGCTATTTGTATTTGTAGAAACTGCTACATGATATAGTTTTTTATACAATTGATCTTTATGCGTTGAAATACAAAAGTACGTATATAATGCACTTGCTCCTAATCCTATGAGGATTAGACTTTTACCACTCATAACTTCTCCTTTTTGAATTGAAATATGTTGATGTAACGATGATGAACAAAAAAATACAATTAATATTTAAAAATAATATTTTTTGTACATAACTATTATATTGAATCTTTTCTAATTTAACTATTTGAAAGTACTATTAAAAATTTATTTTAAGTTATTATTTATTTTAATTTATAAGCAATGAAATATAACAAAGGATTATATTGTGATTTTATGTTATAATTCTTTTCAAATTAAAAAGAAGGAGGTAATATGTCATTACCTATAGATTTACCAGCAATTAGTATCCCTGAGATACCTTTACCATTAGAAATTTCTGAGCTTATTCACCCAGCAATTGTTCACTTTGTTATAGCAATTCCTGTTGTTATTCTCTTACTTGAAATATATAACTTAGTTGCTAAACGTCGTAGTATTTCAGCCTTTTCTCTATTTTTATTAATCATTGTAGCCGTTGCAATGTTTGGTGCATACTTAACAGGTTCTGTAGATGGAAAAGCAACATGGGATATTCTTTCATCAGATGGACAAGCAGACTTAAAAGCTCATAAACTTTTGGGTACATACTTGGTTTATAGTTCATTAATATTGCTTATTTTAAAACTTTTAGCAATGGCTATTCGAAAAACTGTGGGTAGAGTGTTTTTTATTCTTCTATTAGGTGGATTTATAGTAGTAACACTTTATCAAGGTAAAGAGGGTGGAGAACTTGTGTATAAGTATGGAGCAAACAGTGAAAGAGTTGTAGATATGCAAAGTAATGCTGAGGATGCTATAGAGGAGTTAGAAGAAGCAGATGAGAAGCTTTCTGAACTTCAAACAAAATATGATGAACTTGTAGCATCAAATAAAAAAGAGGAAATAGTAAAAGAAGAAGCTCCAGAAGCAGACAAAGCTGAAGAGAAAGTTCCTGAAGCATCTGATGATGAGAAAAAGGATGAGTCAGAAGAGGAGGTTTTAGAAGCTGAAGAGAAAGCTTCTAAAACATCTAATGATGAGAATAAAGAAGAAACAGAGTCAAATGAAAGTGTACCTGCACCTTCTAATGAGACAAATAGTAGTAACTAAAAGCTACCTATTGTTTAGATGAAAATTAATTTCATCTAAACTGTTTATAATCTTTGGATGCTCATCTAAATATAAAATTCCACCAACAATTGTTAGAATTGTAAAAATTACAAAAGTTATCTTAACATATGAATAAGGTCGCTCACCTGTTACTTTTCCTGTCTGTCCATTTATCGCATAATTGTAGGTTTTGTTGTTCCATTTGAACTCTGCTGTCCAAATAGGAAAAAGAACATTTTTGTAGGTGGTATTGGAATAGTGTGTCCTCATGTCTCTTATTTGTTGTTGATCTCCACCTATGTCGTAGCGAATATCTCTACGAATAATTTGATTCATTTTTATTTTGGCAAATTCGAAGCCATTGTCTAGTCCAATGGTGTACTCTTCTGAATCAAATCCTGAGAGGTATTTTGGGTTAAAAGGAACTAAGACATCTGTATGCCAAGGTGTTAGAGTATCTAAAATGGTATGTGAAATGGTTTTAGATGCACCAATGGTTATGTCATCAAAGAAGTTTGAGACATGACCAGAAACGGGTGTCCATTTTATACGTGCTTCTTGCACGCTTCTTCGTTCAGATCTACCATTTATAACAACAGTATGTTCAACCGAAACATAGTAGATATCTCCTCTTAATCCTTGATAGTTGGTATCTGTATTTGAATCATATGTCCAATGAGGAAGATAATAACCTTTTAGTTTTTTATTTCCATCCATAAAATCTTTGAGTTTTGAGGGAGCCAACCATAAAGAACCAACCCATTTTTTAAAACGTGACTGTGCCTCTTTTTGTGAAACTTGAAAAGGTAAAAGTGATTTAGGCGTTATCTCTTTTACAAACTCTGTTATGGCAGGAGTTCCACAGTAGGGACAGTTAGAACTTATAGAGTATGGTGTCATGGTAAAAGTTGCTGCACATTTACTACATTTAACCTCTTTATTTATCTCTTGCTCAGTATTATGTTTTAAATGATGTAGGGCTTCTTGGAATTTGTATTCATGTATCTCTTTAGTAGACTTTTCAATAGACTCTTTTCTAGAGCAAAATTCACACTGTAAAGTGTTCGATACAGGGTTAAACTTTAAAGGTGCCCCACAACTTTTACAGGTGAAGTTTATTGACTTAAATTTCACGAAGCGTTAGTTTCTCTTTGGTAGAGGTGGAGGTGTAACATTGAAGTATTTACCTAGTACGGTACTTGCTTCTACCCAATCTTGTTGTCCTTCTGTCCAAACTAAAGTATTCTTTTTAATCATACCTTCTACGATATATTGTTGAATAGTACGAATATCGTAAGGACCTTCTTGTTTGTCTTCCATTGCTACATGGTACATGGTAGTATTTCTTGTTGGTATAGGAGGAGCTATATTTTTATCTACTTTCTCTTTAGAGAGTTTATTTGCCATATCTTGACCCAATGCAATACCTGCACCCATTCCAACCATGTCGCCCATACTTCCACCACCATCTTTACCTAATGCTTCACCTGTTTGGTACTGAATATGTTTATCAAGGTCACCTGTAACTTCACGACTTGTACGTTTATCAAGTGCTTTTTCAACATTTTCAGGAAGTGAAATGTTTTCAACTAAGATTTTAGTAAGTTCTAATCCATACTCTTCAAAGGCAGGAGCAATTTTTTCAGAGATAAACTCTGAAAATTTTTCATAATTAGATGCTAAATCTAAAACAGGAATTTTACTCTCACCCAAAACAGTTGTAAATTTTGTAATAATCAAGTTTGTTAACTGATTATCTATCTCATCAACTGTAAAGTGATTGTCTGTTCCTACAATCTCTTTCATAAAAGTTTTAGGATTTGTAATACGAATTTCATAAGTACCAAAAGCTCTTAATCGAACCATAGCAAACTCAGGATCACGAACCATAATAGGATTTTTTGTTCCCCATTTTAAATCGGTAAATCTTTTAGTGTTTAAAAAGTATACCTCTGCTTTAAAGGGAGAGTTAAAGGCATGATCCCAATGTTCTAAGTTGGTCATAATAGGTAAGTTCTTGGTCTCTAGTTCATAAATTCCAGGACCAAGTACATCAGCAATAACACCTTCATTAACAAATACAGCCATTTGTGACTCACGAACAGTAAGTTTTGCTCCATATTTTATTTCATTATTATGGCGTGGAAATCTATATACCATTGTGTCTTGTGAATCATCTGTCCACTCAATTACATCAATAAACTGCCCCAATAACCAATCAAAAAGTCCCATCTATTATCCTTTTGTTTTATCTTCTATTATATCGTTTACTGTTTCAACTGGAAGTGCTTCTATTTTTGCTTTGGTAGCAAGAAGTGCTTCTTTAAGTTCATGCTCAGTCTTGTCAAGCTCGATAAGTGCTTTTGCTCTAGCTTCTTTACCCTCTTCTGCAATGTCAAGTGAGTCGTTAAGTGTTGCTATAAGTGTAGCATTTGCAATTTTAATACTCTCTATATCAAAGACACCACGTTCCATTTGTGTTCTAACCTCTCTGTTTGCATCACGTAGACCCTCTGCATTTCTCTCTAAAAGTTCGTTTGTTAAATCAGATGCATCTTTAAGTGCTTTTGCTGACTCATGACTTCTAAAGATAGTCACCGTTTGTGCCAGTTGGTTTCTCCATAATGGAACAGTGTTAACAAGAGTAGAAGAGATTTTATTAATCAATGATTTGTCATTTTCTTGAATAAGCCGTATACTTGGAAGTGACTGCATAGCAACTTGTCGAGAGAGTCTAAGATCATGTACTCTACGCTCTAGGTCACTACCAAAAGCTCTGATCTCTTTTAGTTCTTGGATTGCCATCATCTCATTGGTTTCTGCTTTCTTTTCATACTCGGGCATAATGTCTGTTGCTAACTCTTTTTTCTTAATCTCTCCAGCTTCGATGTAGAGTTCGAGTTTTCTAAAGTACTCTAAGTTTGCTTCGTAAAGTTTGTCTAGTGAAACAACATCGGTCATAAGTGTACTTTTATGCTCTTCTAAGTTGTTTGCTATCATATCTATCTGGTCACGAACATTTTCGTATCCTTGAATAAACTTCGTTAGGGGTTTTACTCCACCAAAGAGTTTAGAGTACCAAGGAAGCTTTTTATTTGGGTTGAGTTCCTCAATGTCAAAGCCTTTGATGGCTGCAACCATTTCATTTAGAACAGCTCCTGCAGCTCCTGTATCTTTATTTTTAACCCCATCAATCATACGGTTTGAAATTTCATCTAACTCTTCTTGTGCTGAGGCACCAAAATAGATAATAGAGTTTCGGTTGTTAAAGTCCAGTTCACTTAGAGCAATTTCGAGTTTACTTTGCTCTTCTGGTAAGACAGCTGGTAAGTTTGCATCTACTTCTTTGTTTTCTTCTATTGATGTTTCTATAATTTCTTTAGTTTTTGTTTCCATTTTATTTTATTCCTTGTTTTAAATTGATTTAGTTTTTAATCTGTTCTTGAAGTACATCTATATGTACATCTAGGTCAAATTGATTGTTTTGTTTAAGTCTTAGTATCTCTTTATCAAATTTTTTCTCAACATCACTAAGTAGCATAGAAAACTTCTCTTTGGTGTCAGAAGTGATTTCATCTTCTTTCATATTGGTATAAGACTCAGTAACTTTTTTAACTCCATCTATATAGACGATAATAAATTTTCTAGCAACCCGTAAATCTTTTGGGTCAGCTTCAATATTATTTAAAATTTCATAAGCTTTATCAGTAGCTATACGGAGCTTACCATGGACTTCAGGCTCTTTAATAAGACGCATTTTCTCTTCAACCACAGCCAATTTTCCTCTTGCTTCTGCTAAAGTTTCTATAACAAAAGCAGCAGAGATATCACCAATATTATCAAGTTTATCAACTCTTGGGTCAAATCCATAATATAGAAAATAACCTATTGTGGCGATAGTTCCTAAGAAAAAACCTATTAAGAGTGTTTCTCCACCTGCTACGGAAGCTGTAAAGAGTGTCGCAATACCAAGCATACCAGCTGTTATCATTTTATAAGGTACAGATGGTGCTTTGGTTAGTGTCGTAGTGTGGTATTCATACTCCTTGGTTAACCCTAAAGTATTAAGCTTCGCTGTAATAAAGAAGAGACCAAATGCAATAGAATTAAGTATAAAAGCAGGAATATTTTTTGCCATTAAGGCTAAAATAATTGCTAAAAATAGAGGGGCTAAAAAGATATATAAAAAGTTACCTTTTTTTAACTTAAAGGGAGTCTTCCCTTTTTTTGTTGGGTCGTAACGGGTTGCTTTTGACATGGTTTACCCTAAAAGCTTTCCCAGTGGATACCATACGGTAAGTCCAGCTGACAGTAGTATAAATAGAAAACCAAATATTTTTTGCATGTTCATTCCTTTTCCTAATAAAAATTATTACATTTTATCATATATCATCTTATGAAGAGTATCGAATTTTAGCATAATTTTTTAGGATAAAAGTTTAGTTAAAAGATAGACTTTTTTATGATAAAATATCATTTTAAAAAAATTAAGGAAATATAATATGCCGAGTAGCAAAAAAATAGAAGAGATATTAGAGTATATAAAAGAGTGTAGTCCTGGGCAAGATGAGTTTTATCAAGCGAGTCATGAGGTGCTTTACTCTTTGCTCCCTTTACTTAATGATGACAGTAGATACTTGGAACAAAATATTTTAGAGCGTATTGTTGTTCCTGAAAGAAGTATAATATTTCGTGTTAATTGGATAGATGATGCAGGAAAAATTCAGACCAATTTGGGCTATAGAGTACAGTTTAATTCAGCTATTGGACCCTATAAAGGTGGTTTACGTTTTCATCCTACTGTAAACTTGGGAATTGTAAAATTTTTGGGCTTTGAACAGATATTTAAAAATGCTTTAACAGGTCTTCAGATAGGTGGAGCAAAAGGTGGTTCTAACTTTGACCCAAAGGGAAAAAGTGATAATGAAGTTATGAGGTTTTGTCAAGCCTTTATGTCAGAACTCTATAAACATATTGGAAATCAAAAAGATGTTCCAGCTGGAGATATTGGTGTAGGTGCAAGAGAGATAGGTTACTTATTTGGTCAATATAAAAAGCTCACAGGTGAGTTTGAAGGGGTATTAACAGGAAAAGGATTGAATTGGGGTGGTTCAAAGACTAGAAAAGAAGCAACAGGTTATGGTTCAGTCTACTTTGCAGAGAATTTTTTAAATGCTTATGATAATGGCTTAAAAGGAAAGCGTTGTACGGTTTCTGGTTCTGGTAATGTTGCTATTTATACCATAGAAAAACTTTATGAATTTGGTGCATTACCTGTAAGCTGTAGTGACAGTAGAGGAACTATCTATCATGAAACAGGAATAGACTTGGCAACATTAAAAGCTGTTAAAGAGATAAATCATGAATCTTTAGAATCGTATGCAACTTTACATGCTGATGCTGTCTATACACCTGTAAGTCATTATCCTACCGATGGACATGAAGTTTGGCAGATTCCTTGTGATATTGCTTTTCCCTCTGCGACACAGAATGAACTTACACTGACAGATGCGAAAAAACTAGAAGAGAATGGTTGTATACTTATTAATGAAGGGGCAAATATGCCAACAACTGCTGATGCATTGGAATATGTACGAAATAGTAAGATGCTTTTTGCCCCTGGAAAAGCAGCCAATGCTGGTGGTGTAGCAACGTCACAATTGGAGATGAGTCAAAATGCAAGTATGTCACAGTGGAGTTTTGAGGAGGTTGATATTAAACTTCGTACCATTATGCAAAATATTTTTAAAACAGCTTATGATACCTCTGTAGAGTTTGATTGTGAGGGTGACTTAGTAATTGGAGCCAATATCGCAGGTTTTAGAAAAGTTGCTGATTCTATGATAGACCAAGGCTCTGTTTAGTTTTTATGGGATAAAATAGTTTTTTATTGAGAGGAACTTATGACATATTTAAAAATTATCTTAGCATTGTTGGTTTGGGCTGGACTCTTTTTTTATGGAGGTACCATTTGGCTCGATAAGAAACGTGAACAGACATGTATGGCTGAAATAGAAAAAACTGAACCCAATATAGCAATGGTAAATGAGCGTTGTACCCAAACGGCTAAAGTTTATATGAAAAATAAAGATTATGGTTCTGCTGCATGGTTCTATCTACTTGCTGGCGACTATAAAAAAAATATAGATGAGGTCGAGGCAAAAATTAGTGATGATTTTTATATGAATATTGGTCACAGCTATATTTTAAAGGGTGACTATACGAAAGCAAAAGAGATATATCTTAAATACCCATGGGAAGGTAGAATGGATTTTCACTATGCAGATAAGGGAATGCAGAATGATTTTGTAATTTTGCCTAAACTTTACAAAGATAAGAGAGAAAATTTAGAAAAAGGTTTGGCTCTTTGGAATGAAATCTATAAACCTATAGGAAAAATAGTTGAAGCGAGTAATGCCTATGAGATGGCAAAAGATGCTGAAGATAATAAAAATGAAATTAAGTATTTAAAAGAGTATCTGGAGTATGCGAAACCTTTTAAGGAGAAAGAGCCTATAGCGTATATAGCCAAGAAAAAAGATTTGGCTGAACTTTATGCGTATGATTCACAAGAGAGAGAGGCAATATCTGTCTATAAAGAACTTGCTCAAGTATATGAGACAAATGAACATGAAAAGTTTAATTATATGGATACGCTTTTGAGCATTGCTAAAGAGTATTCGTATATACCTGATTATAATGCAAGTTTAGATTATTATGAACAAGTCGTGACCCTCTCTCTTGACTCAAATGAGTCAAACGATTCAGATAATTTGCCTCTCAATATTGATATGCTTTATTCAAATATGGCTGATATTTATAAAAAGATAGATAAATATAATAGAGCATTAGAGTATCATGGTAAATCGTTGAACTATTTAGAGGAACATGATGCCAAAAACTATAACAGTGTCTCTGCTGTCTATTTAAATATGGGGGAAATTTATTATACACAAAAGGATTATAACGCATCTATAGAGAAGTATCATAAAGCCATAAAATTTACAAAAGAAGAGTTAAAAGATAGTGAAGATGATTACTATCGTAGTTATATTTTTTCTGGATTACAAGAGTTATATTCAAGTTTGGCTAATAATTATAGAGCTTTAAATATGAGTAAAAAAGCACAAGAGATAAATAAAGAGTATGTATCCTTTTTAGAGTATGAGTATGAGACGCATTATAAGCTTATTGCCATTGCTTATGATGAGTTAGCAAAGAGTGAATTAAATACTTCTGCAAGTTTAGCAACAGAATTAAAAGCCATAAAATTTATTAAAAAATCTATTGAAACAGAATGGGGTTCACTAAAAGAAGAAAATAATGAAAAACTTTATAATTATATGGTTAATTTAGAAAGATATGTATATGCACTTGATAAAAATGAAACCAAGGGAGCTGAAGCTTATCTTGAGTATATAGAGCCATTTTTAGAGTTTCAAGAAGAGGTTTTTAGTGGAGAAGATAATAATACATATTTACTTTCTAAAAATTATAATTTTGTAAGCAAAGCTTATAGTAAAACTTTTGATGTAGATAAAAGTAAAATTTATGCTTCTAAAGCTGTTGATTTTATGAAAAAATCTATAGAAGATG
>Ga0256824_10000929_pt1 | contig 11316 bp, 9 predicted proteins | sample CV67metaG_FD_191570 | JGI IMG/M metagenome (GOLD analysis project Ga0256824, IMG submission 191570) | Hydrothermal vent microbial communities from East Pacific Rise, Pacific Ocean - CV67 | ecosystem: Environmental > Aquatic > Marine > Hydrothermal vents | place: Pacific Ocean: East Pacific Rise...
GAATCCAAGCTTCAGGAAAACTACATATAGGAAACTACTTTGGGGCCATGAAGCCTATGATAGAACTCCAAGAGGAGCATGAGATGTTTACATTCATCGCTAACTACCATTCACTTACTACTTCAAAAGATGCAGCAACACTTAAACAGTATACCATTGATGCAGCCGTAGATTACCTCTCTATAGGCATAGACCCAAATAAAACGACATTTTGGGTACAGAGCCATGTCCCAGAAGTACTAGAACTTTACTGGATACTCTCTAAGTTTACACCTATGGGTCTCTTAGAGCGTGCACACTCATACAAAGATAAAGTGGCTAAAGGGATATCGGCTAACCATGCCTTATTCTCTTACCCTGTACTCATGGCAGCAGACATTCTCATGTTAGACACACAAATAGTCCCTGTAGGAAAAGACCAGATACAACACGTAGAGATGACACGTGACATTGCTACAAAGTTTAACAATGAATATGGAGAAATATTTGTACTCCCTGAGCATAAAGTAGCTGCTGAGGTAGCGACTATACCAGGTATAGATGGTCAAAAAATGTCTAAGTCTTATGACAATGCCATTGACATGTTTATGGATGAAAAACCTTTACAAAAAAGATGTAATAAAATTATTTCATCTTCTACACCACTAGGAGAACCTCTAGAATGGGAAGATGACAACATTTATGCACTCGCATCTCTCTTTTTAAATGAAGAACAAAAACAAGAACTTCAAGTACGATACAAAAGTGGTCTTGAGGGCTATGGTCACTTTAAAAAGTATCTTAAAGAGTTAATCTGGGAAGAGTTGGGAGAAGCGCGTGAGAAACGTGAATATTACCTCTCACATATGGATGAGGTAAATGATATCTTAGCTATGGGTGCTAAAAAAGCGAGTGCCATTGCTGATAAAAAGATGGCTAAAGTAAGAGAAGCCATCGGTCTCTAAAAGAACTACAAATGTAGTTCTTTATATATCATCTAAGGCTGCATCGATAGCCATACCTATCTCATCAACCACTTCTTCCTCTGGTAATTTTTCAGGTTCACCTGAATGATCAGCCACAGGTTTTGCTTCATCTAATTTTTCTTTTTCTGCAGCTTTGGAATAGGTTTCAAGATTTTGCATATACGTTGTTTTTGATTTATCCGCAATCACAGTACCAATTTCATCTTTATTCAATTCAGATTTAACCACAACCGTATTGGTTGTATCTTCTTTTGTCGCATCTACTTTGACATCTGTATCATCTCCATAGCCTTCAAGGCTGTTAAGATAATTATTTGTTTTTGCTTTCTCAGTCACTTTCTTTTGAGGTACTTCGAAGGCAAAATCATCTACGATACTGTCATCTTCTATCATATTATATTGCACGATAAAAAAGACAATTGCTAAAGATAAAAGTCCAACAAATAGTATCGCTATACTTTCTAATAAATTTTTCATATCCTATCCCCTTATTGGTTTGTTACTGTTGTAAATCCGAGGATTTTCCACATTTGAAAACCACCACGATAATATAATATTTTATCTGCGGGATAACCAACTTCTAATAATTTGTCTATAAATTCTGATGATTTGTTACACCATAATCCATGACAATAAAAAGCAATGTCTAGCACATGACTTGTATCAAGTGAACCATCTGCTCCCCTCTTTGCACCCAAAACTTTAAGAATCTTTTCAAGCTTTGCCGGATTATCTTTTACCCTTGCAGGTATATTTACAGCTGAAGGAATAGACTCTTTTTTATAATCTTCTTTAGCCCGTACATCCACTAAAATACCTTTTTTCTTATTCACTTTACGTTGCATATATTGGAGTAGTTCTACTTCACCAATCGTCTGAATCTGCTGGTTCATTTTAATAGGTTGGATACTTTTCCCTGGTCTAAAGGTCTTTGCATATTCACCCGTAAGTTTATGTTTTGTATCTTGAATTCTATGTACCTTAACGGCTTTACCTTTATGATATACATAAATATACGCCATTTCTGGTGTGATTTTTACTTTATCATATTTACCCGCTGTTACTATTGTCATCATTACAGCCAATAGGAATGTTACTTTTCTCATTTTTTCACCTCCGGCACGATGGTTGTTAACCCTAGTAATTGCCATGACTGCATGCCACCACGATAATATTTCATTTTAGATTTGGGATACCCAAGTTCTATTAATGCATTAATCGCAGTAGGTGACTGACCACACCACGCACCATTACAGTACAAAAGAATGGTTTTGGCTGTAGTAAAGTCCAATGCTCCCGTTTTTGTATATTCAACACCTAATGTTCTAAGAGCATGTTCACGCTCTGACGTATCGGTTAAAAATACTTTAAAAGGCATATTAACCGCACTAGGTATCGCTGATTTAGCGAACCAATTTGGTAACCTTGCATCAATAAAAAGACCTTTTTTCTTTGAAATAAAATCTAATAGTTCCAACTCACCAAAAGTATCAACACCATCACTTACTGTAAAAGGCTCTATGAAAAATGGGGGAGAAGGTCGAGAAGTGAGTGCAAAAGTATTAGTCAGATATTTATCTGCTTCTTGCACCCTCTCTATTTTATATGTTTTTCCGTTTGCTTCTACTTCTACGTAGGGTAGTCCTTCTGTTATCTCAACAACATTAGCATTGGCAATAAGCGTACTAAGTGCGAGAGCAGTCAAATAAGATAATTTCATCCATTACTCCTTTAAATTATTATCATAATTATATAGTGTATAGATGTAAATGATTTAGTCCAAAATCACTTGTATACATTATATTGGTAGCCTGGCTATCTACATGAGACCCCTGGGCTTTCCGTACACATCTCACGATGCATTTGGCTTTTTCAATACAGCTTGTCCGTATTAAGAATATAATAGCACACCTTAACTTTATACTTATCTTATAAAATAAAATAAACAATAATAAGTTGATTTAATATAGCGAATACCTAGTCTAAGTACACATGCAATCTAAATCAACGTATAGTTTTCAATAATACTGTTAACAATATCTATATTTATACTATCTGTGGAGTGTATGAATATGGTTAAATTTCCCTCATTTTTATGGGGAAGTTTTTTGCTTAATCGCAATAAATGGTTTGCTATGGCACTTCCTGTTTCAATGAGAGTGACATCAGTATTCATGATATTTTCTATTGTGTTTCCCACCAAAGGATAATGGGTGCATCCCAATACAATAGTATCTACATTATTGTCTTTCATCGGAGATAACCACTGATGTAATAGATTTTTTGTTGTATCACTTGCTATTGCGCCTCTTTCTATTTGCTCAACAAGACCGGGGCATGCTTGTTCATAAAGTGCAACATTTTTTCCCAAAGAGAGTTGTTTTACTAATTCTTGGTACTTTTCACTTTTTAGCGTAGCAGGTGTTGCTAGAACCCCTATTTTACCTGTCTTCGTTTGTTCAATAGCTGGTTTTACCCCTGGTTCTGTACCAATAATAATAAGACTAGGATAAAGTTCACGTAATTTTTCAATGGCAAAAGAAGTTGCTGTATTACAAGCAAGAATAAGTGCATTAATATGATGTGTAGTAATAAGATGTTCTGTAATATCTAAAGAATATTGGAGGATTTGTTCAGGGGTTTTTTCGCCATAAGGCGCATTTTTGGTATCTGCAACATAAAAAATATCAGCACCTTTTATGACTTCACTTAATGCTTTGACAACAGTCAAACCACCAAGTCCTGAGTCAAAGACACCAATTTTGAGCATGAGAGCCTATGCACCTTCATTCATAATAGAAAGAAACTCTTCATTTGATTTGGTTTTCATCATTTTAGAGAAAAGGAATTTAAGTCCTTCAACCTCTTCCATGTTCTGCATAGCATTTCTAAGTGCCCATACTTTTTGAAGTGTCAATGCATCTACCATCAACTCTTCCTTACGTGTACCAGACTTAGTCACATCAATAGCAGGGTAAATACGTCTTTCAGATACATGACGAGAAAGTACAACTTCTGAGTTACCTGTACCTTTAAATTCTTCGAAAATAACCTCATCCATACGAGACCCTGTATCGATAAGTGCCGTTGCGATAATCGTAAGTGAACCACCCTCTTCTATATTTCTAGCAGCTCCAAAGAAACGTTTTGGTTTATGTAAGGCATTCGCATCCACACCACCAGAAAGTACTTTACCCGAACTTGGTGTTACCGTGTTGTATGCACGTGCTAGTCTAGTAATAGAGTCAAGTAAGATGACTACATCTTTACCCATTTCTACACGTCTTTTAGCTTTTTCTATCACCATTTCTGCTGTTCTTACGTGGTTTTGTGCAGGAAGGTCAAACGTTGAAGCATAGACTTCACCTTTAACCGAACGTTGCATATCAGTAACCTCTTCTGGTCTTTCATCTACTAGAAGTACCATAAGTGAAGCATCAGGATTATTATGTGTTACACCATGTGCTAGTTCTTTAAGAAGCTCTGTTTTACCCGTACGAGGAGGTGCTACGATAAGTGCTCTTTGTCCTTTACCTATCGGACAAAATAAATCAAGGACACGCCCAGTCATCTTCATTGGGCTGTACTCCATTTTCAGTTGTTCCATAGCATACAATGGAGTGAGGTTTTCAAAAAGAGGACGTTGTTTTGACTTATCTGGTGCAAGGTAGTTTATGGCTTCTATCTTTAAAAGGGCATAGTACTTCTCTTGATCTTTAGGTGCACGCACTTGACCCGTAACGATATCACCATTTCTAAGTGCAAACCGTTTGACCTGTGTGCCTGAAACATACGTATCATTACTTGAATTTGCAAAGTTTCCATCTATAGAACGTAAGAAACCATACCCATCATTCATAATCTCTAAAATACCTGTATAGAGTATAAATCCTCCAGCAGATACTTGTGATTTCAAAATCTCAAAGATAAGGTCTTTACGCTGAAACTCATTAGGGTTTTCAACTTTAACTTCTTTGGCCATTTCGACAAGGTCTGCAAGGGGGAGTTTTTGAAGGTCTTCAATTTTGTGTCCGTTTACCGGTACGTGTGTTCTGTTTTTTCTGTTGGCATTGTTGCCATTAGAAGATTTTTTATTATCGCTCATATGTCCTCTTGTTTTTGGGTATGAATTATGAAAGTTTTACATTAGTTAATTATAGATACTAATGATGTAGTACCCTAATTATAATGCTTTTTAGTAAAAAAGTCAACCTTCCGTGATCTTTAACAGTATCTGCCTCTATTTTAAAATGTTACACTCGCTAATTAAATGTAGTTTACCTCATCTATACTTCTATGGTACAAAAGGAACAGGTATAGCAAGTCCATCACCCATAAAGATAAGTACTATTTGAGGATGGCTATTTAGACTGCGAGGGTTTGTTCCAAGAGATATTTCTAAAAGATTGTTAAACCCATCCCCATCTGCATCTGTATCAGCATCTACTGCATTAAGTGGATTCAATCCATATCTTAATTCGTCTGCATCTGACATGCCATCGTTATCATCATCAAGGTCTGCATTGTTACCTATACCATCGCCATCTGTATCTACACTTTCTGTAGGATTCAAAGGAAAAGGATCACTACTATCTGGTACACCATCGTTATCATCATCTGTGTCTGTAGTATCAGGAATGCCATCTCCATCAAAGTCACTTTGAATATTACTGTTCAGAGTATATCCTCCTGTACCCGTACTATAATGACGTACTTCCAAATAATACGTTTGTCCATTTAGAAGATTAGTCGTGAGTCGGAAATTACTTGATGCACCACTATTGTCATTTTCACCAAGGATACTGTAATTAGCACTGTATAAAGTACCATATGTATTTAATGAACCTGTAGTAAAAAATGTATATAAACCCGTTTGATTTGCTATAAATTCATACACATCTTTTTCTCCGGAGACACTTATGCTTTCAGAAGAAGGAAGGTGATTAATATTGATGACCATTGCATTGTTAAATTTATTATCACGAGAAAGAGAAGGTGAATTTTCTGCGAAATATTCATGATTATCTGAGTTATCTACCGCATTAGTTGGGTTTGAAATAGCAAGATTTTTAGCATTATAGTGTCCATATGCATGGTCATCAGTACCTGCTATAACTCTAAAGTGTGCCACTTCATGTACAAGTGTACCTGCCTGGGAGTCAGTGCCGGTTACAGGTGCGCTCCAAAAAGCACTACACAAATACACTTTATACGGATCAGAAGGATAGACATAGGCATAAGAGGAATCATTACATCTACAATCAAAAGCAACCTTTTTCGTGTTTAGCGCAGCGTAAATATTATTGAAATGCTTTGTCACAGTACTTTGTCTCGTACTATCTGCTGCACCAAACCACGTACGGTATCTTGCACTATGTGTATTGCCTTCAGCTAGTTTCATAGTATATACTGAGTCTTTAGCTATGACAATAGCTGCACTATGTGCCGTATTGAGTATATTTCTTTGTGATGTAGAACATCCAGTAAAAGAAGGATTTATTTTATTTGCAGTGACCGTTCTTGTTTTTTTTTGAGAAGGAGAAAAGAAGATGTTTATACTTGGATTATTTGTTTTATTCAGTACACTATTTTCTTTTTGATTTGCATTTTTACTTAAAGAGCTAAAAGAACCCTTATAGGTGATGGTATATTTTCCTTTGACTTCCATTTGGTAGTATTTAGCTAATTCCACAGATAGGGTACGTGTTTCACCTGCATTTAAAAGTGTATAGTCAGATGACGTAGGTGCTCCCCTCTTAACTATTCTCCCTACGTATTGTGCTGTATATTTTCCATTTTGTACTTGAAATAAATCTGCACTTATAGTTGTCTCTAGAGGTGTATTCCATGTCAATATTTTGAGAGTTTCGTTTGACTCATTGGTTATACTCACAATAATAATACTACTATCAGCATTTTGTTTTTGTTGTGCAAACTCAAGTTTAAGATTGTTTTGAGCTGATACAAGCGTAAGTGTAAAAATAGGAATAAGTAAGCTAAATATCAGTTTATTAAGTTTTTTTAGAATCTGCGATAATAGCGTCATTTTAATATTCCTTTAATGTTGAATTACATTTGAGTATCATACCAAAAAAGTATAACCGTTCTATTAACAGTGACATCATTTCGATTTAATTCAACGCATAAAATAAAAGAGGGGGATACATTCCCACACCCATTAAGAAAAAGTATGAAGGCATCTTCCACTCTAACATTTGTGCTATTTCAGTAGATACTTCTCTTTGAATAAATACTTTTTTAATGAGTTCTATCTTGTAAAACATATCAAAGACTTTTATGGCTAACAGAAAAATCATACTGGCATTGAGTACTCCCGTGATCAAGACAATAAAAAGAATAAAATAAAATCCTGGCTGTATCAGAAAAAATAGAAAGATACTTTTTTGATAATAGGCATACAGTTTTTCTAAAACACCAAAAAGTGTAGAAGCACGTTGTATGTATGCTTCAAAAAGTTCGGCAACAACAAGTATGAGTGTAAAAGTAAGTATATTTTCCATAGGGAGATTTTACTCTAATTTAGATAAAATAATTCAAACAAATAACATATATAAGGAAACTCTATTGGCAGATGTTGCATGTACCCATTGTAATCTTACCTTTTCAGAAGATGTAATGATAGTTGAAAATGAACACTACTTCTGTTGTAAAGGTTGCCAAGGGGTTTACCATCTTTTAAATGCTGAAGGGCTCGATACCTTTTATGATAAGTTAGGAGACACAAAACTTCAACCTGCGACACAAGAGAAGAGTGACCTAGAAAAATTTGACTTAGAGGGTTTTAAAAACAAATACATAAAAGTAGATGTTGATGGTCTCTATGAAATACACCTCATCATTGAGGGTATACACTGTTCTGCTTGTGTATGGCTCAATGAAAAAGTACTCCATAAAACAGACGGTGTGCTAGAAGCTTCTATAAACTATACCAATAATAAAGCAAAAGTAGTCTGGGACCCAGAAGTGGTACAACTTTCTCATATCATAGAAACCATTCGCTCCATTGGCTACAATGCCTACCCTTATGACCCTAAGCTACAAGAAGAACATGCCATTTCAACACGTAAAACCTATTATACTCGTATTTTAGTGGCTGTCTTTGGAGCGATGAATATCATGTGGTTAGCCATTGCTCATTATGCAGGATATTTTTCAGGCATACAACAATCCTTTAAAGACATTCTCAACGTTGCAGAGTTTGTGCTAGCTACCCCTGTACTCTTTTACTCCGGTTGGATATTTTTTAGAGGTGCCTACTATGGATATAAAAACAACATTGTCAATATGGATACCCTTGTAGCATCAGGTGCTCTCTCTGCCTATATTTATTCTATCTATGCGATGATTACAGGACATGGTGAAGTTTATTTTGACTCAGTAGTGATGATTATCACTTTTGTACTGGTAGGAAAATACCTTGAAGTACTGAGTAAAAAATCTGCTGTTGATACCCTAGATAGTATCATGGGAAGTACACCTACGGAAGTGACACTACTCCAAAATGGCAATAAAACGCTTGTTTCTATAGAAAACATCCTTGTTGATGACACTATAGAACTCAAACCAGGAGAAAAAGTAGTTATAGATGGAGAAGTCATCTGGGGACAAGCTTCTTTTGATGAGTCTTCTCTTACCGGTGAAAATGAACCTATCTACAAAAAACAAGGTGATAGCATACTCAGTGGTTCTATCTGTTTAGACTCCGTACTACATTACAAAGCCACAGCTGACGCATCTAATTCAATGCTCACTTCTATCATTTCTTTACTTGAAGAGTCTATTACCAAGAAGCCACGTATTGAACAACTTGCCAATACAGTTTCAGGGTACTTTTCTACCATCATCTTAATCATAGCACTACTCACTTTCATAGGTTGGTATTTCTATGTGGATAGTTTTGAGACGGCACTTATAGTAGGTATCTCCGTCATAGTCATTGCCTGTCCTTGTGCTTTAGGCTTAGCAACACCTATGGCAACTTTAGTAGGCATAGGTATTGCAGCAAAAAGAGGCATACTCTTTAAAGAAGCCACTTTTCTTGAGACCATGGCAAAAGCAGATATCTTAGCATTAGACAAAACAGGCACTATCACTGAAGGGAAACCTTCCGTAGTAGATGCACAAATATTTGAAAACTTTAACCCCTCTATACTGCATGCCCTAGTTAATACCTCTAACCACCCTATCTCTAAAGGAATTAAACTCTATCTTGAAGAACATTATGAAAATATAAAACCACTCATTTTAGAAGATATCAGGAGTATAGAAGCCAAAGGGTTAAAAGCACACTATAATGGGCAAATACTGCTAGGAGGAAATGCTGACCTTCTTCAAAATTTAACTATAGATACAAACTCAGAAAATGCTCTCTTCTTTTTTAGTATAGACAACAAACTCGTAGCACGTTTTGAACTCACTGATACCGTAAGAGAAGGTACGAAAGAAGCCATAGCAAACATCAAAGCCTTAGGTGTAGATGTAGTAATGCTTACCGGTGACCATAAACAAAGTGCCGATAAAGTAGCATCTCAAGTGGGGATTGAAGCTGTACATGCAAAACTACTCCCCCAAGACAAAGCGTGCATGATAGATACTTTTCATAGTGAAGGTCATGTGGTTGTCATGGTAGGTGACGGCATCAATGATGCTATCGCCCTAGCCTCATCCGATATTGCTATTGCCATGGGTAATGGTGCTGACGTGGCTATAAACGTAAGTGATATTGTACTTTTAGATGAAAAACCTTTAAGCCTCTATGCATCATTTAAACTTTCACGCCGCACTTTTTCTGCAGTGAAAGAAAATTTAGGTTTTTCATTGTTATATAATGTTATAGCTGTTCCACTGGCAGTACTAGGGTATGTAAATCCACTAGTCGCTGCACTTTCCATGAGTGTGAGCTCTTTAGTGGTTGTAGGAAATTCCCTACGTATTAAAAATGTAAAGGAAAACAAATGAGTGAAAGTATTGTTGTATTGATGATAGGTATTTCTACCTTTTTAGGTGCCATAGGATTAGGTGCTCTTATCTGGGCTGTACGAACGGGGCAGTTTGATGACCACTCCAAATTCATCGATGCTGTACGTCATGATAATGAAGAAGACTTACAAGATGCAGCCATGATGCAAGCAAAGAAAAAAGCCCATAAAGAGAAGATACGACAAGAACGCTTAGAAAAAGAGAGAAACTATAGACCTGCAGATTAATTCTTAGTTTTTACTGCTATAATTTTATAAACAATACAAGGGTTCAACTATGTCCATTCAATCTTCCATCTTTCGCGAGTATGATATACGAGGTATTTTTGAAAAAGAACTCAACGAGCAATCTGTCAAACTCATAGGATATTTTCTTGGACAAAAAATTGAAGGTAACAAAGTAGTCTCCATCGGTTACGATGCACGTTCACACTCTCCCATTTTAAGAGACTACCTTACTTCAGGACTCAATGCAGCAGGATGTAAAGTACTCGATATGGGGATGGTTGCAACACCTGTCAATTATTACTCTAACTATATCGATATCGATGGTTTACAGACTGATGCTTCTATTATGATTACCGGGTCACATAACCCTAGCGAATATAATGGTTTCAAAATGACTGTAGATAAAAGTCCCTTTTTTGGTGATGAAATCTATGCTTTAGGTGATGAGATTATTGCTAATCAAGAAAAGTACATTGAAGACAATACTACAAAAATAGACATAGATATAAAAACACCTTATATTAACTTCATGGTAAAAGAGTTTGCACACCTTAAAGGTCTAAAAACAAAACTTGTTGTCGATGGTGGTAATGGCGTAGCTGACACCGTACTCTCTTCTATATTTGATGCGCTTGACTTTGACTATGAAGGTCTTTATCTTGAACCAGATGGAACCTTCCCTAACCACCATCCAGACCCATCTGAAGAGAAAAACCTTGTAGATGTGAAAGCCGCACTAGCTAAAAGTGGAGACATTGCCTTTGCTTATGATGGTGATGCAGACCGTATTGCAGTACTGACTCATAAGCACAACATAAAAGGTGACCAAATGGCACTACTTTATGCCATGAAGATGGAAAATCCTATAGTCATAGGAGAAGTAAAATGTTCTCAAGTCATGTATGATGAACTTGAACGTCGTGGGGCTACAGCTATTATGTACAAAACGGGACACTCTAATCTTAAAGTAAAAATGAAAGAGACCAATGCTGATCTTGCTTGTGAAGTCTCTGGGCATATTTTCTTTAAGCACCGCTACTTTGGTTATGATGATGCTATCTATGCCACACTTAGAATGTTAGAACTCATCGCAGATGGCATTGACTTAGATGCTGAGATAGATG
>Ga0256824_10000931_pt1 | contig 11308 bp, 11 predicted proteins | sample CV67metaG_FD_191570 | JGI IMG/M metagenome (GOLD analysis project Ga0256824, IMG submission 191570) | Hydrothermal vent microbial communities from East Pacific Rise, Pacific Ocean - CV67 | ecosystem: Environmental > Aquatic > Marine > Hydrothermal vents | place: Pacific Ocean: East Pacific Rise...
CGACTTGATATTTGGTCGCAATGTTTTTTGCTTCTTTGTGATTGACAGGGTTGGCATCAAAAAGAATCACCCCTGCTAAGTCATATTTGGCAATATCTTTACAAATTTGAGAATTTTTAGGAGCTGTTGTTCCCATAAATCCAACCATCAACATTGAGCCAATTTTCTGTTCCAATGTTTTTTTAGGAACAACGGCAGGGGCGTTCTCTGCCCTATTTTCACTGTTAGCACTGAGGCTACACCCACTCAATAAAAAAAGAGCTACAAGACCAAATTTCGTTACATTCATAAGTTTCTCCTATAGTAAAGACGACACCCTACTATCTATATTTTTAGTTTATTCAGCTATAATTCGCAAAATTTCTGCAAGAGTATATCAAAATCTCTTATTTTTAGGGCTTTATTTAAACCCTACCTCTAAGCAACGTAATACTACACACAAATTGTGTAACTATTTGGTATCAGCTGCAAAAATTGGGTCCAAGGACACCATAACATTAATAAATATTATTACATTATTTTATTTATCTATGAGATATGCACACTACTGTACCCTACAAAATTTACTATATAAAGAAGCAAACTACATGACATTTAACGAATTCAATTTCAAAGATACCCTTAACCAAGCCATTGATGATGCTGGTTTTAAAGAGCCAAGCCCTGTTCAAGCTGATGCTATTCCCCTTATTTTAGAGGGTCACGACCTTATTGGTCAAGCACAAACAGGAACAGGAAAAACAGCTGCATTTGGTTTACCAGTTATTCAACAGATGACAGGAAACAAGGGTGTTGAAGCACTGGTAATTGTTCCTACAAGAGAATTGGCAATGCAAGTTTCAGACGAACTTTTTCGTTTTGGTAAAACAGCTGGTCTAAAAACAGCTACAGTTTATGGGGGAACACCTTACAACAGACAAATTGACAGAATTAACCAAGCCAATATTATTGTAGCCACACCAGGAAGACTACAAGATTTACTGAAATCAAATAGAATTAAAATTAACCCATCATTTGTTATTTTAGATGAAGCAGATGAGATGCTTGATATGGGTTTCTTAGACGAGATTAAAGAGATTTTCACCCACCTTCCAGCAGAACGTCAAACACTTATGTTTTCAGCTACCATGCCAAAACAGATTAAAATTCTTGCAGAAAAAATTCTTAAAAGTCCAAAATCTGTCACCATTACAAAGAGTGAAAGAACCAACACGGATATTACTCAACTGTTCTATGTGGTTGCTGACTATGAGAGAGATGATGCACTGTTAAGATTGATTGACTACAAAAACCCTAACAAATGTATTATTTTCTGTAGAATGAAAAAAGAAGTTGATAGACTTTCATCTTATATGACAGCTCAAGGGTTCAAAGTGGCTGCCCTTCATGGAGACATGGAGCAGAAGCAAAGAGAGCATACCATTCGTTCATTTAAACAAGGTTTGGTAGAGATTTTTATTGCAACAGATGTTGCTGCTCGTGGTCTTGATGTAAATGATGTTTCTCATGTATTTAACTATCATATTCCTTTTGATTCGGAGTCTTACGTTCACCGTATTGGTCGAACAGGTCGTGCTGGTAATAAAGGTGAAGCAATTACACTTGTTTCTCCAAATGAACTCAGAACCATTAAAAGAATAGAAAAAGACGTTGGAACCGTAATGGTTTCAGAAGTTATTCCTACGCGTCAAGAGGTTCAAACACGTAAAGATGGTGACCTATTGGCTAAAATTGCGAACACGGATATAACTTCTTCAGCCAAAGAGATGGTTAAAACTCTTCAACATGATTTAGATATTGTAACCATTGCTCACTTATTAGCAACCATTGTTCAAGAAGAAATTGATGTTAAAGGTAAAGACATTATTGGTCTTGGAAGTGAAGAAGTTCAAGCACTTATTGAAAGAGCGAAGAACTGGAAAGGTGGAGACAGAAACGGTGGTGGTCGTGGACGTGGAAGAAACAGAAGCCGTGGTGGACAACGTGGACGTGGTGGAGACCGTAGAGGTGGAGAAAGAGGAGAGAGACGTTCAGGTGGAGGAAACAGAGACAGCAGAAATGGTGGGGGAAACCGTGGAAGCCGTAATGGTGGAGGAAATAGAGGTTCATCTAACGCCTAAACTCCAATAAAGAGAAAAATAATACTTTTTCTCTTTATTCTAAAATTATTTTTCTTTCCAAAATCTTTTTACTTTTTTAAAATACACAATAAATACATAATAGATACGCTATAATAAAATCTTTTTAAAAATTAAAATTATTTCAAAGGATTAACATGAAAAAATTACTTCTCATATTAACTGTTATATTATCAACTTATTTATACGCTACAGATGTACCAACTTTTACGCTTACCACTACGGATGACAAAAACATTACCGTTACCGAAACAAAAGATGGTTTAGAATTTAAAGAGTTTAAAGGTAAAGCTGTACTCCTAGCACTTTTTGGACATAGATGTCCACCCTGTATTAAAGAGATTCCAGAATTTATTAAATTAACTGAAACACAAAATGATAAAGTAGAAATCATTGCAATTGAAGCACAAAACTATCCTCTTGAAGATGTAAAAACATTTGTCAAAGAACATAAAATGAATTATAACGTAGTCGCTGGTGCAGACTATAATAATTTTATTAGCTATATAGCTAATAGAGCTGGGTACGCGAGAGGAATACCTCTTCCTTTACTTATCGCTATTAATGTCGATGGAGAAGTAGAGAGTGTTAAAGCAGGACTTGTTCATGAAGATGAACTTGAAATTTTAATTAAAGACTTAAATGACTAATTATAAACAAAATCATTAAAAAGGGAAACAATGAAAAAATCTGCATTTATAAAAATATTGCTATTTTTTGTAATACTATTACTTAATACAGGCTGTTATTACAGCCTTTTTGGGGAGAAAGTACAACCAACAACACCAGTAGCAACAGAAAGAGTTGTTTCTACTATGCCTGCACCAACATCAACTGAATCAACACCAAATTTTGATGCTGTAGCTCCTGAATGTACAGATGATATAAATGCTGTTAATTCTTGTAATAAAGGTCTCATTAAATCTACTGAACTCAAACCAAAACGTGTAGCTAAAACTGGTGGAGAAGTACATAAATTAAAAAGTTTTCAAGGTCAAAATATTACAGTTATAGAACGTTCAAATGGATATATTTTTCCTGAATTAAAAAATAAAGTTGTAATTTTAGAGATGTTTGGAAAAAACTGTTCTCACTGCCTTAAAGAGATGCCAATAATGAATAAACTACATCGTCGTTATGGAAAAAATTTAGAAATAGTTGCTGTTCAAGTAGAGGGGAAAATGTCAAAAATGCAAGCTAATGCACTGATTAGACGACATCATATTTCTTATCCTCTTATTTCTGGACAAACAGCAACTAATTTACAATACCATGTCCAAAATACTTATGGATGGACAGGTATTTTACCTTTTATCATGGTTATAAAAAATGGTGTAACTGAATTTACTTATAGAGGTCAAGTTTCACATCGTGAAATTAATCGTGATATTAAATCTTTAATCCGATAAAATTCATTTAGAAGAAATTTACTTTCTTCTAAATCTTCTATAAACTCCCCATACAAGAGGTCCCCAGCGTACCAATAATGAAAAAATCTTCTTCATAAAAATCTCCTTTTTCTTTTTGATTTGATATAATTATTACCATAACATCTTAACATAAATCAAGGAAAACTTCTATGTCATTTTTAACAAAAACAAATAAAACAAAAAAAGGTAAAACTGAAAGCCATCTGCGTTGGTGGGTAACACTGGTACTTGCTCTTGCTCTTGCTCTTGGTACATGGAATCCAACAGGTCACCACTTTATTCACTACATTACACAGCAAGATATATTAACAGGATTTACACCTTTTGCGATTCTCATTATGATAGGACTTTGGCTCTTAGCTTTTAAATCTATTTTACAATCTATTGGTATGGCTGGTGCAATTGCAACTATTTTAATTATTCTCGCATTTATTTGGGGATTAAACCAATATGGACTCTTAGACTTTTCAAACTCTACGCAAATGGGTTGGACAGGAACAATTAGTGTCGGTATTATTATTTGGATTGGAATTAATGCATCAATCATTTGGAAAACACTCACAGGTGTTTACGCTACGGATGTTGTAGAATCTGAATAGATACCCATAATGAAACGTCGATATAAAGCACTCATAGCCATTTTAGTCCCTGTACTATTTATGGCTATACTTTCACAAATACATGAAGTATCTTACAATTATATTATGGGGTACATGATTGCTGTTGTACTTGTATTTAAGTCATCCATTATCTCTTTATGGTTAGTCAGTAAACTCAAGCTTTTACACTTTTTAAAAGGTCTTACCATTTTTCAAGCTCTGCTTTTAGGAGTCAAACGGTGGTTACTTGATAACCTTGTCTCTAAGTGGATAGAAAAGCATATTGTAAGACATTTTAAAAAACCTTTTTCCGAACTCTTCCAATACTACAAAGCCATCAACTTTAAAACTAAAATGAAAAACTTTATTATTTTTGTTTTGCCACTGGGCATAGGTGTTTGGGTTATGTACCTCACTGATATTTTAACACATATAGCACTTTTTGTAGAACTTAAAGTTTTTATTATTGGTTTTTTTAAGGCACTATGGCTTCTTGCTTCTAAAGTATTTATATGGTTTACAAGTTCTTGGTTTGCACCTATTTTTGAAGTTTTTGCCCTCTCTTACCTCTTAACACTTCTTGAAAGAGTTTTAGGGAAGAACAATCCAATTAGTAAATTTTTCAACTATGTAGGTAATCAACTTAATGATTTTTTAGCCCATCTTGGGGTCTTAAATGACAAACATATTGAACCCATACTCAATAAAAATGTCTCCAATCGAAGTCAAAGCTTTGGTAATAAAATTTCAACCATGATTAAAGATAAGAAAATTCGAGATGAATATCTTTACTTTGATAATTTTCAAAATATCATACTCAAAGGACATATTAATGCCTACTACTCTTTTTCAGGTATGGAAAAAATAACTGATAAAAAAAAGCTTTATACATTAATTAATGAAAAAACAGCTGACAATATTGATATTGTTGCTTATGTTTCCAGAAATGGAAAAGGTGATTTACTTGATGAGTCTTATCCTGATGACTTTTATCATGATATTTTTCTCTTAAAAGGAATTGCCAGCAATCGTAGTCACGGTGTGAGAGTTCAAAACAGTGATAAAATTGACTACACTGACTTTTGGATTCTAAATACAAGTAAATATCCTGTATGGATAAAATCCCACCTAAAAAATATTGAAACCCAAGAACTAAAAGCAAATGAGATGAAGTTTATTAAAACAGAATCACATATTAACTTTCAAAAAAAAGATTTCTACTTTGAGTATGACAACACCAAAGTCTATCCAACAGAGATAACGTTAAACCAAACGGACTAATCCATTTTCTATATGAATAGTTCCCTCTAATTCAGCTTCATACACTCTATCTTGAAACTTTAATATAGCATCATCTAAAGTAGGTGATGTTTGACAAAAATAAAAAAAATCATCCTTTTCTATTCCATTGTTTTTTGGCTCAACGCCAAATATATTTGTAAAAGTTTCAATATTGTAAATAGGTTTAGCCAGTCCCTCTTCTAAGAGTTGATTGGTTCCCCTACTCTCTCCTATATTATGGGCTAATACATAAATTTCTTTTCCCATTTTTAAAGCATATTCTACCGAACGCATTGATCCTGAGTTACTATCAGCCTCTGTTACAATAAGAATTTCACCTAAAGCAACTACCAATTCATTTCGAATCACAAATGACCAAGGAGCAGCTTTTGTTGTTGCAGGAAATTGACTTAAAACTAAACCCTCTTGTTCTATAGATTCAATAAGTTGACGATTAACAGAAGGATACCGAATATCTAAACTATTGGCTACAACAGCAATGGTATTTAAACTACCAGCAGAACTATGTACAATAGCATCAACACCCATTGCTGCACCTGAGACAAGACAGATACCTCGTTTAACTAAAGCTTGTGCTAAAAGATGTGTATATTGCTTGGTATAAGCTGAAGGTCTACGTGTACCAACAATAGAGACTTTACGTCTTTTTAAAAGTGCTAAATTCCCTAAGGAATATAACTCTTTTGGATACTTTTTCATATTATTTAATTCATTAATAGATGTATTAACCTTTACAATCATTATATTGCTTTAGCATAAGATAGTTCGTTTGCAGAAAAAATTTCTTCTGTTTCGAGATAATAAGCAGATAATAAACCAAATCCCTTCTCAGACTTTTTATAGGCACCTGTATCGATATTAACATAATGGTTATTCACATCAACATTATAGCGTTGTGGGGTATGTCCAAAAATATTAAAAATTGGTTCACTGTCTATTGGTTTAACTTTTGCCCATAACACTGTATTTTCAAAACTATTTTTCCCCTCCTTACTCTCTCGTAATCTCCATACTGGAGCAATGGCAGAGTGAGAAACTACCACCAATCGTCCAGATGAATGTTTTTTTTCGAGTTCAATATAAATTGGTAATTTTTTCATCCACTCAATATCTTCTTTAAATTGAAAAATAAAATCTTTGATAAATCTATGTGGTATCATTTTATTATTAATAAGAGAAACAAGCCCATAAGAGAGTAAAGTCTCTTTTCCTCCATGTATTAACCACATATTATCTTGATCAATATCTCTATTATTTTCAATATCATTAATAAATTTACTACCAAATTCAATCATCATTACTTCATGATTTCCACGTACACACATAAGTCTATGTTGACGAACAAAACGAACAACTTGAGCACTAAATTCACCCCTATCTATCAAATCTCCCACAAAAATCAATTTAGAATTTAACGGTGTCATTGCTACTAAATTTAAAAGTGCTTTGTACTCACCATGTACATCCCCAATTATACAATGATTCATAGTTATACCTCGATTTAATCATATTATTAAATATATTATAACATAATTAAATAAATATTTTATATCTAAAATAACTGTGCTATAATAAAATGTAAAAATTAAAATAACAAGGAATGTTTATGAGTAAACGTGATGAAAAAATAGCAGCAATGATTAGCGAAGCAAAAAAATTAAACTTATCAATTTCAGATGATTTAATTTCAAAAGTGGCCATTGGTTTAGGACCTGTTCTATACAACAAAGATACGGCAACTGTGGCTTGTGGACAACCTAAAGAGTTAGAAACAGTTAAAAATAACTTTTTAAAAAAGAAGCTTGGGCTGACTAATGATGATGCAGAACTTGATGCATCTATTAAAGAGGTTTGCGAACAATTGGGTTCTTCAAATAGAAATAAATATCGCGTACACTTTTATGCTCTTTTGGCAATGAAATTTAATAAAGAATCAATATACGTGTAAACAAATAGGGCAACTCCTTTACGGTTTTGCCCCTCTTCTCTACAAAAACAACTTCCAATAGGTCAAAGCTACCGTAAAGGTAATCAAAATTCCAGCTATGTTTAAAAATATCCCCCGTTGCATCATCTGTGTTGTCTTCACATGACCTGTCGACATCGCAATGGCATTGGGTGCTGTGGCGATGGGCAACATAAAGGCGTAACTAGCAGAGATAGCAACAATAAGCATAAACAACATCGGGTCTAACCCACTCTGAATGGCAAACGGGTAGATGATGGGAATCATAATCGAGGTCAACGCCGTATTACTGGTTAACTCCGTGGCAAAGACCACCCCTGAGCCAATAATAAACATCAAGGCAATCGGTGGAAGGTAGTTAAAGCTGACCAAAATATTGGCAATCTCCGTCGCCAACCCTGTCTTTTGAAACGCCATCGCAATAGAGAACCCTGCCCCAAAGAGAAAGACAATAGCAAAGGGGATTTTAGAAAAATCCTCTTTCCACTCCAACAACTCAACTTTAGGTAAAAAGAGTAACAGCCCAAACGTTAACAATGTAAGCTTCTCATTTATGTGGATACCAAACATATATTTTAGAATAGGACTCGCAGCCAAAATGAGTGCCAAGGTAGAGAGAATCCAAACCAATTTGGTCTGATTTAAAGTCAAAGGTTTCTTGGTCATATCTATCTTGACCAACTCAAAATCCTCTTTTTTAAACCCATAGAGCAAAATTTCAGCAGCAACCACCATCATGATGATTGCCAACGGTAACATCATACTTGTCCATGTGGCAAAAGGAATCATCTCCAAGTTATTACTCTCGATAAAGTCCATGAGAATAAGGTTAGGAGGTGTCCCCACAGGAGTGATAATTCCCCCAATAAGCGACGCATAGGCGACCCCTAAAAGAAGACGAAATTTATACTCTACATTCTCCGTTAAAAAAGCTGCAATGGGGATAATAAGCAACGCTGTGGTGGTATCAGACAAGATAGAACTGAGCAATCCTGCCGTTAACATCAAGGAGTAGAGTACCCCCCGTGGCGTGTTCGGAAAGATAGAGAGCAGTTTGGTCGCCAACCGTTTATGCAGTTCTGATTTCTCTGTGGCAATCGCCAACAAGAACCCCCCAACAAAGAGAAAAATGGTCGTCTTAGAGTAGTTAGAGACCACATCTTTGGATTCAACCAACCCAAACATCGGAAACAAAATAATGGGCAACAGTGAAACCACCCCCATGTGCAGACCATTGTTTGTCCAAAGCGTTACCAAAAAGGCAATCACCCCAATAAGCCTTGATTGTACCTCTGAAAAGGCTTGTGAGGCTAAGGCGTAAAATGCCAATCCAACAACGAGTCCAATAATTATTAGCTTATAACTTGATATAAATGATTTTATTTTATCCATAATCTCTCCAAATAAATTTAATAAATAATAATAACATAAATTTTAAAATGTTAAGGGTGCTTTTGGGGAGGTTGAAAATGATGACATCCTCCCAATGTTTGTGAAAACTGCTCTTTTTGGGCAAGTTCCTCCATTTGACCTGTGGCAATATTCACCTTATAGAGTTCATAGTGGTGTCTGAATTTGTCACATCCCATTTTCTGCTTTTTCATGGTAGAGTAGAGAATATTTCCCTTGGTCACACGAATAAGTCTATAAAAATCCTTAATAAGCATCGAGTTGGTGGAACGAAGGGCAATGCTTTTGTCATCAACCTTATGAATAGAGCCACTCTTGTTGATAAAATAGAGATACTCCCCATCGGTAATGATGTTGTCAGCATGGTATTTTATCTTTGGCAGACGAATATAGGAGAGATTAACCTTTTTAGGAATGACCTTATCGTTGTAGAAGTAGTTTATCTCTTCACTCTCATTCGAGATAAAATAGACCACTCTTTTGGTGACCAAAATTTTTGAGATATTTTCTTGATAGAGTTTAGGAACAACCAAGGAAGGAGACTCCCCCTCTTTTCCTCCAACCCAAAGTTCCCCATTTTCAGTAAGCATCAATAGTCGGTTGCCAAAAACCCACGGCACTATTTTTGCAATACGTTTGCCTCCCTTTAAGGTCAAGAGTTTTGATTTTTCAGCACGATTCCCACGCAGATTGAGACAATAGACGCTACTCCCCCCTTTGTCATAACAGAGCTTACCACGGTAGCTGACAAGATTCAACATGGTATCGTCAACCCCCTCCATTTTCTGCGTTCCCTCTACCGAGCCATCACTTTGATAGAAATCACCATTAGATTGGAAAAAGTAACTCCCTCTATGACACAACGGCTTGGTAGTGTTCATATTGTAAAAAGTATCATTTCCCTTAAACTTCGAAAGTCTCTTCGTCCCTTGTTGCATCAAGTCGGTACTATAAAGTGTATTTGCAAATTTCACAACCACACGGTTCTGAGAAGAACACCCTATGGTTATAAATAAAATAAAGAGAGGTATTACTATTTTCATATTTTCTCCTGTTAAATATTAATTTATTTTATGATAACAGAGTTTTGTTACGAAAACGTTGCAAAAAGGTAATTTAAAGAATAAAAAGAGGAAAGATTAAATGCACCCATTACAAAATAGGTGCAAGAGAGAAATAGTAGAAAAAAACTTAGTTAGTATCTTGGTCTACAATTTTATTTGCAGAAATCCAAGGCATCATTTCACGTAGTTTATTACCTGTTTGAGTAATAAGTTTGGTTTTGTCGTTATTTCTCTCAGCGTTCATTCTTGGGTATCCAGCTTGACCTTCTAAGATGAAGTCTTTAGCAAATCTACCATCTTGAATCTCTGTAAGAATATCTCTCATCGCTTGTTTTGACTCTTCGTTGATAACTCTTTTACCAGAAACATAATCACCATACTCAGCTGTGTTAGAGATAGAGTATCTCATGTCTGCAATTCCACCTTCGAACATAAGGTCAACGATAAGTTTTAACTCGTGAAGACACTCGAAATATGCTAACTCAGGAGCGTAACCAGCTTCTGTTAATGTTTCAAAACCAGCTTGTACTAGAGATGCTGCTCCACCACAAAGTACTGCTTGTTCTCCAAATAAGTCTGTTTCTGTTTCATCTTTAAATGTAGTTTCAATAATTGCAGTTCTACCACCACCAATAGCTGATGCGTAAGAGAGAGCTAACTCTTTAGTTGTACCACTTGGGTTTTGACCAACAGCAATAAGATCTGGAATACCACCACCTCTTACAAACTCAGAACGTACGGTATGACCTGGAGCTTTTGGAGCAATCATGGTAACGTTGATGTCTTTTCTAGGAATAATTCTTCCATAGTGAATATTGAAACCGTGTCCAAATGCAATAGTAGCACCCTCTTTAAGGTTTGGCTCAATTTCGTTTTCATAAATCTCTTTTTGATTCTCATCTGGAAGAAGAATCATAATAACGTCTGCTTTTGCAGATGCTTCAGCTACTGTAAGTACCTCAAAGTTTTTAGCAGCAGCTTTGTCCCATGAAGAACCATTTTTTCTAAGACCAATAACAACTTCTACACCTGAATCTCTTAAGTTTTCTGCGTGTGCGTGTCCTTGTGAACCGAAACCAATCATTGCTACTGTTTTAGATTTGATGATATTTAAATCACAATCTTTGTCATAAAATACATTTAAAGTTGACATTACTTATCCTTGGAGTTAAAAAATTTCGCGATTATAGCGTAAGCGTGTTTAAGCACCGTTTGATTTGGATATATCATGTTAATAAATAAATAAAAAGGAGATAAATAAAGATAAATTGGAGTTAAAAAGAAAGATAAGAAATTGAATAAATGGGAAAAAAGGGAGAAAAAAGAGTAAGAAGAAATCAAAGAGGCAGCGACCTACATTCCCAATCCAGACAGGATAAGTATTATCGGCGATGGGAGG
>Ga0256824_10000932_pt1 | contig 11301 bp, 13 predicted proteins | sample CV67metaG_FD_191570 | JGI IMG/M metagenome (GOLD analysis project Ga0256824, IMG submission 191570) | Hydrothermal vent microbial communities from East Pacific Rise, Pacific Ocean - CV67 | ecosystem: Environmental > Aquatic > Marine > Hydrothermal vents | place: Pacific Ocean: East Pacific Rise...
TTTACTAGCAGTTGAGTTTTTTGGACATGCTAGACTTGGAGCTCAAAGGTGGATAGATTTACCTTTTGTAAATGCTACAATTCAACCATCAGAGTTTATGAAACCAGCTTTAATTTTGATGTTGGCATACTTAATTAATAAAAAACCACCACCACTTGATGGATATAGGTTAAAAGATTTTTTAAGATTGAGTTTTTATATACTTTTGCCATTTTTTTTAATTGTTAGAGAACCAGATTTAGGTACAGCTTTAGTTCTCATAATTATTGCTTATGGTGCTTTATTTTTTATAGGTGTTTATTGGAAAATTTGGGCTACTATATTTGTAGCTATTTTAATCTCTTCCCCTTTAGCATATAAGTTTTTACTACACGATTACCAAAAAGTGAGAATAACTGACTTTTTAAGTGAAAAACCATCTTACCATGTTCAGCAGTCTATTATAGCCATAGGCTCAGGTGGACTTTTTGGAAAAAGTAAAGATGAAGCAACACAAACACAGATGAGATTCTTACCTATTGCTACAAGTGATTTTATATTTGCTTTTATTGTTGAAAGAAGTGGCTTTTTAGGTGCATTAGGTGTTATACTTATATATGTTATGCTTATTTTACATCTTTTAAGTTTAAGTGTTTACGATAAAGATTATTACATAAAAGTTGTTACTATATCTATATCTTTTATGATATTTATATATATGGGTGTAAATATATCTATGACTATAGGTTATGCCCCAGTTGTAGGTGTTCCTCTCCCTATGTTTAGTTATGGTGGAAGTAGTTTTTTAAACTTTATTATACTTTTTGCCATAATGCAAAACTTGATGACTTTTAGATATAAAGATATGTATGATGGACGAGGGACTAAGACTTTTAGATAGAATATTATATGTATCTAACGAAATTATTAGATAAGATGGCAGTAATTATAGATATTATGGTAGTTTTTCAAAAAATGTTCTTTATACAAAAGATAAAAAATGAATATTCTTTTTTATCTTTTTAGTTTAAAATTTATGTTTTTTTAATTACCAACTTTTATTGCAGAGTATCTATTGGCCTTTTCATCATAAAATACTTCTTCTCCATTATTATTAGTAATTTTAACAAAATATTTATATTTACCTATTGGTCTAACTATTAAATTAAAATGTTCAGGTAAATTCTTATTAATAAATTGTTCTCTTCTGTATTGGACAGCTAGGTTATATTCACTTTCTAATCTTCCATTTAGTTCAATTGATTTAATACATAAACTATAGTTCACTTCTACCCCAGGTACAATACAGCCTATCTTAGCTTTATACTTAGTTTCTGCATTTAGACTACTTATAATCAATAGTAATAAAATAAGAATTTTACTAAACATTTCTACCTCCTGAAATTATAAAATCTTCATAAATTGATAAGCTCATAACTTACCTCCAAAAAACAAATTTACCAATTTACTTTCATAAATAGGTATATTCAAATTACCTTTTTGAATTTTTCTTTTAAGGTTACTTGAATATATCTAAGTATTATAAATATACTTGTATGCTATGGTAATTCTATATCACTATAGTTTTATTAGAGATTAGAGCTATCTTATGGTTTATTTATACACTATTTTCTTTCCATCCTTTTTGCTGTTAATTTTTTAATATCCAAACAATTTTCTTTTCCAAATACAAGATTCATATAACCTTTTAACTCACTATGAGTACAATCAAAAGATAAAAGACCACTATCTGATGCTTCTTCTAAGTATTTGTTTTGGTTTGGTGTACAACTATAGTTAGAAATAAGATCTAACGGAGATCTCATTTTAAATTTTTTTATAGACTCGCAAGTGTTACCAAGATACCAACCATTTTGTGCAAAAAGTGAAGTTGATACTAAAATGAAAAATATAATTTTTTTCAATATTTTTACCTTTTATAAATAAATATATTTAAATTCACTTTTGAAGCTTTTTCTTTTCAGGTTACTTAAATATATCTAATTGAAAGTAAACCTCCAGCTTTGCTAGAGGTTATAACTTATTTAATATCCCATTGTGGCACGAAAAACTTTTTCTGTTGGATTTTTGATAAACTTAATATTGCGTGCATCTTTTTTTACAGCAATAAGTTGAACTTTTTCTGTTGGATTTTTTATCAAATTAATATTAGTACCATCTTTTTTTACAGCAATAAGCTGAAGCATTTCAGATGGATTTTTTATATACGCAATATTTCCACCATCTTTTTTTACAGCAATAAGCTGAACTTTTTTAGACGGATTCTTTATATTTCTAAGGGAAGATCCATATTTTTGAATTGCAATAAGCTGAACTTTTTCAGATGGATTCTTTATATTCCCAAGGGAAGCTGCATATCCTCGAATTGCAATAAGCTGAACTTTTTCAGATGGATTCTCTATATATTTAATACTATAGGGACTTTCGTTTACGGTAATAAGTTGAACTTTTTCAGATGGATTTTGTATATATTTAATATTATTTCCATCGCTATCAATTACAGTAAGCTGAACTTTTTCAGATGGATTTTGTATATATTTAATATTATGTTTATCTCTCCTAATTACAGCAAGCTGAACTTTTTCAGATGGATTTTGTATATATTTAATATTATGTTTATCTCTCCTAATTACAGCAAACTGAACTTTTTCAGATGGATTTTGTATATATTTAATATTATTTCCATCTTTCTTAATTGCAGCAAGCTGAACTTTTTCAGATGGATTTTTTATATATCGAATATTATGTAGATGCCAATTAGTATTTTGCTCAATTGCAATAAGTTGAATTTCTTCAGATGGATTTTCTATATCTTTAAGATTGTAATGATTTGAAAAAAGTATATGAAGATCCTTGGAATCTTTTGGATTATTACCTTTCGCCTGACAATTAAGTGTTGTAAATATACTGATTATCATCAGTAGTATAACCTGTTTTTTGATGTTTGTATTCATAATAAACCTCCTATTTGGTTATCAATTCTTTTTTTACTTTGTTCTACTATGTCTATAGTATATTTCCTTAGATGCATTTTACTTCCTTTAATTAAAATTTTTGTATTGTATAAAATAGATGTCAAATCTATGTAAGATTTTATTTACTTAAATCTATGTTTAAATTTTTTTCAATATCTTTTCTTACAATATCTAAGAATTACATTTTGTGCTTTTCTTTTTGTATCATAATTTTTAACTAGATAGTAGTTACTACTATCTCTATATTTTTTATCATATTGAGATAATTCAGGGCTATCACAACAAACAGAATAACGACCATCCCAAGTATCAATATTTGTATATGACCCTACAATGTCATTTCCATTATATATATACCACCAATTGCCCTCTTTCTCAATACTATAAGCATCTAAACTTGTTCCAATTAGTATAGCTAAAAAGCTAATTTTTATAATTTTTTTCATTTGAATTCCTCTGCATTTAAAATATAGTTAAAATAGCTGTTCTACATTTTTCTTTAATGCTCTTTTTGTTGCTTCTGTATCTGTAATGCTATGATGTATTTCTATGGTATTTGGATTCCATCCAGAAAATTTGTTATTAAAAAATATTCTAAAGTCATCATTTTTTCCATTTTTAATCTCTTCATTTGCAAAAATGATAGTTGCAACTTTACCAGACATGAAATTTTTTATCACACGTTTTTTTAAAGATTTATTTGTTAATCTTTTAGCAATTGATAGTAAAGAACTTTCACTTATATTTTCAATATTTTTTGCTGTAAAAATTATACTTTTTACTTTATTGTTTTGATTTATAACAAAACGCACTTCAAAATTAATATTACCTATTTTAATTTTATGATGATTCGAATCAATATATTTATATGATAAATCCTCTTTTAACATTAATTCTTTTTTTACTAAGTGAATTTTTTTTGAAATATTATTTTTGTTCATACCAATTTTGAAACTATTATAAATAGAAGCTTCTCTTTTTTCTTGAGCTATTTTTTCTGCTTTAGCTCTTTCTATTTTTCTTCTTTCTTCTAATTTTTTCTGATAATCTTCTATTCTCTCCTCTAAAATTATAGATGCTTTTTCCCCATCTATCAATAAATTTGGATATTTTTCTAATAGTTCTTTTGCTGCTTGAAAATTATTTGAGGATAAATTTTCTTGAAATTCTTTAGATTTTTCACTTTTTATTCCACTTGAGAGCAAGACTAAGAAAAAAATAACAACAGGAATAGTTATCATCAGCTTAGATATTTTACCAATTTTATTATTTTTAAATATTTTCCATATAATCCATAACCCATAACTAAAAAAGCCTCCTACCCAATCATACCATCTCATATTACTAAACATTTTTATCCTTTATGTGTATATTTAATGAAAATTATATATTAGTGATGTCAAATCTATGTAATATTTTAGATTTTTATAGTGTAGAGAAAGATATTTTGTTCATTTTTATAATATGTTTTGTAAACTATATTATATTTATCACAAATATTTTTTACCATATTTAGACCTAGTCCAAAACCTCTTTTTGATTGGTTCTCTCTATAATTTATTTCAAAAATTTGATAAGGATTATTGATAGGTTCTCCGTATGTTTTAAATTTTAAATATATAGTTTTTTCTTTAATTACTAGAGAAATATTTATATTTTTATTAATGGTAGCATATTTGATAGCATTTGATATGTTGTTATCTATTAATCTTTCTAATTCAACTTCATTTATAAGTATGTTTAAATTAGGTGTTATATTGTAAATTATTTTTTTAAAATTAACTTTTGATATTGTTTGAAAAAATCCGATTCTTTTAATTAATAAGTTTGAAATAGATACATTTGTAACATTATAATTAATAGTATCATAAGAAATTATATAAGATAGATCTTCATAAGAGTTTGTCAGCATATTTATGGAAGCATTTATTTGTTCTATAAAACATAAACTTTCATTGTTATTTTTAGTTCTAGCTATCATCTCACTATTCATCATAATATTTGTTAATGGTGTTCTTATTTGATGGATACTATCTGCTATAAATCTCTTGTTTTCCAAAAGTAAAATTCTATTTTCATTTAAGCTTTTTTCCAATTGTTGATTGATATTTTTTATATTATTAAACGATTTTAATCTATTTTTTTCAAAAATATATGCAAGAATTGTAAAAAAAATAAGACCTATAAATAAGTTCAAAAAACCTGTTAATGTCGTATGTTTGCCAATCTCATTGTAAATTATAGTTGTAATTGTAATAATATAGATGAAGCTATATATTTTACCAAGATTAATACCATTAAGTAAAAAAACTACAGATGGAAAAAATAGTAGCCATATAGATGAAAAGAGTACTTTCGCACTGTATGTATAAAATATGATAGCAATAAAAAATAGTAAGAGTGTTGTACTAAAAAGTAAAAGGGTAATATTTCTGTATATTTTATAATGTATAATAATACTTATAGACAAGAAGCAAAAAAATATTTCTATGATACTCAGTGTTTGATTATTATTAATTGTAGAATTAATGATACTGAATATAAATAGTATAAAAGAGACGGAGTAGAGGCTTATTAATGCAAATTTAGTTGTATCAATATCAGTTGTTTCAAGATTGTAACTAAATATTTTAGTTTGATTCAAGTCTGTATCCAAATCCAATATCTGTAATAATTATTTGTTGTTTTAAATCTAGTTTTTTCCTTACTTCATTAACAAGCTGTCTTAATGGGTAGTTCTCTTTTATATTGTTTTCCCAAACATAAGTTTCTATAATATCTGTAGCTACTGTGTGATTCTTATGTTGTATTAAAATATTTAATAGTCTACTCTCTTTTTTCCTTAAGGGTACTTTCTTATTATCTATAGTTAATTCTTGATATTTTAGATTATAGTAAATATTGTTTGTTATGTTTATTTGTTTATTTTTTTTCTTGAAAAGGTTATTTATACGAATCTCTAATTCTTCTAAGAAAAAAGGTTTTTTTATATATTCACTACAACCATTTTTAAATGCTATTTTAAAGTTTTCTAGTTCACTTGATGCTGTTATGATAATAATAGGAGAATCTATATCTTTATCTCTTATATACTTTATAATGTCTAATCCATTAATCTTTGGTATATTTATATCAGTAATATGTAAGTCAAAGGTTGAATTATCTATTTTTTCTATAGCTTTAACACCATCAAAGAGTGAAGTTACTTCATAGTTTATAGATCTTAAGAAGTTTGAAATTGTAGTATTTAGTTGAATATCATCTTCTATCAATAAAATGTGTATTTTTTCCACCTAATTAAAACCTTATATATATTAAATTATTTAATGACTAGATAGTTTATCTAATAGTATATTATTTTTTGATTATAATATAATGAAGTCATATCATAATCAAAAATGATATACTTTGTTTTATAAAAAATATAATAGGACTTTATATGGCAAAATATATACTATTTGACACAGAAACAACAGGAAACCAAGAGGAAGATAGAATCATTCAAGTGGGTGCTATGATAGTAGATTCTAAGGGAAAAGTTGAGGTTTATGATGAACTTTGTAGTACAGAGTTAGAGATAAAAATAGAAGCGATGGCAGTTCATGGGATAACACCTGATTTAATTGAGGGTAAATGTAAGTTTATAGAAACAAATTTTTATAAAACTTTAGAATCTTTAAATAGTGATGAAAACTATCTTATAGCTCATAATATGCCATTTGATTTGGGAATGATGGAGAAAGAGGGGTTTGAATCTAAGTTAAAAATTATAGATACTTTACGAGTGGCTAAACACCTTTTACCTGAGTTTAAATCTAAAGCACTTCAGTACTTAAGATATGCTCTTGAACTTTACAAAGATGAACAAAAAGAGGCAGATAAATATAATATAACTATAAAAGCTCACGATGCTATTGGTGATGTTTTAGTTATGAAATTACTTTTGTCTAAGTTAGTGGCACTTACTAAAGAGAAATTTCCAAGTGAGAATCCTATGGTAAAAATGGAAGAGTTTACAACAACCCCAGTTCTCATAGAAACTTTTACATTTGGGAAGCATAAGGGTAAAAGTGTTGAAGAAGTTTGTCTTGAAGATAAAGGTTATATAAACTGGATGTTAAAAAATATGGATTTAGATGTAGATATGAAATATACACTAGATAAATTTTTAAATTGAGTAAAATAGTAAAATATATTTTATTTTTATAAAATAACTCAAAATATATATCAATGTTACATAAATATTACTTAATGTTGCTAAGATTAACTTAATGATTTTTTAATCATAATTAAAAAATACAATATAATCTGAGGAGTGTAATTATGTCAGTAAGTTTAAGTAAAGGTGGAAGAGTTTCACTATCAAAAGAAGCACCAGGATTAACAAATATTAAGATTGGTCTAGGTTGGGATACAAATGTAACAGATACAGGGTCTGATTTTGATTTAGATGCTTCTGTTTTTTTACTAGATGCTAACAACAAAGTAACTAATGATAAAGATTTTATCTTTTATGGTAACTTAAAAAGTACAGATGGTTCAGTTGAACACAGAGGTGATAACACTGATGGTGCTGGTGATGGTGATGATGAAGAGATTAACATTGACTTAACTAAGATTGATGCTAAATATAGCTCTTTTGCTATTACTGTAACTATCCACGAAGCTGAACAAAGAGGTCAAAATTTTGGTCAAGTAAATAATGCTTATGTAAGAGTTATGGATGCTAGTAACAATAAAGAGTTAACTAAGTTTGAACTAGATGAAGATTTTTCAGCTGAAACAGCAGTTTTATTTGGAACTCTTTACAAGAAAAATGATGAGTGGAGATTTAAAGCTGAAGGAACTGGTTTTAACAGTGGATTAGCTGGTTTTTGTAACACTTATGGGGTAAGTATATAGATGGCAATTAATTTAGCAAAAGGTCAGAAAATAAGTCTTAAAAAAGAGAATGGTTCTGACTTAAGTAAATTTTGTATTGGTGCTAACTGGGGTGCTATTGCTGGAAAAGGTTTTTTTGGTGGAGATAAAAAAATAGCAGTAGATTTAGACCTTTCTGCTGGTATTTTTGATGCTAATAAGAACCCTGTAGGTACTATCTACTTCGGTAATCTTCAAATGGCAGGGATTAAACACTCTGGTGATGATATGACAGGTGATGTTGATGGTGATGATGGTTTAGATAATGAAGTTATTAACATTGACCTAAGTCAAATCCCTTCAAATGTTGAGCAAGTAGTGTTTGTTTTAAACTCTTTTAAAAATCAAGATTTTGCTACAATACCGTTTGCTTCAATTAGACTTTATGAGGGAACACCAGATAGAGTAAATAGTGTAGTTGCTACATACAATGTTGCTAGTGACCATAAATTTGCTGGTTATGTTTCTATGATTCTTGGTAAATTATACAAAAGAAATGGAGAATGGAAATTTTCTGCTATTGGTGACCCAAGTAAAGATAAAAAACTAGAACAAACTCTTAAAACAGTTCAAGAAAAATATTTATAAAATTCACCCCTTTTTTAAGGGGTGTTATAAAATTTTATTTTTTAAGTATTTTTAAAATATTTAGATAATCAAATTTATTATTAGAGGTAACAAAATGGATTGGAAAAAGATAAGAGAAAAAGCAGAAGTGCTATATAAAGATGCTTCAAGAGCAGTTAAGCAGTACACACCGGAGACTTTCTCAAAAGAGAAAAAGTTTGTAAATGCTTTAGTTATAAGTTTAGTGCTTATCACAATGGCAGATAAAAAAGCAGAAACGGAAGAGGTTACAGCATCTTTAGATTTAATTAACGAGATAGATGAGATTAAAGAGTTAGACCTTTTAACAGAGGCTATAAGTCTGTACGAGTTTCATTTAGAAAAACTTGATGAGGTTGTAAACAACAACACAAAATGGACAATTCAAGTAGCAAAATTACTTTCAGAGATAGGTAAGATAAAACCATATCCAGAGTACCCACCAATGATAGAGAATCTTTTAGATTATATCTCTCAAGCAGATGGAAATGTAGACCCGTTAGAAGAAGAGATGAAAGAAAGAATCTTATCGGCTATTAAATAGTGGTAAAAATAAAAATTAATTACAATAGTAAGGGAAAATAAAATGGAGTATTTTAAAAGTTCAATAATTATTACAGTTATAGGTTTAGTTATAGCTTATTTTATAGGTGGACTTTATGCTGTTTATATAACTGCTTTACTAGCAGTTTTAGAGGTTTCATTATCGTTTGATAATGCTGTTGTAAATGCTAAAGTTTTAAATACTATGGAGCCTATTTGGCAAAAAAGATTTATAACTTTTGGTATCCCAATAGCTGTTTTTGGTATGAGGTTCTTGTTTCCTATTATTATAGTTGCTGTTGCTGGTGGTTTAGGTGTAATTGAAACATTTGAATTAGCTATAAATAATCCTCAAGAGTATCAACATACTTTAGAAAATGTTGAAGAGCTTATTTATGCTTTTGGTGGAGCTTTCTTACTAATGGTATTTTTAGGGTTCCTATTTGATGATGATAGGGAAGATAAGTGGATAAAAGTTATAGAAAATAGTTCTATTGTAAATAAGATGGGGACTATTGGTGATATAGAGATTATGATAGCTATCTCAATAGGTATATATTTAACTTACTTAACTGGGGATAGTGCTATTGCTATATCTTATTTTACTGGGATTCTTCTTTACTCTTTCATCGCATCTTTAGATGACTTGATGAGTACAGATGGTGTTAGAAGTGGGATTATGGGGCTTTTATATCTGGAAGTTTTAGATGCTTCTTTCTCATTTGATGGTGTAATTGGTGCTTTTGCTTTAAGTAGTAATATTTTTATTATTATGATTGGTTTGGGAATTGGTGCTATGTTTGTTAGAAGTTTAACTATCTACTTTGTGGAGCAAAAAACTTTAGCAGAGTACAGATACTTAGAACATGGAGCTCATTATGCTATTGCTGCTTTAGCTTTTGTTATGTTAAGTAAAATTTTCTTTCATATACCAGAAGCGATAGTTGGAACTATTGGTATAACATTTATAGCTATTGCTAGTTACCACTCTATTTTAGAAAATAAAAAATCGGAAGAAGAAAAATAGATGAACATAGAATTAAAAACTGGAACTTTAAATATAGAACAAAATAGTGAGTTGTCTAAACTTGTAGATTTTGGTTCTAGAATCAATAAAAAGAGAGGATTTTTGTTTGTTAGTAAGGTTTTAGGTAAACACCTACCTGCTAAACCATCTTTAATGAAACAGACATATAAAGAGTTGGCTTCTTTGATTCCAAGCTCAAATGAACCAACACTTTTCATAGGTTTTGCTGAAACAGCTACTGCTTTGGGGCAGGGTGTTTTTGAGGAGGCAAATTTAAAAGATAGTTTTTATATACACTCAACAAGATTTCAAACATCTAAAAAAGTTTTTTTCTCATTTTTTGAGGAGCATTGTCATGCACCTAGTCATATTTTTTATGAGCCTGAAGATGAAGAGTTAAAAGAACAACTTGAAAATGTAAAAAGAGTTATACTTGTTGATGATGAGGTTTCAACTGGCAATACAGCAAATAATTTAGTAAGTGAACTGAAAAAAGTTTTACCAAATGTTGAAACTTATTACCTTTTAACTATACTAAATTGGGCTATAAAAGATTACAATACTTTTAACTATCTTTCATTGTATAGAGGTGATTTCTCTTTTACACCTAAAGAGATAGATTTTGAGACAAGTATAGTTTCTGAACCAAAAGATGTTAAAGATTTAGATGAGATTATACCCTATAACTTTGCTAGATATGGTGTGAAAAAGCTAGACTTAGATTTTTCTAATTATGTTGAATTAGATAAGTTAAGAGATAAAAAAGTGTTAGTTTTAGGTACAGCAGAGTTTATGTACCCACCATATCTACTTGCTAAATATTTAGAAGAAAATGGTGTTGAGAGCTATTTTCAAGCTACAACTAGAAGCCCTGTAAATGTTGATGGAGCTATAAAATCTAAAATATCTTTTAAAGATAACTATTTTGAAGATATAGATAATTTTCTTTATAATGTTGTAGATAACCAATACGATAAGATTCTTATATGTTACGAAACAACAAAACTGCCAAAAGATTTTAATCTAAAAGAGCAATTAGAATCTAAATTTAATGTAGAAGAGATTTTTTTCAATGTTTAGTGGAAGTTACTTAAAAGATGATGTAGAGTTTTTACTTAAAGTTATAGATATAGATTTTACTGATGTTTCAAAAAAAGAGAAGTTGATTCAAAGTGGTAAATCTCACTATTCTGAGATGATAAGTCAAGAGTATGAGCCAACAAAAGGGTA
>Ga0256824_10000933_pt1 | contig 11299 bp, 10 predicted proteins | sample CV67metaG_FD_191570 | JGI IMG/M metagenome (GOLD analysis project Ga0256824, IMG submission 191570) | Hydrothermal vent microbial communities from East Pacific Rise, Pacific Ocean - CV67 | ecosystem: Environmental > Aquatic > Marine > Hydrothermal vents | place: Pacific Ocean: East Pacific Rise...
ATTTCTTTCCTTTTAAAATTGGTTTGTTTACGGTTTTAGCAACCGTACAAGCTTCTCTAATACTACACATGCAGTATAAGATACTACCTAATCTCAGACGGAAATTTAGCTTTAGTGTAAAATATATATTTTCACTAAAATTTATTATTTTTCTGAAAAAAGTTATGGATTATACCGAAATATTCTTAAAATTAAGCTTAGTTTAAAATAATTATATATAAAACAATAATATTTATGATAAAATAAATTTAAATAATACACAGTAAAGAGTACACATATGAACATATTATCAAAAGATTCCCCACTAGAAGTTTCTATTAGCAAAATGGAACAAGTATTAGAAAATATTGATTCTAAAATAACTTATTCTAAGCAGAAACATCCTATAGATAATTGTTATTCTATAAACCTTAGTTCCAATGAGGCTTCTAAATATCTTTATTCTAATGGAAAAGGAGATAGTAGTTTGTCTTGTAAAGCTAGTGCTTTAGGAGAATACATAGAAAGACTGCAAACAAATAACTTTTTTATGGAATTTTATTTAGATGATAATATATTTTTTCCAGATCAAAAACTTTTCACATTTGAAGGTGATTATTTAAATAAAACTTTAAATAATTTTTATAATGCAAATTCTGAACTAAGTTTAGAAGATATAATTGATTATCATAGTAACGAAAATGAGCAAATTATAACTTTGCCTTTTGTAAATCAAACAACAAAAGAAACAACTTATTTTCCTATAAATATTTTACATAATTTATATGTAAGTAATGGTCTAGCTACTGGTAATACTCCTACTGAAGCACAAGTGCAATCTTTGAGTGAAATATATGAAAGATATGTAAAAATAAAAATTATACGAAATGGATATAGCCTTCCTTCTTTTCCTATTGAAGTTATAAAATCATTTCCCACATTGTATGAAGATATACAAGCATTAGAAAAACTAGGGTACATAATAGAAGTACTTGATGCATCTTTAGAAGGAGTATTTCCTGTAACTGCAATATCAATAATCAATCCTAAAACTGGTGGATTATTTGTATCGTTTGGTTGTCATCCTATACTTGAGGTGTCTTTGCAAAGAACTATGACGGAACTTATGCAAGGAAGAAACTTAGATGAATTAAATGATTTTGAAGTTCCTACTTTTGATATGGATTTAGTAAATGATAATTTTAATATTGAATCACATTTTATAGATTCAAATGGGAAATTAGGTTTTGCATTTTTAAGTAAAAATAAAAGCTTTAAATATACTACTTGGAAATATAATGGTAATAATACCTCTGATGAACATTTATTTTTAAGTAATATTGCAGAAAATTTGAATACTGATATATATTTGCGTGAGTATGATTATTTAGGTTTTTATTCTTGTCAAATAATAATACCTAGCATATCTGAAGTTTATCCAGTAGAAGATTTAATATACAACAATACAAATGTCGGTAAACAAATAAGACCTATGGTTTTAGATTATGAAAATTATGATCCAAATGATATTTTAGATAGTGTAATTGATTTAGATAATAGTATTGATATAGCAAAATATATTGGAGTTATATTTGAAGAAAACTTTACTCTCTTAGAATTAAAAATACAGATTTATCTTGATTTAGGAGATTATGAAGAAGTAATTTCTCTTTTAAGTTTATCAAAAAATAAATATGCAAAAGCTCTTTTGGAATTGTGTAGAATGTATATAAATGAACAAGACTGGCAAGAGTATGAAGATGCTTTAAATAATATTTTTTCAAAAGAATTATTAGCAGAAGTATTAGATATATTTAATGGTGAAATTAAGTTTATAAATACCACTTATTCAAAAGAATATGAAAATATAATATCTTTATATAAAAGATTGAATATAAAAAAATTGACTTGATATTTATATATCTATATTTTATTGCAAATATTTTGTAATAAGTTGTTATGTAATTATATTTTTAACTTATGCTTGTTTAAAAGGTAGTTATTTTTATTACTATAATTATAAATTTTATTTATTTTTAAGTGTAGATTTATATGGGGGGGGGGTATAATATGAATTAAATTACAAAAAAGGAAGAAAATGTATGAAGATTACATAACAAATCAAGTTTTTATTGGTATGCCATTTGATAATTCAATGAAAAATATTCAAGAAGTAATTGAAAATGAATGTAAAAGTAGTGGACTAAATCCGAAAATTGTAAATAATGGAGTTAATTCAAATACAATAATTGATGAAATTAAACAATTAATAGAACAATCTGAATTTTTGATTATTGATTTATCTTTGGAAAATCCAAATGTTTACTATGAACTTGGTTATGCAGATGGTGTGGGTAATGAAGGTAAAGATATATTGTTATTAGCAAAAGAAGGAACAAAGTTAAAATTTGATATTCAACATAGAAGAGTTAATTTTTATAAAGATGCTTATGATTTACAAAAAAATATAAGAAAAATATTACCAACATTTATAAAGGAAGGGAGATAATGAAAAAGCTAATTTTAATTATCTTAATATTTAATTTAAATCTTTTTGCTGGTAATCTTCCTCTTAAACTCAAAATGTATACAACAACGGTTGATTATTGGTCTTACACTAAATTTGAAGCAACAGTACTTGTTGATAGTATTACTATTAAGAAATTTATCGTTAATAGAGGAAGATGTACATTATATGATGGTTTCGAAAGAGTGTATAAACTCACTCACCAAACTCCATCTAAATATAGATATGGAAGTCGTCCAAGTATATTGATAAAACCTCTTTCTTGTAAACCATTAGAAATTACAATTGAAACAGATCAAGGTAATTTTAGTTGGGATATAAATTAAATTAATAATTATAGATATATTTTATTTAGGCTTTTATGAAAATACAAGCCAAACAATTTAGATAAAATACATATTAGTAAATAATATTTGACATTTTAAACCTAATGTTATATAATAATATTATAAAACTAAAAGAGGTGGAAATATGGGAGTCCACACGCTTACAACTTTATAAGTAGAACACAGATAAAGTTAATAGTGATAGATACCTACTATTAGGGATAATAGTAATAAGGATAAGAGATGAGGGGTGTTTCTCTCCCTCCTTTTAGTTTACATATTTTTCAAAACTTATTTTACAATTTTCATTAAAAAATTCAATATCTTCTTTTTTACATTTTCTTAATCTTTTTGAACTTGCTCTAAAAAATGTTCCCATTTCTAAATAATGATTATTTATAGATATAGAATAAATATAATATTCATTATCAACAATACAGACAAAGTTATAAATATTTTCGTACTTTTGATACATACAATATCCAATAGTTCCATTTATAAACTTTTGAAAATCTATATTATTTAAACTTCTATGCTCTTTAGGATGGTCAATTTTTATTTTATTATATTTTGTCTTTGTAATATACAAATCTTTATTATTAAATATATTTCTAATAAAGTGCAATATTACATCACTAATAAAACCTAAAAATATTCTATTTTTTGAACCCATTTATACTCTTAATCATTTTTTATATTATACAATATTATACAATATTTTACATAAGCCTTTTAATCTTAGTAGTTGCTATTGCTTCATAAGGATTGTCTGGCCAGTAGTGTCTTTTGTATTTATTTTTCATATCTTTAACTACATCTATATAAGCATTGTCCCAAAATGATTTTATATCATTTGTAATGGCTATTTGTCTAAGAGCTGGGCTTAAAAGATGTATTTGTAAGCTTATAGTATTGTTTAGTACCTTTGGTGTTTCAAATAGCCCAAACATCTCTTGAAGCTTTACACTTAGTACTGCATTGTTTACATCACTATAATCTATTTTTATATCTCTTTTACTTGGTACTTTTATAAATGCAGGGGCTAAACTTTCAAGTAATTTTATATCTTCAAAACTATATAAAGCATAAAAAATATTATAAATATCAAGTTTTTTTATATCTTTTATACTAGATACATTTGTCATATATGGTTCAAGGATATTTAAAATATGTTCTTGTAAATACTCATCACTCATAGATATAAAAGTATTTGGTTTATGATGATTTATGAAGTTTATTCTTGCTCTAAATTCTTGAACTTTGTCATTAAAATCAAGCAAAGAGTACATATCAGAAGATATTATATTTTGAATTAATTCTTTTTTATTTTCAATATCATCTAAACTTAGATTTTTACTATACAAATCAAGTTTTAGTATATATGCTACTTCTTGGATATTGATAGTATTTGAACTCTTATCAAAGCTTATATCTTGTCTTGTGTGAATTATATCTTTGAAATAAGTCTTGATAAAATCAAACTCTATTTTAATTGCACTTGCTATTATAGAGTTGGTATTACTAGCCATAATATTAGGCACTACTAGATATTGAGTGTTAAATAGTACATCATCTTTTTTTAGCATAGCACCTTTGCCATTGCTTAGTTTATAAAATTCACTATTTAGTTTTCTCTGTTTTGCTAGTCTATCTGGGTATGCAAAAAGTGTAAGAACACCTAGTATATTGTCTTTGAACTTTTTAGGTTTTTTTATTATATTTAGTTTTTGTAATTTTTTATAATAAATATTGCTAGTATGAAGTATCTCTTTGTGAATATATGATTTTATGTTATTTGCTAATATATCAAAAAATACTGTTTTAAAGTCTTCTTTATGACTAATATTTGATGAAAATGCAGAGGCTAAAATACAGGCTTCTTTTACAAAGCCAAGTTCATTTGCACTTAAAATCATAAATGCAAACCTACTATGAAGTCCTAGTTTAATTGCTATATGTCCAAACTTTGTGATCTTTGATGAGGTATCAATCATATTTAAAAACTCTAAAAGCTCTTTGTTTGAGTTTATAAAATCATCTTTTGGAATATCTATAAACTTATATGAATTAAAATCTGTATCTCCCCAAAGTGCAAGATCGAGTATAAGTGAACTTAAATCACTTCTTAGTATTTCTGGTTTATCTGAGGGCTCTAGTATTTTACCTTTTTGCCAGATTTTATAGCATTTACCATTGCTTGTTCTTCCTGCCCGACCTGCTCGCTGAATGGATGAATCTATACTTATAAATTGCTCATTTAAACTATTCATTGCAGTGTTAAAATTATAGCTTGATTGATTTTCATATCCTGTATCAATTACTACTTTAACCCCATCAATAGTAAGTGAAGTTTGAGCTATATTAGTGCTTAGTATTATTTTTCTTTTGCTATTTTTACTTATTGCTTGATCTTGCTCTTTTTTGCTAAGGGCTGAATATAATGGTAATATTATTATTTTCTCTTTATTTATACTTTTATTTAGTCTTTCACTTAGCTTATTTATATGTCGTACAGAACTTACAAATACTAGTATATCTCCATCATCATTTTTAATAGAGTTTAAAATAGTATCGTAAGTGATATCGTAAATATTATTTTTATTTAAAAGTATTTTTTTGTCTAAGTATATATCTTGGACTTCATATAGTCTTCCATTTGAAGTAATAACTGGTGTATCATCACCAAGTAATGTTAAAGCTTCTTTAGTATTAAGTGTGGCAGACATCAAAATGATTTTTAAATCTTCTCTTAAAAGTTCTTGTACTTCTAAGCTTAGGGCTAGTGCTAAATCACTATGGATACTTCTTTCATGAAATTCATCAAATATTATCATAGATATTCCTGATAATTCTTGATCATCTTGTATCATTCTAGTTAATATGGCTTCAGTTACTACTAGTACTTTTGTATTTTTATTTTGGATATTTTCATTTTTGATTATATAACCTATATCAAGACCAACTTTTTGTCCTAGATTATGAGCAAGTTGAGTAGCTACCATACGTGCAGCTACTCTTCGGGGTTGTAATACTATAATTTTTTTATTTTTAGTATAGTCTTCATTTAAAAATGATATAGGTACTACTGTAGATTTACCACTTCCAGGAGGTGCTTGTAAGATTAGTTTATTTGTATTTTTCAAACTATTTGTTATACTATATATTACATCGTTTATGGCTAGGTTTTTCATAATAAAATTATAGCATAAAAAGGAAGATAAATAATGAAAACAATTGGATTATTAGGTGGTATGAGCTGGGAATCTAGCATGCAATATTATAAAGAAATAAATGAATACACAAATAATATTTTAGGTTCTCAAAACAATGCAAAGTCTGTAATGGTTACTGTAAATTTTGATGAGATAGAAAAACTTCAACATCAAAATAAATGGAGTGAAGCTTGTGATATACTTATAAAAGCTTGTAAAGATTTACAAAATGCAAATGCTGATTTTATAGTTATATGTACAAATACTATGCATAAGTTATTGCCTGATATTAAACCATATATAGATATACCTTTTTTACATATTGCTGATGCTACTGCAAATGAGATTAATAAACAAAATATCAAAAAAGTATTGCTACTTGGTACAAAATTCACTATGAGTGAAGATTTTTATAAAGATGTATTAATTGGTCAAAATATAGAAGTAGTAGTACCAAATGAAAATGATATGGATACTATTCATAGTATAATTTATGATGAATTATGTTTAGGTAGCATAAAAGAAAGTTCAAAACAAATATATCTTGATATTATAAATAAGCAATCAAATATTGGTGGAGTTATTTTAGGATGTACAGAAATAGGGATGTTGATAAATCAAAATGATTTAGATATGAAAGTATTTGACACTACAAAAATACATAGTAATAGTGCAGTACAATTGGCACTTAAGTCATAGTATTAAAGCAATATGATAAAATAAGTTTTATTAAAAGGGTATTTATGAAAAAAAGTTTTTTAGCAATATTGTTTATAACTACAATAGTATATGCAAATAATATCGATGATATTATAGTAAGTGAGAATTATATTCCACATAAAAATTGTAAGATTATAAGAAATATAAAAGTAGATGATAATAAAAGTTTAACAAAAGAACAAATATATAAAAAACTAAAATACAAAGCACTAAAACTTGGAGCCAATGCAGTAATAAATACAACATATAATAATGTATTATTTAAAAAATATATTAGTGGAGATGCTGCAAAATGTAATATTGAAAAAAGTCCATCTTTGCAAACATCTGTAAAAGTGTTTACAAATAATAAAAAATTAAAATTTGATCAATATACTCACAATAATCAGATCATAGAGTCTATTTTTTCAGATTTTAGTATAGAAGTTGGTATTACACATGCTTTAGAAAAGACAATATATGCAGGTCTTTCATATAGTACAAAAGATTATTATGAAATGTATGGACATGTGTATTATCTAGAAAGTAAAAATCCAAAAGCAAGAGATTTAGGATATATTTTAGGTATTAGGCATTATTTATTTACAAATACAAAATATGAAAATATAAGAGCAACTTTGAGTTATGGGATACAAGACTTTGAATATATAAGTTCAAATATAAAAAAATATAATGGACTAAATCTAGGTTTAGGTTATATCAGCAATAAAAATTCAGGACTTAGCGTAGACTTATATTATAAAACACTAAATCACTTAACAGCAGATAACTTTGAAGATCATTTACAATTAAATATTGGGTATAGATTTTAATAATATAGAGTTACCAAATGGTAAATCACTTGTATTTTTACTAAGTATCCATGTCGTATCAAAGTCATAAATATTTTGTGGCATTTTACCTTCACCGTCTGTAAAGTATAAAAATAAATCTACATCAGCTATATTGTTTTGAATATAGTCAAATACTATTTCAAAATTTGTACCACCACCACCTTTTATCTTTCTGTTTATAATATCACTTGGATATAAAGTAGTGTGACTTTGGATTTTTGCATCTGCAATGATTAAGTCTATTTCAAAATTAGAAAAACTAGACATTATAGATTCTACTTCACTTAAAAATATATCAAGTGTATTATCATCAATAGATCCACTACTATCTATAGCTATTACAATTTTAATTAAACTGCCAGATAAACTAGGCAAAGCAATTCCATATTGTGCATAGCGTTTATTAGGAGGTATTAAAGTATAATCAAACTTCATAGTATGATTGATTAGTTCATATAATTCATCTTTCCAGTTTATTTGACCATCATAAATATTTGGTACAAGTATTTCTATATCAAGAGGAAGATCACCATATTTTTTGGCTTTTTGTAATATATTTGCATTTTGTAAATCACTATTTTCATTTATATTTGTATCTTGATTTTCAATTTCTTTATTTATATTTTCAAGATTATCTTTTAAATCTTGTTGATCATCTATTTCATCTTTTAGTATTTCATATATATTTTCGGCATTTAGATTGTCAAATCGTATGTTATGATTTACAACTAGTGGTGCAGTTAGGTTGTTTTTAACTAGTAATGAATTTATAGCATAATCTTGTGCTAACTTCCAAAGCCAAGATATTCTATTAGCTTGTCTTTTTTCATAGTTTAAAGCATAGTGCATAGAAGCATTGGTTAAAGTAAAGATAAGCTCATCATCACTAAGAGTATGTATGAAGTCATCATTATATTCAAAGGTATTATTAGATGTACTAAATGCTTGTATATTTTCATTTAGTTTTGGTTTTAATCCGAGTGCAATTTGTCCAAAGTATGGCTGTTCTAATAGTAGCCTTGCTTTTAGTTTTTCTATTCTTTTATTTATCATAAATATTAAAGTAAAAAACTATACTTTTCTACCCATTTTTCCCATAAAATACTATGTTCAATATTGATACCATCTTTTTGCATATCTTGTATTAACATTACGCTAAATTCGCTTGGTAGATTAAATGAAAATTCTAAAATAGTATCTATATTTTCAATAGTATTATTTTGTTTTAGAGCATAAACAAGCCCACTACAAAGTGCATACAATACAGAGTTATTTGTAGGAATAGTTATCTCTTTTTTATTTAAAATATCATCTATATTAGGCAACTCATTCATCACATTTAAGTAACTCAAAAATTCATTTGTAGTTTCACTTCCTATAGTTCCACTTATTACTTGGCTATACAAACTAACATCAAGTGAAGAGTTTAATATATCATTTACAAAGCTCCAGCTTCTTGGTGTTGCAAATGCTTTTTTATTACTACTTGGATCAAATAAAAATAGATTTTCTTTTTTGTAATTTAAATATGAAATAATTCTATAATCAATATTTGCTTTATATGCCCATACTTTCCAAGAATCAAAGTCCAAATCAAAATCAAGATGTACAAATCTATTTGCTAGTGGTGTTGGCATACGATATGTTACACCTCTATCTGTTTCTTTGTTTCCTGCTGCAACGATTGCATAGTTTATAGGAAGAGTATATTCTCCTACTTTTCTATCTAAAATAAGCTGGTAGGCTGCTGCTTGTATTGTTGGAGGTGCTGAGTTTATTTCATCTAAAAATAATATTCCAAATTCTTTAGAATCTGAAGGTGGAAAAAATTCAGGCTTTGCCCATACGGCACTTTTATCTTCAGAGTTAAAAAAAGGTATACCTCTTAAATCTGTAGGATCAAGTAAAGACAATCTCAAATCTATAAAATTCATTTTTTTTTGTGAAGCTATTTGAGCTACTAAAGATGACTTTCCAACTCCTGGACTTCCCCATATAAAACATGGTATTTTTGAATCAATTAGTGATTCTAGTGCTATTTTTAATTCACTTGCTTTCATTTAATTTCCTATTCATTTTTATCCTTGAAATCCTAACATTTGTTCTGCAAACTTTTGGTATGTTATATTTTCTTTTACAAGAAGTTTTAGTTCATTGTCTAGTTGAAGTTGCATTAGTACATTTATAGGAGTTGCTGTATTTTCACATAACATCATATCGATATTTCTATTTTTGTATTTGTGTAATTCTTGAAGTATTTTAGTGCTTACATTTGTATTTTGTGCTAAAGAAATATTGACATCATTATCAGTTAAAGCAAACAACTCTTCATATATATTTTCATTTAATTTTACATTATGTGCTATTGCAATATTATATATTTTATCATTCATTTTCAAGTATTTACTTACTAAACTTTCAGATATATTATCGTGTTTTAGTAAAGCTATTATAGAGTTATCTATATTTTTATTTTCGATTATATCTATCATATCTTTTGTAAGTGATTTATTATAAGAAAGATTAATTATATCTATATCATTTAAATTTTTTTGCAATAATTTATCAAATGTATTATCATCAAAAGCAAAATATTTTAAAAATACTTTTTTAATTTTTTCATCTGCTAAAATATTATCTAAACTATCTAATACATAGTTTTGTTCTTTTATCAAAGCTATTGTTATATTTGTATTATTTTTATCTTGTAGTGCTTGTTTAATATCAGAGCTTATATTAGTATTTCGAGCTAGATATATTAGTTCATCTATATTATTATTTTGTAATATTTGTATTTGTATAGATTTACTAGAATTTGGATTTAGAGCTACTACTTCTTTTAGATTTAATGGTTGATCATCTTTTGCAGTACGATCAGATATGGTATAGCTTGGCATATAATATATTATATCAAGAAGATCTGCATTAAAAGTTTCTAAAGCTGTGTAATAAATACCTATTGGAGCATATTGGATATTGTGATTTCTATTAACAAGTGTACAAAATCTATTTACTATAGATCTACACACATCACGACTTTCATCATTGTCATAAAGTGCTACATTTTTAAAATCATATTGCTTTAGTATTTTTATGAAAGTTTCATCATCAAAGTATTTATTTTGAAGTAGTTTAACTAATCGTTCATTGTCTTTTGTTAGTTTTGCTGCCATTAGAGTGGAATTTACACTAAAACTACTTGAATAAAATTTCTCAAATTCTTCTATATTTATAAATTCTGTACCATTTTTAGATGCTGTAAAGATTTTATCTTCTATATGAAGAGGAGTTAATCCACCTTGTATTATAAGCTGGGCTTGAGATATACTAGGCACAAACTCGACACCATTTTGTAGTAAGAACTTTTCAAGTTCTTTATAGTCTAGCTGGTCACCTTTTCCTGAAAAGTATACTTTTTTGTTTTTAATATCTATCATAAAAGTATAATACCTAAATATAGTTTTGTATATCTTTTAAAAATTATTTAATTTATTTCCGTTTTATTGGTAAATATGGGTCATGATAAAAATAATGTCCAGTTTCTCCCATATAGTTAGCTCCCCATCCCCATAATGTATGATCATCTTTTAGTCCTATAGTAAGTGCATCACCTGCTTCAATATGCGTCCAGTTTGTAGAGCTTGTAGTTTCTTGAGTTGGAGTACTTATATTGGTAGTTGTTCCATCTCCTAATTGTCCAAG
>Ga0256824_10000934_pt1 | contig 11286 bp, 6 predicted proteins | sample CV67metaG_FD_191570 | JGI IMG/M metagenome (GOLD analysis project Ga0256824, IMG submission 191570) | Hydrothermal vent microbial communities from East Pacific Rise, Pacific Ocean - CV67 | ecosystem: Environmental > Aquatic > Marine > Hydrothermal vents | place: Pacific Ocean: East Pacific Rise...
AGTGAAATATCACTAGTTACAACATCTACACCTGCAGCTTTAGTAAAAGCGTTAACGATAGGTAATAATGAATACGTTGCTAAAGCCGGAGCTTCGTCAATTTTAGACCAAATAATTTTTGACATATATTGTCCTTAGGTTAATATTTTATTTACTGCAATAGCCAAAACTCTGCAGAAATTTACAATATAGATAATAACGCTAAGATGGGTAATATTTGGTAAGCTAAGGTAAAGATTTTGCTATATTAATATTTTGTTTCATTTCGTAGCACGCCGAATATTCTTTAAATGTGTAGAATAGTAACGTGTAAAATCATGTTTACCTTGTTTGTTTTTCATAAAATATAAATAATCAGTTTTAGCAGGGAAAATAGCCGCTCTAATGGCATCAAAGCTCACGTTGCAGACAGGGTTTTTAGGTACTCCCTTATGTTTATATGTGTTATAACTACTCATATCTTCTCTAATTCTTTTTGCGGTAACTTTAAGGTGTGAATATTTACCATAGTTGAGTGTTCCATCCATCTGAAGTAACATGCCTTTTTTAATTCTATTGTAAATTACTGAAGCAACGATAGGCATCTCTTTAACATTTGCAGACTCTTTTTGTATAACAGACGCCATTGAGAGGTAGTGAAACCATTTTTTTTTATTATAGTTTGCAAAAATTTTATAGGAAAGCTTTTGCATTCGCTGTTGAGACTGAAACAGTAAAATACGGATGAGCTCTTTTTCAGTTATGCCCAGAGGGAGACTGTAAGTATCTGGAACGAAGGCTCCCTCAGCATGAGGAGATTGTTGGCGGTACTCGCTTCCTAATACTTCTCTATCTAGTTCAAGGTTCAGTGCGAGCTGATTTAAAAATATATAAGTGGTTTCTCCTGGTATAAGAGTAATATTTTGTAAGGCTGCTTTAGCTGTCGTTAATTTATAAAGAAAATCTGCCTTTGTGCCCTTCGTAACCCCTACATCTATCCAGCCATATTGAGGAGAGCCTAAGAGTCTTAAAATAATTGAATCGAGTTTATTTATATCGTAACTCTTTTTATGTAAATGCGTTATAATCTTGTTTATAGAACCTTGAGGCACATAGAATACTTTAGGTGTCTCGATACTCTTGTTTAGGTAGTACATGAACGATAAAATTATTATAAATACAATTTCAACGATATATGTTACTATAGTTAGCTTATTCACTCTCATTATTTTAGCACTTTCCATTACTTTTATTATCTTACAAAATGGAGTTGAATTCGATAAACTCAAACTCCCTAATATTAAAATTGAGAAATTATACATTAAATGGAATGAAAAGTTAAACATATCTATCCAAGAGATACAAATCACTGCAAATTTAGATTCAAAAAATGACAAAAAGATAGATGAACACGATGTTAAGCAGTTTTTTAAGCAGATTCGTCTCTTTGATAATCTCTTTGAAGAGATAAAAATCGACAAAATACTTTTTAATGACATAGAAGCTAGCTTTGCATATAAAGAGGGAGAAAAAGGTTTTTTACTAGCATCCTCCCCTGCTCTGTCTCTAAAGAGTTCACTCTATTTTGAGTCTAACCTTTTTAATGTACACATAGAGGAGTTTCTCGACTTAAAAAGAGATGTAAATGTAAGTGGACACATTATTTACAATGGTTACAAAACAGAGTTACTCTCCTCTTTAAATATCAATATTCATAAAGATATAGAGCTTCAGTTAGTTTCACTCTCTAATACTCAAAAAAGTTTTTATAAACTGAGCTCTGAGAAAAGTATCACGAACATTGGGCATACCATTGATATGATAGGTTTACCAAAAGGTATACTCTACTGGGTTGATGATGCCATCAAGATGTCTAATGCCACGTTAGACACTGCTTATGGTTGGATAGAGTATGAACATATAGCAGATGCTTATAAAAATATCTATATTAAAGCCACAGTAAATAAACTAGATTACAAATATAATCAAAAACTCGACGGAATTCACACCTCTCACACTCTCTTAAAGTTTGCAGATGGTGTTTTTTATATCTACCCTAAAAATGCCACTTCCTACGGTTATAACCTTCAAAAAAGTTGGATAAAAATAGATTTTACTAAAAAAGAGGAACTTCTCAATATAGTGCTACTCTTTAAAGGAAAACTTGACAAGAACATACTTAAAATCCTTAATGTATACAAGATTCAACTACCTTTTTTACAAAGAAAGGGCTTAGTGGATGTTGACCTCGATATTGGCATAAATTTAAGAACAATAGCTGTCAAAGCTAAGGGTGATTTTTTTGTAAAAAAAGCAAACTTTGATTATATTGGACTGAACCTAGATATTTTTGATTCTCTTATTACTCTGAATAATTATGATGTCACTATTGATAAAATGTTAGCCAAATACAAAGATATTGCTACTGCTAAGGTAAAAGTAAAATTTGATGCAAAAAAGCTAAAAGGAAAAATTGACTTTAAACTTCTTAAAGCCGATTTTAAAGAGGTTGGTATTAAACTCAAAAAGCCTCTTTTTATTACCTACAATATAGTTCCGGGTAGAGACACCATTAGTAGCAAAAAGTCCTTATGGAAATATGCAGATCAAGCTATTCATGTAGATAAAATCAATATCCCTTTTAATATAAATAAATTACTTCTTGATATACCAACAACATTCATTACCATGCCTAACATTCTCTCTGGCTATGTCTCTGGAAAAGTATTTTTAAAAACAAATACTGTCAAGATGAATATTAATCTTCTAAAGTTTAAAACCAAGAGTACCACGTTGACACAATCAAATACTGAACTACTCTTCACATACGATAAGAAGTTAGAACTCTCTTCAAAAGAGCGCATACACTTCAACTTTAATGACCTAGATTGCTATATGGATAATATGAGTATAAATATTAAAGATAGCATTTTTAATCTGCTCAATGCGGAGGTAGTTGTAAAAGGTATTGGAAAAGCAGATAGTAGTGGCTCATATAATTTTGCTCACAAGAGTGGTAAAATTGATTTAGAGCATATTAAGTTTAAAAACAAAGACTTTGGTCAGATGTTTACCAATAGAGATAAAATTACACTTGACATTAAACGAGCTAAAAATAAAATAAACATTAATATAGAGCAGTTAAATGCATACTTTACCCTTACTGATACACAGTGGAAACTAGTTATTAACTCTATTCATAATATTGCACAAAAATCAAAACTACTCAAGCAATACCATCTAACAAAAGGGAAACTTATTGTAGATAAAACCTTCTCCGAAGACCATACAAGGTTTCATGCTACAATTCATTACCCCTACCCTATACTTGTACAGAAGAATACACCGGTAGGTACTTATAAGATAAATGGAACACTCGGGGATAAATCTAAAGTACTAGATATGGTAATCAATAAGGTTATTGCAGTTAAAGTCGACAAAGATATAAAAATAGAGATGGAAAACTCAGGTATAAATGTAGATGAACTCTTAAATTTTCTCAATTCATTTGAAAAATCTAAAACATCTTCATCATCAAAAAATATAATATTTAATGCAAAAGATAGCTTTTTATACATCAGTAAAGATAGACATGTACTCTCTGATAGTATGGATATGCAATATTTCAACAATGTAACCACTGCTCAATTACAACATAAAAAAGGAAAAGCTGGATTTAGACTCAATAAAAATAAATTTCATCTTTATGGCGAAAATTTTAATGATGTTTTCATGGACAACCTTTTTGCACTCTCAAAATTCAAAGGTGGAGAGTTGTCATTTTCTATGGCTGGGACAACAAAAGAGTACGATGGTGTTTTTCAAATAAAAGAAGCTACTGTTGTAGATTATAAAATCCTTAATAACATTCTTGCTTTTGTAAATACCATCCCTGCCCTTGTCACATTCTCTCTTCCAGGTTATAGCAAAGAGGGCTTAAAAATTAAAAGTGCTTACATGAACTTTCACTCCAAAGATGATAAGTTTAACATTTCCAATCTATTTCTAGATTCTAAAGAGTTAGACATTGTAGGTAAAGGTACTGCAAGCTTTAAAACAAATGAGATAGATATGAAGCTCAACTTAAAAACTGCGATTGGGGATGGAGTTGCTAAAATACCGGTTGTTGGATACCTTTTACTTGGTAAAGATAGTCTCTCTACATCGCTAAGTATCAGTGGTGCATTAGATGACCCTAGTATACAATCTCTTATTGTGACAGATATTGCAGTAGCCCCTCTTAACATCATACTAAGAACACTTCTTCTTCCTGTTCACCTACTTACAGGGTACAATGTCTCAGACAGTAAAAATCATACGAAGAGTAACACAAGAAAAGAGCTAAAAAGAGTTGAAGAAGATAATAGTGTAGATGGAGATTGGTACTAAACCAATCTACTCATTTCGTAGTACAGTAAGGATATCTACCTCACTCGCTTTTTTCGCTGGATAGTATGCAGAGGCTATTACAATTACAAAGGCTCCTACTACTATCATAAAAAAGTCTTTCATGCTTAGATCTAGAGGAAGTGTTGAAGTAGGATAAACATCTTTAGGCAGAGATATAATATCAAATGTGCTTAAAACCCATAATCCACCCATACCAAAAACTATACCCGCTAAAATACCACTCACACCAATCACTATGCCAAGGTACAAGAAAACTTTCTTGACTTCAAGAGATGTTGCACCTAAAGAGAGTAACAGAGCTATCTCCCCTCGTCTATTCATTACAGTCATAAGAAGCGATGAAATTATGTTTATAGATGCTATAAGAATAATTAGCATGAGCACAATAAAGAGAGAGGCCTTTTCAAGTTCTAAGGCTGCAAAGAAGTTTACATTATCTTCCCACCAACCTTTTATAGTCACATTACTAGGAAGCTCTTTTTTAAGTCTTGCTATATCTACATGTGGATCACTAGAGAAGATATGTATTCCATCATATTGATTACTAGGAAGATGTAGCATAGCCTGCATAGAAGCTATAGTTGTATAACTGTATGCTTTATCGTAAGCACTGAGTCCTGAGTCAAAAGAGCCTTTTACTTTAAAACGTTTTATCTTTGGAGTGATGGAGAGTCCACCTGGCTCTACCTGTGTAAATATATACATCAATCTATCATCAAGATATACATTAAAATCATCTTTTAAAGATTTACCAATTAAAACATCAAACTTCTTAAAACTATATTTATCGATGGACTCTTTTAGGACACTGTTAACCCTTGCTTCATCTTCAAAATTTACGCCAAAGATATAACCACCCTCAAGTTTTGTTCCACTTCGAGCCATAATAGCAGACTGCACATAGGGGCTAAAAGAGAGTGATGGGAATTTTGTTTCTAAATCTATAAGCAGATTTTCATTGACTGAACCGTAAAACTTAGGCAAAACTGTTAAAGGATAGTTCATGATAGTAAGTTTCTTCTTAAACTCGTTGTCAAAGCCATTCATTAAAGCCATGGCAATTAAAAGTACTGTCACACCTAATGAGATACCAATAAATGCTAACAGTGCCGATAAAAAGATAAAAGGTTGGTTATTGTCAAACCTTAAAAAGCGTTTGACAAGATATGGAATTATTGATTTACTCAAGAAGCAAAAGCACCTTTTTTAGGACCACTTTTCCCACAACACTGTTTATACTTTTTACCGCTTCCACAAGGGCAAGGATCATTTCGAGCAATTTTTTTCTCAACTACCTCTTCTGTTTCGCTGTTAGTGTGGTTAAAAATTCTAGCCGCTTCTTTAAGTTTTTGTTCTGTTGCAAGTTTTTCGGCAATTCTTGCAGCTTCTTCTTCAGCCGACTCTACTTTAAACTGGATTATTTGGAGTGTTTTAATCGTGTTAAACTTAATATCGTTTATAAGCTCACTAAAGAGATTGAAACTCTCTTTTTTGTACTCTACAAGAGGATCTTTTTGGTTATAAGCACGTAGTCTAATACCTGTTTTCATAGTGTCCATAGAGTAGAGATGCTCTCTCCAAACATTGTCTAACTCTTTGAGGTAGAACTCTTTTTCAATATCTACTCGCATACTCGCATCTAGTACACTCATTTTAGTATCATAAGACTCTTTTAACTTACCTGTAACTGCATCAAGAAGCTCATCGTACTCTAGGGATGCTAAAGCTTCGATATCTAAGTCAAAGTTAACTTCTTCTTTAAGTAGCTCTGCTACTTTTTTAAGGTTAAAGTCTTCTCTTGCCCCACCATCAAAAACATCAGATAGTAGTAAAATGTTTTCCACATAGGCTACTCTAATTTCATTGATTTTTTCTGCAATATCATACTCTTTAGAGAGGAGTTGATTTCTAAATTTATAAACAATTTTACGCTGTTCGTTAGCTACATCATCATACTCAACAATCTGCTTACGCCCTTCATAGTGCATGTTTTCAACTTTTTTCTGAGCTTTTTCAACTGCACGTGTAACCATTTTAGACTCTATGTATTCGCCATCTTCAACACCGAGTCGCTCCATAATAGATTTAATTTTATCTGAACCAAATATACGAAGTAAGTTATCTTCTAAAGAGAGGTAAAATTGGGTTGTTCCTGCATCTCCTTGACGACCAGAACGTCCACGAAGTTGGTTGTCAATACGACGGTTTTCATGTCTCTCTGTTCCAACAATGTAGAGTCCACCAAGAGCTTTTACTTCATCACTTACTTTAATATCAACACCACGACCAGCCATATTTGTTGCAATCGTTACAGCACCTTTAGCACCAGCAGATTTGATAATTTCACCCTCTTGCTCATGATTTTTAGCATTTAAAACAGTATGGGCGATTTTTTGCGATTTTAAAACTTCATGAAGTGCTTCTGATTTTTCAATAGAAGCAGTACCAATAAGTACAGGCTGTCCTGTCTTGCTTAACTCTTTGATGATGTTTATAACAGCATCAAATTTTTCCTCTTCTGTTTTGTAAATCAGGTCATTAAGGTCAGCTCTTGTAATTGGGATATTTGTAGGAATAGAAACAACATCTAGGTTATAAATCTGAGCAAACTCAGTAGCTTCTGTTTCAGCTGTACCCGTCATACCTGCTAGTTTATCGTACATTCTAAAGTAGTTTTGGAATGTAATGTCAGCAAGAGTTTGAGTCTCTTCTTTAATCTCTACTTTCTCTTTTGCTTCTAAAGCTTGGTGAAGACCTTCAGAGAAGCGTCTCCCTTCACTTAAACGACCAGTAAACTCATCAACAATGACAACTTCACCCTCATTTACAACATAATCTACATCTTTTTCAAAAAGGTAGTTTGCTTTTAAAGCTTGGTCAAGGGCATGAGGCAGTGAAGCATTTTCTGCACTATAAAGGTTTTCAACCTTAAATAGTTCTTCTGCTTTAGTAATACCCTCTTCCGTAATTAGAACGACTTTATCTTTTTCATCAACTGTAAAATGAGTATCTTTTTCTAGTTTTAATGCAATGTTATTTGCATCAGAATAGTCCTGCATACTTCTGTTTGTAGGTCCCGAAATAATAAGTGGTGTTCTCGCCTCATCAATAAGGATAGAATCCACTTCATCGACAATTACAAAGCCATGACTACGTTGAGCCATTGTATCGGCTGAATAGCTCATATTGTCTCTTAGGTAATCAAATCCAAATTCATTATTTGTACCATAAGTAATATCTGCGTTATAAGCTGCTTTTTTAACTTCTGGATCGTGTGAGTCTTCTAAAATCGTTCCTACACTGAGTCCTAGAAAATTATATAGAACTCCCATCTCACTAGCATCACGAGAAGCCAAGTAGTCATTTACTGTAACTAAGTGAACACCCTTCCCTAGCATTGCATTGAGTACAATAGCTAACGTGGCTACAAGAGTCTTACCCTCTCCTGTTTTCATCTCAGCAATTCTACCTTCGTGAAGAACTATACCACCGATAAGTTGAACATCAAAGTGACGCATATCTAGAACACGCTTGCTTGATTCTCTAGTAATAGCAAAAGATTCACTTAGAACATCGTCTAAACTTCTTTCACCACTTAAAACACTCTCTTTAAGCTCATTAAATGCTGCTTTAAGTTCATCATCACTTAAAGATTCATATTTACTTTCTAAAGCATTTATGGCTTTTACTCTTTTACTATATTTTTTTAATTCACGATCATTAGAAGTTCCAAAAACTTTACCCATTAATGCTTGTAGCATTTTCAACCTTATATGTGGAAATATCTTGTATATTATCATATAATAAATAATAATCTTATAAATAAGTAAATGATTTTTGCTATAATTTCTAAAATGTAAAGGAAACAGATGAAACATATATTTTTAAGTATGCTATTTTTCACAATGAGTTTTGCATCACTGAGTGACATAAACTCTTTTAAAGCTGATTTTACACAAAATATTACTGATGAAAAAAACAAAGTACTAAGTTATAGTGGAAATATTTTAGCTTCAAAACCACAAAATGCACTCTGGACATATAAACAACCTGTCCAGAAATATGTTTACATTAATCCACGTTCAGTTACCATAATTGAACCAGAAATTGAACAAGTCATTATAAAACGAATTGAATCAAATTTTAATTTTTTCAATATGATTCAAAATGCACAAAAAATAGATAAAAATCTTTACAAAGCACACTATAAAGAGTCGGTTTTTACTATTGGAACGGAGAATAACCTTCTCAAGTCTATCTCTTACAAAGATGAGTTTGAAAATGATGTAGAGATAATTTTTTCAAATCAAGAGCAAAATATTCAAATAGATAAAAAGTTATTTGTTCCATTTATACCTATCGAGTATGATATTATTAATGACTAATACAGTACTACTCGAGTGTTAACGAGGGTTTTCCAAGTAGATAACCCTGAGAGTAGTCTATACCTAATTCATTGACTATTTTGAGTACTTCACCACTCTCTATATGCTCAGCAATAGTTTTTATTCCACTTCTTTTTGCAAAATCAACAATGCTCTGCACCATTGTTTTATAAGAGGTATTCTTATTTAACTCTTTTATAAAACTACCATCGATTTTAATATAATCTACCTGCAAGTCAAACATTCTACTAAAAGTAAATTTATCTGAACCAAAGTCATCTATTATTAAGTTATACCCTAATTCTCTAAGTTCAATAATTTGTCTATCTATAGCCTCGCACTTAGGAACTATAATATCTTCTATAATTTCGAGATAGACACGATTTTTTGCTATATTATAGGTTTTACACTTATACTCTAAAAAATCGATAAGATACTCTTCATGTAGATCGTAACGACTAATATTTATTGAAAAATTATAATTATTATGAGTAAATTCTTTAAATGCTCTGTCTATAACAGTTCTCGTAATTTGAGTTATTAATCCAATAAGCTTAGCACTTTTAATAAACTTATTTGCATCTATCAGTTTATTATGTTCATCTTTTAATCGACATAAAACTTCATAATGTTTTATTTTAGGATTATTATTATCGATGATAGGCTGATAGTATGTAAATATTTTATTCTCATCAAAGGCAAGTTTTAAAACTTTTATCCAGTATAGGTTCTCTCTCTGCTCTTGTACATAAGCAGAAGTCGCTGAATATATAACAGTTTGGTCACCACCAAAACTTCTAGCCTCTTTGGAAGCTGATTTAGCATTCACAAAAAGAATTTTGCTTTTACCTCTATCTATACCTATAGAAAAAGCAACATACTGTGCATTACCATCAAACTCAATAGCTGCTTCTTTAAAGAGTGCTTGTATCTGCTTTGAGAGTAGATAATCTTGATTGTCTGTTGGATTGTTTATCAATATAACAAACTCATCTGCCGTAATATGAAACAATTCTGCATTGTTCGCTAAAAAAGAGTTTAATCTTTTTCCTGTCTTTTTAAGGAGCTCATTTGCACTCCCCATCCCATATATGCTATTAATAAAATCAAAATGATCAATATTTATATAGAGTAGTGATTGTTTAACTTTTCCAATTTTTTCTTGAAGAGCATACCTACTTGGAAGTCTAGTAAGTTCATGGAAATACTGGTTCTTGTGTATACTATTTTGGAAAAAACTTACTTGTTCACTATATTTTTTTTCATTAGAAAGAAAGCGACCTACCTGTTTTCTTTCATATACTAAATCTTTACTAAGTTTTTCGACTTCTGGTTGCAGATAGTTTCTATCTGCTATTAACGTAGAAGAAACACTCAATATTTCATCTAGTAAAGAGGAGGCATTAAAAGGTTTCTTTATGGTGGTGCTGATACCTAGTTTGTAGAGTAATACTAGCTGTTCAGCTGAAAAATTTTTAACAGTTACAATAAATTTTAAATTTTTCTGCTCAGACTTTAAAACTTTAATTAGCTCATGTAAGTCCATAATAGTAGACACTGAGTCCAAAATAACTAAGTCATATGTATTAAATTTACTAAACCCTATAGCATCATTAGCATCATGTGCATCATCAACCCTAGAAAATATTTTTTTCAGTACATCGGAGACACTGTGGAGTAATTTATGATCTTCTTCTACATATAACAGTGATAACGAATTTGTATATGGAATAAGTTCATCTATTCTAGCCACTAAGGAATCCCCCATAATAATATCTTATAACAGATTATATCATATAATTAACACATTTTTAACATAATTTCAAATAATTAAGAGAAGATTTTTAAAGAGAGGGGTATTACAGAAAAAGAGTAACTCTCTTTCCGTAATGTATATATTATATATTTAAAACTTATACTGGTTTAACAGTAACACCATAAGTATTTTCAGCTGTATCACGAGCTTCTAAATGATACCCTTCGATTTCATTGAAGTTAAGGTATTTATAGATATCTGCTTCTTTACCAGCTATTTTAGCAGGAACAATGTCCATATACTCTTTTGGAGTTGGGATACGACCAAGTTTAGCACACACAGCAGCAAGCTCTGCAGAACCAAGATAAACTTGTGTACCTTTACCTAAACGGTTGTCAAAGTTACGAGTTGATGTTGAGAAAACTGTTGAGTCAACACGTGCTGAAGCTTGGTTACCCATACATAAAGAACAACCTGGAACCTCTGTGTGAGCTTCAATAGCTTTATACACTTCGTAGTAACCTTCGTTGATTAGTTGTTGCTCATCCATTCTTGTTGGTGGAACAATCCAGAACTTCTCAACAGCTACTCCAGTTTCACCTCTCATAACTTCACCAGCCGCACGGTAGTGACCGATATTAGTCATACAAGAACCTAAGAATACTTCATGAAGTTCAGTACCAGCAACTTCACTAAGAAGTTTTACATTATCTGGATCATTTGGACAACATAAAATTGGCTCTGTAATTTCGTTAA
>Ga0256824_10000935_pt1 | contig 11273 bp, 5 predicted proteins | sample CV67metaG_FD_191570 | JGI IMG/M metagenome (GOLD analysis project Ga0256824, IMG submission 191570) | Hydrothermal vent microbial communities from East Pacific Rise, Pacific Ocean - CV67 | ecosystem: Environmental > Aquatic > Marine > Hydrothermal vents | place: Pacific Ocean: East Pacific Rise...
ACACACTCTTCATTTTTCATTATTAATTCTTAATTCTTCATTTTTCATTATTAATTCTCCATTTCCCATCATCTACTCCTTTTAACACAAAAAAACAAAAGTCAAACCCAAACCGCCCCAAACATTTTTCATTCTTCACTCTTCATTCTTCACTAAACTACGGCTGTCCGTCTCTGACACACCTAACGTAATAGCTACGGGACTTAGTGTTCCAATAGTCGTAGCCGTAGTAGAAGTAGACACTCCACGCATTGAACTCATAGCCAACAACTGTGGAAGAGGACCAATAATTGTCCGAGACTACATTTTGAAATGCAGTTGTGTCTATGGCAGGGGCGGACTTGCTTCTGTCTGCGATATTTAAAAGCTCTTCTATGGTGGGCAGTCTCCAGTCTGTATGTGTACCAAGGGTGAGTGTACTACAGTAAGTAGTAGCTGTGTCTCCTGTAGTGTCTGTACACTTTGCTGTGTCTTGGGTCTGTCCGTTTTGTCCTCTACAAATGTCATAGTTTGTCGTAGTGAGCCATTGCTTTCTCATACTAGAGCTACTTACATTTGCATCATCTGCCCACTGCAAGCCTGTGATGTGGTCTGTCACGATGTCAGTCGCGTCGTCTCTGGTGTAGCTAGGCGTAGTACCTTTTTGGTAAAAGCCATCATCTTTCAGACTGTTGTCTGTAACTTCTGTACCATTTTCATCATAACTTTTGGTCTGTCCTGTCTTTTTAGGGGCTTGTCCTTCAGCTACATCTGAGATATGCACAGTTACTGTTTGACTTACACTCTGTCCAGTACTGTCTGTAGCTGTGACCGTAAAACTGTAAGTGTCTCTAGTCTCAAAGTCAGGAGCGTTGTTAAAGACTATGACTCCCGTCGTAGTGTTTATGCTAAAGTCTGCACTGTCTCCTCCACTTAGGCTGTAGGTTACAGTGCCTTGAGCATCTGTGGCTAAAGCCGCAAGAGCTGAGAGTTGGTTTTCTGCAACGGTTACGGTGTTACTTGAGGTAATGACAGGTGGGGTGTCTTGCACGGTGATGTTTACACTCACACTCTTACTCACCCCATCATCGTCTACCACAGTAAGTCTAATGTTGTGTGTTCCTACAAGAAGGTCTACATTGAAACGTGCATCTGTACTAAGCAAATCACCATTTTCTACCCACCAGTTACACTCTACAGTACCATCTGTATCTGTACTGTTTGAAGCATCTAGTATGATGTCACTTCCTAGGTTGATGGTTTGTGATGCTCCTGCATTGGCTACGGGTGCTACGTTCTCTCCTGTGCTAGGTTCTGGTGCTCCTCTAAAAGCTAAAATACCAAATGAATTCGTAAGATTTATAAACTCTTGTGAATGTAAGAAACCATCAAGCACTTCTTCTCTTGAGGTACCACCATTGAGCTGAGTCATCCAACCATTAAAGCCTGCTTCATCCGCTGTTCTGTTAAAAAATGCAGAGTATAGGGTATTGATGTACTCAGTATCTGTTTTAGAAGCCATATCATACTCTGCTGAGAGTATAAACCCAAAGGCTATGTCTGAACCTGTGGCTTCGTTGGTACTAAGTTTATCTGTCCAGCTTTTAAGTCCTGCACTATCTGCATCACGTCCTAAGATAACAGAGTAGAAACGTTTAACGAAGTTATTCAGTGCGGTGGTCGTAAAGCTAGCCCCTTCATAGGCTTGTATACCATACGCAGCAGAAAGGTTAGCGAACTCTTGGGAGTAAAGGAAACCATGGGAGACGGCTTCTTTACCTTCGTTGTTGTTTAGTTTCTCTAGCCAGTAGGCAGTACCTTCAGCATCTTCTGAGGATGGTCTGTTAAAGAAGGCTCTGTACATAATGGTGACGAACTCTTCATTGGTTTTATCTTTAGCTACAAACTCTTCTGAGAAGATGAAGCCATTGGCTACATCTGTACCTGTTTTAGCTCTACTTGTAAGGTCATTTGTCCAGCCATCTAGCCCTGCGTTATCAGGTTGTCTCTCTAGGACTTCTACGTAGAACCTTTGGGCAAAGCTTTGTACTTTGTAGGTTTGGGTGCAGTCTATAGCGTAGAGTGAAGAAGCCATAAGGGCTGTGAGTGTGAGGGTCTTAATGGTATTTTGCATTTGTTCTCCCTAAAAACATATTGAATGATTTTAGTATAGCAAAACTTATCTTTAGTAGTGAAGAAAAACCGTAAAGAGGGTAAACTTACCCTCTCAAACAATATACGTAAAATCCTAATTATTCATCTCATCCATTATCTCTACGGTTCCGGCATCAGTTCCATCAGTTTTCAAAAGTTTAAATCCATTTTCATCATTGGCTATGAAAAGTAGTTGTTTAGTGACACTGCCGACTATATTAAGAAGTGAACGTTTTGTTCCATCATAGAAGGCTACTGCTTTTTGTGTACCAGCATCACTTCCATCACTTTTCCAAAGCTCTCTATTGTACAGACTATCATAGAGAGTAAAATAGAGTATATCGCCCGCAACTGTTAAATCTTTTATATCTGTGCCTTGTGCTATGTCATGTACCAGTTCTGTACCTACCTCTGTACCATCACTTTTCCACAACTCTTGAGAATTTGCGCTAAAATAAAATGCCCCATTGAAACTTGTCAAATATTTAGGCCGGGAACTAGCCGATCCACTCCTTATATCTTTTGTCCTAACTGTACCTGATTCTGTACCATTACTCTCCCACAGTTCCAATCCTGATGAGCCATCATAGGCAGAGAAATAGAGTTTATTATTAAACCCTACAAAATGATTATCGAAATTAAGCCCATCACCTGAACCAGCTCGTATATCTTTAACCAGTACCGTGCCTGCTGGGGTACCATCACTTTTCCACAGTTCTCTACCTATACTAGAGTTACTCTCTGCAGAAAAATAGAGTGTACTTCCCACAGCGGTGAGGTCTCCAGGAGAAGAAGAAGAGTAAACTGCTAGATTTATCTGTTTTACCAGTACAGTACCTGTTGGGGTACCATTACTTTTCCATAGTTCAATACCATTTATCCCCTCATTTGCTTGAAAATAAAGTGTACCATTCATATTTTCCAGATACTTTGGTCTTGAGCCAGACATACCACTTTTAATGTCTTTTATCATCACGGTACCAGCCTCAGTACCATCACTTTTCCATAACTCATTACCATGTGTTCCATCATCTGCTGTGAAGTAGTATACATCTCCTATTTTCACCATATTATTTCCATTGTCAGCTAATACGGCACTTTGTGTACTGCTACTTCCTTCTCTATACATCACTGTAGATGCTTCTGTTCCACCACTTTTCCATAGGCTATAATCACTCGCATTATCTGCTATGGCAGCAAAGTAAAGTGCATTGTTAAAGTTTATTAATAACTTAGGAAAAGAATGTCCACCTGTGTTGATATCTTTAACCATTTGAGTTCCGGCATCACTACCATCTGTTTTCCAAATTTCATAACCATCTGTCGTATTTTTTGCTTTAAAATAAAGTATATTATTAGAAATCGTTAACTGAGTAGGTGAAGAAGCACCTATACCACTCACTATATCTTTTACAATCATAGTTCCAGCATTGGTACCATCTGCTTTCCAAAGTTCATAACCATTTACTCCATCATCTGCTGTAAAATATAATTCATCATTAAAAATAATAAAATGAGTATTTGCTATGCCTGAAGCACTACCACTTCTCACATCAGTAAGCATAAAAGTATTGGCACTCGTACCGTCTGTTCTCCAAAGTTCTGTTCCATTGACTCCATCGTTTGCAGTAAAGTAAAGAATACCATTCATTTCTATATAGTTTTGCGGTGAACCATTACCAGAAGGATTGATATCTTTCAACATCGTTGTACCTGCTGTTGTACCATTACTTACCCACAGTTCAGAGCCATTAGTACCATCGTCTGCTCTAAAATATGCCTTGCCGTTGTATTCATAAATACTTATAGGATAAGCATCTCCTGTTGGGTTGATATCTTTTATCATCACTGTACCTGCATCTGTACCATTGCTCTTCCACAGTTCTTGTCCATTACTTCCATCTGAAGCTCTAAAGTACAACATATTATTCACAAGTGCAAATCCTGATGGGTAAGAACTGCTAGAACCACTACGTATATTTTTCACCATCACGGTACCAACTTCTGTGCCATCACTCTTCCAGAGTTCTGTGCCATCGATATCATTATCCGCTTCAAAGTAAAGTACACCATTTATATTTGTTAAATGTCCAGGATCACTTTCATCCTCTCCTACAAAAATGTCTTTTAGCAAGACTGTACCCGCCTTAGTACCATCACTTTTCCATAGTTCTAAACCATGTAAGCCATCATCAGCTTGAAAATAAAGTGCACCATTGACAACAATAAGTTCACTTATATCACTACTGTATCTTCCTGGATAAATGTCTTTTACCAACATTGTACCTACTTGGGTACCATCACTTTTCCAAAGTTCCTCACCATATGTTTCATCTTTAGCCACAAAATAAAATGCACCATTTAACACTACAGGATCTTCTGAACCCATAGTCCTATATTGCACTTTTTTAGTATTGATATCTTTTATGAGGTAAGTACCACTTGTCTCACCATTGGTTCTCCAAAGTTCATTTCCTGTTGCTTTGGAGTTAAGTGCTACTATTTTCACCTCTCTTAGATTCACAGTCACTATTTGATCAACACTGTTTCCATTTTCGTCCGTAGCCGTAGCTATAAAAGTATAGGTATCTTGCGTTGCATAAGAAGCTACTGTATTAAAGCTTACTTCTCCAGTGTCTACATCTACAGAAAAAAAAGCAACATCTGTACCAGAAATACTGTAAGTAACACTACTCAAATTATCTGTGGCATTGAGAGTAAGTGCTGTAGTATCTCCTTCATCTTCTATGGCTGTATTTTCTGAAATAAACATTGGAGCTTGGGTATCGACACCTACTATTACACTCACACCATCACTATGACTCACACCCTCATTATCTATGACTGTAAGTGTCATGGTATGTGTCCCTAAAGGCAGACTTGACGTTGTGTAAGTTTGGCTACTACTAAGTAAGCTAGTAGTATCTTTCCACCAGTAACAAGATATACTGCCATCACTGTCACTACTTGCACTACCATCAAGTGTTACACTCTCACCTAAGAAAGCACTTTGGTCAGTACCTGCGTTGGCTGTTGGTGGGGTATTGGTATCTACGGGTACGGGTGCAGCGGTAAAGGCTAAGATACCATAGGAGTTAGTCAGGTTTATAAACTCTTGAGAACCTAAGAAACCATCTAAGACATCTGATCTACTAGTCCCTGCGTTAAGTTCTGTCATCCATCCATTGAACCCACCTGTATCTGCTGCTCTATTAAAGAAAGCACTATAGAGGTCATTGAGGTATTGGGTATTACTTTTACTCTCTAAGTTATACTCTAGTGAGAAGATGAAGCCTTTGGCTATATCTGACCCTGTAGCTACTCCTGTTGAGAGTCTATTGGTCCAGTCTGCCAGTCCTCCACTGTCTGCCGTTCTTCCTAAGATAACGGTATAGAAACGTTTGACGAAGTTTGTTATCTCTTCACTTTCAAAGGCTGCCCCTTCGTAAGCTTGTATACCATAACTGTTACTCAGGTTTATAAACTCTTGGGAGTACAAGAAGCCATGCAGTACATCATCTCTACTTGTACCTGCACCCAGTTGTCCTATCCAGTCATTAAACCCTGCTGTATCTGCTGCTCTGTTAAAAAAAGCACTATACAAGTCATTGAGGTATTGGGTATTACTTTGGCTGTCTATATTATATTCTACTGAGAAGATGAAGCCTTGGGCTACATCTGCCCCTGTTTTACTCCGTTTAAGCAGTTGATTTGTCCAGTCATCCATTCCTGCATTATCTGCTGTTCTCCCTAAAATAACAGAGTAGAACCTTTTTACGAACTCTTGGGTATCTGATGCCTTTTGGCAGTCTGGTGCCCCATACAATAGGGTACTTAGCACGAATGCAATTAATAACTTTTTCATGAGGAACTCCTAATCTATATTTATTTTATAATTTAGTATAACATGAAGAAATGATTTATCCGTTCTAAACTAGATTATGGGAGAGTTAAATTGATATAAAAGAGGCTTAGTATTTAAGGTATTTTGTCTAGTTATAAAAGAGGAAATGTGTCATACCAAAGGGGTATGACACAATGAGGAAAAAGTCTAAGTGAGTAAAGTGCTTAATTCACTCGTATTCCATACTCAGTAGCTAAGTTAGCAAACTCAGGAGCACCCAAGAAACCTTGAAGTACATCTTCTCTACTTACACCAGCGTCCAGTTGTGTTTTCCAACCATTGAACCCTGCTGTGTCAGGTTCTCTTGCAAAGAATGCTTTGTAGAGCACAGAAAGGAAGTCTGTATTGTTTAGGTTCCTTGCAGTGAACTCACCTGAGAACACAAATCCAAAGGCAACATCTGAACCTGAAGCTGCACCTGAGTTTAGTCTTCCACTCCAGTCTGCCAGTCCTGCTGCGTCTGGACTTCTTTCTAAGGTTTGTTTATAGAACCTAGAGACAAAGAGTTCAACAGGTGTAGCGTTAGCTATGATGCCATAGCTATCTGCTAGGTTTTTAAACTCTGTGGAGTTTAGGAAACCATCTAGTACTTCTGCTCTATTGACACCTAGGGCTATTTGTGCGTGCCAGTAGGCTAAGCCTCCTGCATCTCCTGTTCTATTAAAGAAAGCACTATAGAGGGTAGTAAGGTATTGGTCATCTGTTTTAGCGTCTATATTATATTCTACTGAGAAGATAAAGCCTTTGGCTATATCTGCTCCTGATTTAGAGAGGGTACTTAAATCATTTGACCATCCTTGCAGTCCTCCACTATCTGGGCTTCTTCCTAGTATGACATCATAGAATCTTGTGACGAATTGTTCTATGTCTGTGAGGGTTGTTGACTTGGTACTGTCTAGTGGAAAGTCATCATCTACATCTAGGACACCATCGTTATCATCATCTGTGTCTGCATTGTTACCTGTACCATCACCATCTGTGTCTACTGACTCCGTAACATCTAGTGGGAAGTCATCTGCAGTATCTGCTACACCGTCTCCATCATCATCTGGGTCTGTAGAATTTGGTATGAAGTCTCCATCTGTGTCTAAAGGGTTAGAACTAGTATCTAGTGGGTTTGTACCTTCACTACTTTCTACTGCATCAGAGTAACCATCTCCATCGTCATCTGTGTCTGCGTTGTTTCCTATGCCATCACCATCTGTATCTACGGACTCCGTGGCATCTAGTGGGAAGGCGTCTGCTCCGTCTAGTACTCCGTCGTTATCGTCGTCTGGGTCTATGAGGTCATAAAATCCATCTCCATCTGTGTCAGTATATTTGACTTTGATAATGGCTAGCCCACCACCATAATCTGCAACATAGGCATAGTTATCTTTTACAGCAACACCATAAGAATTACCAGCTGTATCAAAATGTGTACTAAGTACTGCACTCGCAGGCGTAGAGATATCTATGATTTGTAAACCAGAAGAGTCATCTGCCACATAGGCTCTGTCTCCTTGTACGAAGACACCTCTAGCAGAACTTGGAGTATCCACTGTTTTGATGATGGTGGCACTCGCAGGCGTAGAAATGTCTATGATTTGTAAACCAGGAAGGCCATCTGCCACATAGGCAGTGTTTCCTTGTATGAATACACCTCTAGAAAGACCTGTAGTATCCACTGTTTTAATGATGGTGGCACTCGCAGGCGTAGAGATATCTATGATTTGTAAGCCAGAAAAGCCATCTGCCACATAGGCTCTGTCTCCTTGTACGAAGACACCTCTAGCAGAACCTGGCGTATCCACTGTTTTGATGATGGAGGCACTTGTAGGCGTAGAAATGTCTATGATTTGTAAGCCAGCAGAGCTATCTGCCACATAGGCTCTGTCTCCTTGTACGAAGACACCTCTAGCAGAACTTGGAGTATCCACTGTTTTGATGATGGAGGCACTTGTAGGCGTAGAGATATCTATGATTTGTAAACCAGGAGAGCCATCTGCTACATAGGCTCTGTCTCCTTGTACGAAGACACCTTGGGCAAAACCTGGAGTATCCACTGTTTTGATGATGGTGGGACTCGCAGGGGTAGAGATATCTATGATTTGTAAACCAGAAAGACTATCTGCCACATAGGCGGTGTTTCCTACAATAACAATACTTCGCATAGATAGACTACTCTCATAATGGCTAACAATCGTTGCAGCTAAAACATCAGCAATATTAATGCTGTATAGTCCACCATACCTATCTGCCACATAGGCAGTGTTTCCTTGTATGAAGACACCTTTAGAAAGACCTGTAGTATTAACTGTTTTGATGATGGAGGCACTCGCAGGCGTAGAGATATCTATGATTTGTAAGCCAGAAGCGTAATCTGCCACATAGGCTCTATCTCCTTGTACGAAGACACCTCTAGCAGAACCTGGTGTATCCACTGTTTTGATGATGGAGGCACTCGCAGGCGTAGAAATGTCTATGATTTGTAAGCCAGCAGTGTTATCTGCCACATAGGCTCTGTCTCCTTGTACAAAGACACCTGCAGCAGAACTTGGAGTATTCACTGTTTTGATGATGGAGGCACTCGCAGGCGTAGAGATATCTATGATTTGTAAACCAGAAAGACTATCTGCCACATAGGCTCTGTCTCCTTGTACGAAGACACTTCTAGCATAATTTGTAGTAGCCACTGTTTTAATGATGGTGGCACTTGTAGGCGTAGAAATGTCTATGATTTGTAAACCTGAAGAGCCATCTGCCACATAGGCTCTCTCTCCTTCTACGAAGACACCTTGGGCAAATTCTGTAGTATCCACTGTTTTGAGGATGGAGGGACTCTCAGGCGTAGAGATATCTATGATTTGTAAACCAGCAGAGCCATCTGCTACATAGGCTCTGTCTCCTTGTACGAAGACACCTCTGGCATTACCTGTAGTATAGACCTCACTCAGTTTCACTGCCTCAAAAGGGTTTGAAATATCAAATATTTGTAACCCATTACTTGTTGCAGCGTAAGCGTAGTCTCCTACTACTACAACATCGTTAAACTCTCCTCCTAAACTATGTATAGTCCCCACAGTCTCTTCAGCTGCTACTACAGCACTATTTAAACCAAATACGATACTAAGTATCACCAGTAACTTTTTCATGAGGAACTCCTAATTTATATTTATTTTATAATTTAGTATAACATGAAGAAATGATTTATCCGTTCTAAAATATTATGATAAACTATAGATTATACAAATACTGTTTAGTTAGAGGTTTTTATGTTAAATATAAAACATTATCAAAATGTTAAAGAAAAATTTATATACGGCTACTTTGTTGTTTTTCTTGTAGGTGCTAGTTTAGGCTTTATTATACGACTTCTTGTAGAACAATACGTCATCGCTTTTTTAGATATAGTAGCCATTTCCATTGTCCTTTGGATAGTTTATGATTACGAAAAACGACACAATATGAAGTTTACATCGTTGCTACTCTTCTGGATGATAAGCATTTTTATGTTTTACTATATTTATCATTTGGGATATGATATTACTATTTTTCAACTCATGCCCATACCTGTCGCTGCAGCCATGACACTTGATACAAAAACCTACAAGCAGCATAGTTTTTTATTTTTTATTCTCTTTTGCCTATTGATGGCTTATGGTTTTTACCATAAGGAGAACTACCCTTATCTACAAGATACTAAGTATGTTGCACAAGCATTTATTATTTTGATGTTTTCTTTTGCATCAGGGTTCGTATATCACTATTCAATCAATAAATTTAATGAAAAACTACAAGATACAAATACGCTCTTATCTGAGTCAAACATAGAAAAAACCGCCTTACTAAAAGAAGTACACCACCGTGTAAAAAATAATCTCAATATGATGACTTCCATCTTGGGACTTCAAGAAGACTCAGCTAAATCAGAGAAGATGCGTCTCTTCATCACACAAAATAGGCTACGTATTAAATCTATTGCTTTGGTGCATGAACTTCTTTATAAAGAGAGTAACTTCAAGTCAATTCAAATCGAAGAATATATTCAAAATTTGATTAGTCATATTATTACACTCTCAAAAAATAATAAACTTACACTCAATATAACGATAGAAGAAATCACATTTAATACAGATGATATCATCCATATCGGCATCATAATCAATGAACTGATGACCAATTCACTTAAATATGCATTCGATGATAATGCTGGACACATTGACCTTGCTCTTAGTCGTATAGATAATCACTACGAACTAGACTATAAAGACAATGGAAAAGGTGCAGATGGAATAGAATTAGAGAATGATGGTTTTGGGACTAACCTCATCAAACTTTCTGCTGAACACCTCAATGGTATAATAGAAATCAATATAAGTGAAGGGTTACATACAAAAATTACTTTTAGAGGTACAAGAATATGAATATACTAATCGTTGAAGATGAAGTCATTGCTGCCTCCTACTTAAAACAAATAGTCACAAATGCAGGCTACAAAGTAATAGGTACGGTAGGTACAGGTGAAGGTGCAATAGAATTGGCTAAATCAAAAATACCCGATCTTATTTTGATGGATATAATGCTAAAAGACCATATTTCTGGAGTAGATGCAGCCGTGAGAATAAAGCATCTAAATCCTGAAATTATGATAGTTTTTCTTACTGCATATACTGAAGCAAGTATGATTGAAACTGCTAAGGAAGCAAATACTGTGGGTTACTTTTTAAAACCCTACAATAAAGAAGAGATTATTGCCAATCTACATATTTTGGCATCAAAGAAGAATATAAATATAGAAAAACCTATAGAAAACATAGTCTTACAAAACCTATATATTTACCAGCCTAAACACCAAAAACTCATTTTCAATAATACTGAGATACCTCTTACGAAAAAAGAGTTATCACTTATAACACTTCTATGTAAAAATAGACATCATGTACTTTCATTTGAAGAAATTATAAAACATTTGTGGGGTGATGACACTCCACATCAGACCCTGAGGTCACTTATCTATCGAATACGTCAAAAAACACATGCAACATTTATTACAAGTGTAAATAAAAGAGGCTATCAGATCTCTTGATCCATAATCATTTACTTATGATTATCCACCGTAGAGGGAACACTCTTTCCACTGGCTTGCATACTTAATGCCTCAGGGTATTTTTTATAATGTGCTCTTACTGCATTGGCTAAACGTTTTTTCACAGCTTCATCAACTAATACAATTTTCCCTTCAGGAAGTGCTTCT
>Ga0256824_10000936_pt1 | contig 11264 bp, 11 predicted proteins | sample CV67metaG_FD_191570 | JGI IMG/M metagenome (GOLD analysis project Ga0256824, IMG submission 191570) | Hydrothermal vent microbial communities from East Pacific Rise, Pacific Ocean - CV67 | ecosystem: Environmental > Aquatic > Marine > Hydrothermal vents | place: Pacific Ocean: East Pacific Rise...
GACTTGCAAGAAACCTCTTAGTCCAAGCCATATCCCTAAAAATGCTTTAAGTGCTAACATCATTTGAAAAGAACTCAATCCATGCTCACCAATCGTACCAAATACTTGAGAGATAAGATAAAGTCCAGTAAGTACAGCTACTATAAGACTAGGTGGCACAACTTTACGCACATACTTCATAAAAGACTCACGTATACTTTTATGCTCAGCTTCATTATATGACTCTTTGATATGCACAAGAAAAAGGTTATCTACTATAAGAAACCCTCCGTAAATAAATGCAGCAAAAAGGTGAATGGTTTTAATGAGTACAAAGGTCATAGTTAAGTCCTAATTTTTGAGAGAATTATAATCTATTTATAGCAAAAGGCATTTGACTTATGTCAAGCACCTATAAAGTTTTGAGAAAAAAATGCTTCTATAACTTCTCTCATCTCTTTTGGGTCTTCTATACGGTTTACCTCATTTCTAAAGACCGATGCACCTTGGTAGCCTGCCTTAGAGTATGAGTGAAGGTTTTTTCTAAAGATAATAGCCCCATACTTATCATAATGGGCTATCATCTGGTCAAAATGTTCTAGTACAACCTCTTTAATAAGTTCTGGCGTTGGTTCTGCCATACCTTCTTTTATTTGTCTAAATATCCAAGGTTTACCTACAGCAGCCCGTCCTATCATCACACCTTCAGCACCTGTGTACTCACGTACCCACTTGGCTTTTTCAGGTGTATCTATGTCACCATTTGCAAACATAGGTATATGAATATTTTGTTTTATTTCTGCTAGAGCATCATAGTCTACAGGGGCTTTGTATCTTCCTGCTCTCGTACGTCCATGCACTGCGATATAATCCGCTCCAGCATCTTCACACAGTTTTGCTATGGCTATGTGGTTCTTTTCATTAAACCCTAAACGAAACTTTACAGAGGTATATTCTTTGTTTGAATACTTTTTAATGGTTTCTATCACCTTAGCCATTTGAGGTAAGTCTGTAAGCAGTGAAGAGCCTTGTAAGTTGTTTACCACTTTAGGTGCAGGACATCCACAGTTTAGGTCTATACAGCTCACATCATCACGCTCGTTTATGATTTCAACAGCTCGTCTAATTATATCAAGGTCAGAACCTGCTATATGTATAGAGTAAGGGTTTTCAATAGGTGCCTTTTCAAGCATACGATATGTTTTTTTAGAATTGTGTATGAGTGCGTTTGAGCTTATCATTTCAGAGACAGTGAGGTCTACACCAAACTTCTTAACAACAGAACGGAAAGGAAGGTCAGTAAAGCCCGCTAAAGGGGCTAAGGCGTAGATAGGTTTGGAAAAGTCAAGTATCGGCATTAAAGGTTATAAAAACTTTGTTTCAGAACATACAGCGTGAATATCAACTATATCTTCTAGTTTATATTTAGCATTTTCACCTTTGAGCTGGTAAAGTGCTCTAAATTTCACAAATTCATTCTCTTCTTGCTCCTCTAAGAAAGCACCTACTTGATCCATAAGTTCGTATTCAAAAAGTAAATAAAGATAAGCATTTTGTGCTTTATCATCATCTTTTTGATAGCCGTTAAAGAGTGCAAGGTTTTCATCAGGCTTAAAATATTTCTTGGTTACTTCTGCAATCTTAATAAAATCTCCACAAGAAAGTTTTAGATCTTCTATGAAAGATGACAGTACTTCTTTATTTAAGCCTAAGTTATCTTCACTGCTTACTCTATTGAGCATGACTAAAAAGTGCTTCACGTCAAAAACTTTTGTAAATTTACGTGCTTGTTCAAAGTTAGCTTTACGAGAAAAGATAGCTAGTGCCTCTTTTTGAACTACATCAGAGTAGTCAGAGTTTGCTTTCATTACACCTTCAACAAACTTTTCATCAGACGCTAAACAATTCAATCTATTTTGAATAAGAATTGGGTTTCCATTATTAAATACTTTTGCCATTTTTTCTTCTTTAAGATCAACATACTCACCATTTTTAATTTTTTGGATAATGTTAACTACTTTAGCAAGTCTTGGACTTAAACCCTCAACATTATCGGCTACAGATAAAGAAGATTTTCCTAAAAGTGATGCAGATTCCCCTACTTCACTCATAGCATATTTCTGCTCTTTTGGCTCATTTACAAGTGACCAATAAAGTGCATCTTCTAATGTATCCGTATCTCTTTTCCATTTTTTAATTTGAAAATAATTTCTTAAACCATAAAATAACATATGTGAAATAGTAAAAAGAAATAAAAGAAGTAAAGGAAGAATAACCCAAATTGTAATTGGTAACTTGAAATTGATAATTTCTAATGTATAAAAACCTAATTCAAGTGTATAAACAAATGCACCTATTAATAGTATAAATGTAAGTGCCGCAAAAGTATAAAGACCTAATTTCATAATGACTCCCTATTTTTGTTCTTTTTCGTTGATCTCCCGACATGTAATACAGAAGCGTGCAAAGTTTTTCACTTCTAGACGTGGTCTACCTATTGGTTCTTCACACATCTCACATGTACCGTAAGTTCCTTGTTTTATTTTATCTAAAGCAAGTTCAATTTCGTTTAATTCTTTACGTTGTTGCACTAAAATAGCACTATCGACAATAGTTTCAGCAGATGCTGCCGCATAATCACCTTCATCATTAAGTTCAAGGTCTCTCATACCATCTAACTCTAATGCTGTACCTGTAAGGTTTTTTTCTATCTGTACTCTTCTATCTAGTAATTTATTTTGAAATTCTTCTAGTTCTACTTTTGTAAGCATTTTTATTCTTCCTATTTATGATATGGGTGATTATTATTTATAGTCAGACCTCTAAAAATCTGTTCTAACAATACCACTTTCACTAACTTATGTGAAAGCGTTATTTTACCAAATGATATGGCATTATTACATTTAGACAAGAAATCGCTCTCAAAGCCGTATGCACCGCCGATAAACAAATTTACCTGTACGCTATCCTTAAGCAATTTTGCAAAATCGTGACTATTTACCTCTTTGGAAGAAGGATTTAAAGCAATATTTATCCCATTTTGCATATATTTCTCTAATGCTTTGGTATATGCTTTTTGTGATGCTTCAGGAGAAATATCATGTGCTTTGGTAATTTCTTTATCAAAAACCTCAATCACTTCTACTTTGGCAAAGGGTTTAGCAATCTTTTTATAATGTTCAATTAAGCCAGAATATAAAGTATCTTTACTTTTTTTATCAATAATAATGACATTAATTTTCATCAATACACTCTTCATTGACTTCATAAGCACTTTGTATAGTATTGGGTTCTATTTTATCTCTTATTTTACATGCCAGTTGATGCACAGACATAGCATAATATGCACTATGGTTATAGCGAGTTATCACAAAAAAGTTTTTTGCCCCATACCAAAGCTCATCATAGGCTTTTCTATTGAGTTTAATGAGTCTTACTTTCCCCTTATAATCCCATTTTTCTTTAGGGTTTATTCCCGTTAAATCTCTACGATTGTATGTGGTTTTGTATCCTGTTTTTAAACCATGAAAACGATTTCCTTCATAACTCACTCTCGTAGCTATGGGTTCACCCGTTCTCCATCCATTCTTTTTAAAATAATTTGCCACAGAAGCAATAGCATCCCCTGCACGTTGCAAAGTAATACGTCCATCACCATTATAATCAACTCCATAAGCTACATAATTACTAGGCATAAACTGCCCTAATCCTATGGCACCTGCGTATGAACCTTTTACCCCTTTAGGATGAAACTTTTCAGTCTGTGATAAATGTAAAAACATTTTGAGTTGATTTTTAAAAAATTTATTTCTTCTATTTTTTTCAAATGCCAAAATCACTAAATTATCAAACACTGGATACTTACCCACATTACCTCCATAGACAGTCTCTACCCCAATAATGGCTGCAACATACTCTTTAGGTACGCCATAAGTTTTTTCAACTGCATCAAAAATACTTTGATGCTTCTTAATAAAAGAAACCCCTTGTTTAACACGTGAAGGGTTAATTTTAAGTTTACTATATCTATCCCAAGCTCCGTGTTTGGGATAGAGTCTATTTAGTCTAGCTTGTTCTTTTGGTGTACGCTTTTTTTTAACTTTTGGACGAAAAATACGTAAAGGAACTTTATATTCTTTTACATTTGAAAAAAGTTTTTCAAGATATATTTTATCCATAGCATATTCTTTTACAAGCATAGTCATAAATGTTTGGACATTAGCATTTTTAGTATAATCTTTTGCATGTAAAGAAAATACCATAAACATAAAAATAAATACTATTTTCATCTAATGCTCCTAAAATTTTTTGTTATTGTAACTAAATACTTTGAGTAAAGGTTATAAATGTCTAAAAGAAAAATATTATTTGTATGTCTAGATAATATCTGGAAAAGTCCTCTTATTGAAAGCATTACAAAAAATATTCATAATTAAGAAGAATTTTGAGCTTGTTATAACTTCTATTAGCGTTGCTCAACTTAATGGTATAGTTATTTCGCAACAACATGCACATCAACTTAAGTAAGTGATAAAATATAAGATTATATGGATACATCATAAACAAATAAAAACTTCAAAACACTAATCTAAAACTAGTGTTTTAAAAATCTATTTCTGTAGCAGTTCAAGACTTTCACATCCAACTTTAACTCCTGAAGAACATGCTAATCCATAGAAGTGAATAGCATCCTGTTGACTTTGTGCTCTTCCAATACCATTTTCATAAATATTACCCATATTATAGCATCCTAACGCATCTCCTGATTGACATGCTTGATCAAATAATTCATGTGCTTTTGTATAATCTTCTTTCACACCCTGCCCTGTAATATATAATGTACCCAAGGTAGAACATGACTTTGCATCACCATCTTTACAGGCTCTACCTAAAAGATTTATAGCTTTCGTATAATCTTGTTTAAGATTTTTTCCATACAAATACATATGCCCTAAATCTGCACATCCTTTCGAATATGTCTCATTACAGGTATGTTCAAAAAGTTGTTGTGCTTTAGTATAATTACGCTGTATACCCAAACCATTTTGGTAAAGTTGTCCTAAAGCATAACATGCATTGTAAGTACTTTTACTACTCATTTCACATGCCTTTGTGTAGGCTTCTTTTGCTTGATTATAATTTTTTTCTGTACCTATACCATTACTATACATCTGCCCCAAGGTATAACATGAATCTCCATCTCCTTGTGCACAGCTATTTTTACTATTTTCAAACTGCTGTGGTTCTAATGTGGAATTATTTTGTTCATTATTCATACTTTCATTTACCATATAGTCATCACGATTTTTACCTACACCAAGTACTTCCATCTTACCTAATTCAGTACATGCACTTCTATTATTTGCTTTTTTACATCCTTGTTTGTAAGCCTCTTTTGCTCGATAGTAACTTTTTTTTGTTCCTATGCCCTCACTATACATCTGACCAAGACTATAACACGCTTGCCCGTCTCCTTGAGCACAAGCACTTTTTGTACTTTCAAACTTTGATGCATTAGGAAGCAATATAGCACATCCAGATAACACAAACAGTGCCAATGCACCATATATATTGATAATAATTTTTAACATTAATTCCTCTTTTCTATCTACTTAAATATTTATCTAATTTTAACATAAGTTAAATAAACTATATTCTGATTATCGTATTAATCTCTTAATAAAAAACAATTTAAAATCTTACATCCACTTCGTCTTTTATTACATTTTCTCAAAGCTATTTTCTGTGCTACTAACTTATTTGCATGTTTGGCACTCACTTTTATAGAGCCTATTGATTTTGCATTACAATACCATACAAAACTAGCACTTTTTGATTTATCAGATACTTTACTTTCCTTAGGTGTACTATGTTTTTGATTCTTTTTTATTTTTTCTTTAGTAATTGCCTTCTTTTTAGCACTTACTTTAGTTGTCTCTTTTAAAACCTTGTTCCTCTTGTTATGTTTCTGAGTCTTTTTAGTTTTTACTTTACTACTGACTTTCTTTTTACTCTTTACTTTAGGTGTCTCTTTGGAAATCTTTTTCTTCTTGATATATGTCTGAGTCTTTTTAGTTTTTACTTTAGTACTGGCTTTCTTTTTACTTTTTACTTTAGGTATTTCTTTAGATATATTTTTCTTCTCAATAGCTTCCTCATTCTTTTTTTCTATTTTTTCTATTTTTTCTTTATTTACTATGGTATTATTAATTTCTTGCGTACTCTTATTTTCATCTATTGGTAATAATATTTCTTCAGGAACATTAATAACCTCCTTTTTTTCTAAACTGTATGTTAGTGTTAATGCTTCACCATGTAATAAAGTCATGATTTCTGTTTCATATGGTTTATATTCTTTATTTTCAAAAACCAAATAGAATTTTTTTCCTGATTTCACTAACATTTCATACATTCCATTTTGATAAGATATTTGTGAATTAAATTCTTTATTAATATTTTTTTCTACTTCATATACCTTAATTAGAGTATTCACAGGTAATCCATCAAGATGTATTTTTCCTTTTCCTGGTACGAGCATAAAGTTCTGTACAGGAAATTCCGATAACTCATCATATGTTCGCTTAACACTAAGTGGTTGATAGTACGGATTCTCGATAGATATTTCGTAAAATGTTTCTTTCTCTAGATGTATATTACTATCATTATATTCCTTACCATTTACTTTTGTTGTTGTCTTACCTATACTCCTAGGAAGTTTAACATGAACTTGTATTTTAATGTCAGTTGTAACTTCAACAGGAGGTGGTTTTTTCTCTATTGTAACTGTTTTCACTTCTTTTATAGGAACTATATCTTGACTCTTTTTAAGAACACTTTTATGTTCACTTACGTTATTATCTAATACACTTTTGGAAATAGTACTCTCTTGTTTTTCTACTGGCTTGATATGTGTCTTATTTTCTATACTAATTTTAGATTTTAATTTTTCAGGAGAATCTTCCCACAAAAAGTATGTAAAGAGTGCCAACAAAGGAACAATCAATACAAGTAAATGCAAAGGATTTTTTCTTTCTTTCTTTACTTCTTGTTTATTTACAGATTTTATGGTTCTAATTGCATTTTTAAATTGACTTGGATTTTTAAATCTATTCTTTTTTGAAATACTTAAAGCTTTATCAACAGCAGAAAGAAGAGATATATCATATTTATAGGAAAATTCTTGCTTTAGAAGAGACAGATAAGGATCATTTTTCCCAGACTTTTCACGTGTTTCTGCTTTAGGTGGAAGCGTACTTGTAATCAAATAATACAACAAAACACCAATAGAATAAATATCTGATCTTTGATCTATCTCTGAAATATTGTTAATATTTATTTGCTCAGGAGATGCATATTCTGAAGTAAATATATTGCGGTACCTCTCACTGCGTTCATCGTAAAAAATAGTACTTGCATGAAAGCCTACAAGTGTCAAAGTGCCATCTTTTTTTATAATAATATTTTCTGGTTTAATATCTAAATGATATATATCTAATTTATAAATATCTTCAAGTCCCTGAAGCAATGGGTATATAATATTATATATATCTTCATTGCTTAGTTGTCGTTTACCCTGTTCTTTTCTTTTTTCTAAGTATTCACTAAGCGATATACCCTCTTCATAGGACATAACCAAATATTTAGTATTATTTTTGTTTTCGAATACTTCAATCAATTTAACAATATTTGCATGTTTAATATTCGAAACTTTAAGAAGGTTGGCTGCTTCACCCTCAAATATATTTCTCATAAAATTGAAATCTAATAATTCTTCTGTACTTAAGGATGCTCTTAAAAGCATTTGATTTTTATCTCCCCTAATCACACATTCATTTGGGAAAAATTCTTTTATTACATACGTTTTTTTATTTGAATCATCCATAGTAACTACAAGATAATCGAAACCATATTGCGTATTATTAAGAACTTTCAATATCCTATACTTATCAAAAAGTTCGGATCCAACCTGAAGTGCAAAAGACAGATGGGTGTTAGTAGTTTTTTTCATATTTTATACTCTTTAAAATCACTATAATTCTTTAATATTTCTAAGATTTTTTACTTTATTATATCAAAAATAAAAATAGATAAGGAAATTATGCACATACACATGCAATTAAACTATAGGAGTAATCGTATCTATGTTATACTATAAAGAAATTTTAAGCACGTATTTCTGAAAGTCATACTGTCTCTAGAACATAAAAATTATATTATAAATAAAAGAGGGAAAATTGAAACGTATTTTATTCGTATGTTTTGCAAACATTTGTCGTAGTCCTTTAGCCGAAGGAATTGCAAAGAAAATAATCAAAGAAAATAATTTAGATATTTTTGTTGATTCAGCCGGTACACAGGGGACACATGAGCGAGAATTAGCATGTAATGGTTCCATCAAGATAGCTGCATTACATGATGTAGACATATCTCAAATACGTGCTAAACAAGTTAAAGTCACAGATATAAATGAATTTGATTATTTCCTAGCTATGGATATAAACAATAAAAAAAGATTAGAAGAATTAGGATTTAAAAATATTTATCTTATGGGAGACTTCGGTGGATATAATGGTAAAGATATAGCAGATCCTTATTATATGAATGATTTTAATGATGATATAAAAGATATATATGATATTTATACAATGATAGATACATGTGTAAAAGATTTACTCAAAAAGCTAGAGGATGGCAGCCTCTGATTACGGTGTAATGCAGTTAAAACTGATACAAATGAAAATACGCTTAAGAGATAAAATATAAGTCATATTTAATAAAATTAAATCTATTACACAATTACATTTTCATCGCACTCTAACACTTCTCCAAGTTGAGCACCAACATCATTACCCCACTCTACCATCTGCTCAAAGATAGGTATAAGTTTTAATCCATGTTCACTAATGGTATATTCTACTTTTGGAGGTACCACTGGATAGACTTTTCTTGTAATAAGTTGATGTTTTTCCAAGTCTCTTAGCGTTTGAGTGAGCATTTTTTGTGTGATGCCATCTAATTTTTTGCGAATTTCTCCATAACGTAATGTCTCATCTCTTAGGTACCACAGTATGAGTCCTTTCCACTTACCAGAGACCATGTCAAGGGCAAAACCGAAAGAACAGGCATACTCTTTTCCATCATATTTTATCTTCATTAGTATCCTTTTGGTATGTATATACCTTTTTAGGTAGTTCTTGACATAATAGCATATAACGTGATAAAGTTCAACATTACAAACTAAAAGGATTAAAATGCAAAATGATTTCACAAAAGCCATGGACTTTAGACATGCGTGCAAGATATTTGACGACACAAAGAAGATAAATGATGAAGAGATGCACTACATTTTGGAAGCAGGACGTAAGTCACCTTCCTCTTTTGGTATGGAGGGGTGGAAATTTCTTGTTATCACGAATGAAGCTCTCAAAGCTAAAATACGCCCAGTATGTTGGAACCAAGTGCAAGTTACCTCCTCTTCACATCTCGTTATAGTACTAGCAGCCATAGAAAATGTAAAACCAAGCTCAGGCATACCATCCAAACGCTTTAACAGACGCCCTCTCACCAAAGAGCAGATAGATGGCTATATAGACCTCTATTCAAATCATCTAAGCCATACACTAAGCACAGATGAACATACTTACGAGTGGACTGCCAGACAAAGCTATATTGCACTAGGCAACATGATGACTGCTGCTGCCTACATAGGCATAGACTCCTGCCCCATAGAAGGCTTTGAAAAAGAAAAACTAGAAGAGATACTAGCACTTGACACTAACCAATGGCAAGTCTCAGTAGTCGTACCTTTTGGTTATAGACTAAACGTTCAGTCCACCCAACTCAGACTACCATTTGACGAAGTGGTAGAGTTTATCAAGTAGGAGGAAAAATATTGCCCCCTAAGAATACCCTACTTTAAAGGTAAATAAATTTCTGTGATAAGTTCTTCTTGGGGAGTTTCATAGGGGTTGTTGGGGTAATACTCATACCCTACAGGCCTTTTGAGTGTTTTCATTTTTTGCATACGAGCGAAACTGATGGCCGTCATCCAAGCATTGCCTAAATGAAGGTAAGCCCCTTTGTGCATGGTTTTAAGTGCATCACGTCTTTCTACTGTACCACGTACCCAGGTACTGTCTATATCTAACGCTTCGTCTAACGGTATACAGGCAACATAGCTAGACTCACCTTTAAAGATGTCAAAAGTATTGTAGATAGAAAAAGGAACCCTCTCCATAGAGAGATTATTTTGCTCCATAAATGCATAAAGAGACTCAAAATCTTTTTTCATCACTTCACCCATATCTTTAATGGTACAGCTTCTAGGAATACCTATGTATTTTTGTTCTTTCATAAGAAATGTACCCTCTATATGTACATAAGAAGCAACAGTCCCCGTCTCTAGGTATTCTTTTAACATCAACAGTCCACGATTATAGTCCATACCTATAAAGGTTTTCATTTTTCCAGTCATCCAAAACATAAAAAAGGGTAAGTGCCCATCCATACTCCAAATGACTTTTGTACCCTCTTCTACAACTTCGAGTTTAAAACCAACATCGGCTGTAGAATTAAAGGGTTTGACAAAATTGAGTTGCATTTTTAGTACAGATTCATGTACTTCCATCAGCTCCATGCTCCCCGCACCTACAAGTACACCAGACCATCCATAGTTTGCTCCTACTTGCCCTTGCCTATCGGAGTAAGTAAGTGTAGCATCTGGCTCCATAATGAGCCACGGTGACCACATAGGCCACTGCTTATAGTCTCTTAGAGAATCCCTTACTGTTCCTATGGGTTTGTTTATAATTATGCTGCGTTCGACATGGTAGGCTGGCATAGTTTCCCCTTTCATAGTAAAAAAGTTTAATACTACTATTGTAACATATTGTGAAAACCAGCTATTTTGTGACTTGGGTTATCCTATCTTTTTAAAGCAGCAACGTTTATATTTATCACCAGAGCCACAAATACATTTTCCATTGCGTAAAAAGTCAACTTTATCTTCATAGACGTCACCATCGACATACTTCCACATATCGTTCACCTTTAAAAAAGTAGACTTTTCATGGTGTAAATGTTGTTTACCCTCAAAGATATAATAGGCTTTAAATTCCACCATATCCTCAGAAGACTCTACTATCTCTAAATGTTGCCACTCACTGTTGTCAGCCCAATCTTGTATAAATTTTAGTTCTTCTTCACGCCATGTACGGTCATGTGTGGTTGCTTGTAGGTAGTTTACATCACCTAAACAGTACGCAGCGTAACGAGACCGCATCAAT